>VOFK01004044.1_pt1 | contig 21642 bp, 37 predicted proteins | sample 5384121 | NCBI WGS metagenome assembly VOFK01 (sample SAMN12384730, study PRJNA508395) | human gut metagenome | isolation source: healthy gut J | host: Homo sapiens | reverse complement strand
ACTTCTATTGATTCAAATTTATCAGACGCATAAGTGATCATGTCTTTTTAATTTATTTCCTAGAACCAAAGGCTCTCCACCTATGAATTGAATCTTGTTAACATTCATATTTTTTCAACACTTTAACAGCAATACCAAAAAATCATCATAAGACATTTCATTTTTTTTACACATTGAACTTGATTCATTATAGCAATGTATACATCTTAAATTACATGTAGTACATATACTTCAATCCAAGCGAATTGAATTTGATTTTTTGATAAAGATACTGATTTTCTTAATTCTTCGACCGTCACTATATTAGATAGATCAATGCCATTATTGTTTAAATCTTGAATAATGTTAATTTCATCAAGACTTAGATATGTTGTAGAATGTCTTTTACTTTTCTGAATTAGTTTAGACAGTCTATGGTTTATGTGATATAACTTTTTGTTTCTTAAATCATAAAGACAAGATTTTGTCTTTCCATCAACAAGAATTACATAATCATCTAAATCATTAATACAATTATTACCCATCTAAAATATCTCCTTATATAACAAAACCTTCTGAATAAATCAGAAGGCTAACAATCTCCTGGATAACAATCAGGATCATCCGGTGTGCACATTGGTGGATCACTAGGATTACAATCAGGACCACATTGTCCAGTCATATCCGGCCAACATCCTGACCCTCCAATTGGACTACAATCTGCTCTATAGATTACGTCACTATTATTTTGTGTTAAACATTCAAATTCAAACATAAGAGCCTCCATTCCTTTTGTATGCAACTATATGGTAGCATTTCGCAAGTTTTAATGCAACTGTTTGATAACATGAACTTACCAATTATTCTGAGGTGGTATTGTGTATTTTAAACGAATCGAAGATTTAAGAATTGACAATGATAAAACTCAACAAGAAATTGCTGACTATTTAGGTTGTCAACGCGAAGTATACAGGAGATATGAAAAAGGAACTCGTACCATGCCTATCGATTTTTTAATCAAACTTTCTAAATATTATTCTGTATCAATTGATTATTTGGTTGGAAATTCTAACAAAAAAGAACTAGGCTTAACAGATACATTGGTGACATGTTAATATATTCGACATTAATGATGTCTATTTAAGAATTATTGTATAGGTGTAAACGAAAAAGAGAGACTACACTTATGACAAGAACTTCAAAAATATTTAAACCAAGATACTATTCTTTGCTTTACAATCTTTTTCAAATTGAAAAGATTGATCATGAAATCACTGATTATTTAGATACAAACAATAAAATGAATACGTATCATTTTTGAATACTGTCCTAAATGCGGATGTTATCATCCTCATTTAATTAAGAGTGGTTTTGCCAACTCTGGTAAACAAATGCTTCGTTGTAAATCATGCGGAAAACGTTTTGTTGTAGACCGCGGTCAGCTTACTTTTTATTCTCACCAAGACCAATCCAAATGGAATGAACTTATTCTGGATACATTGAATGGTGTATCTCTTAAAGAAACGGCTGCTAAAATCAATGTAAACGAACGCAATGTTTTTAATATGCGTCATAAATTATTGGTTAGTCTAAGAACTGAGGAACGTCCCATACACAGTGGGAAATGAAGTTGAAATGGATGAAAAAGTATACTCCATACAATCATAAAGGGACTAAGATTGATGGAGTAGAACCTAAACATCGTGGAACACCTGCTACAAAAAAGAGGATTATCTAATCAGCAGGTGTGTATCATCACTGCAATTCAGAGATTCGGTCATACAATTGCCAGAACATTAAATTATGGCAAAGCCATCATCCATAGATCTATTAAGATTTGGTGAATGTCTTGAATCAAAAATCTTTTTGTAATGCTAGATGGTTCTAACAGTTACAACGAACTTTTTTTTAGAAAGTAAGAATTGTACTAAGAAAGTGTTAATCAGTCATGAGTCATATGATAAATTCAATCATTTAAATACAGTGAACAGTTTCCACAAATTGATTGAAGAAAGACTGCAAAAATATAAAGGGGTAGCATCAAAATATATAAATCGTTACAACGCTCTTTTTTGTCATGCAAAGAGAAACCCAAGGAATGGATAATACAGAAAAGCTACAGTACGTACTACTTAGATTGAAAAACATCTATAAGATCACTCGCTTAAAGGATTTGAAGAATGAATGGTTGTTCGCATAAGTGATAAAACGCAGAATTATAGCAAAATCACCAAATTGCTAGTTAAGCCAAGAACTAATTATAAATTTTTTATTTTTTAGTACATTTTAGATACATATTTTAAACACTATATAGTTTCTTCCATTATTTATAATAGTGCTCAAGTCAATAAAATTTGATATAACAGTCTAGCAATAGGCTTTTTTATTTTAACCAAAAGAAAAGTACATCCTAAGATGCACTTTCTTCAATCTTACGTTTTTCTAGATACTTGATCTTTTTCATCATGAACCCATTCCATAATGACACGATAATTAGTCATTAAGAAATCTCTCCATTCTGGTTGAACAATAACTCTTCTTTTTTAAGACCTCTGTCATTTTCTATGATATACGGAAGTCTATATTTTTTTCATTATAATCTTTAATTGTTTCTATAATATCCTTAGGCCGATTCCAAATTGGATCATTTCCACCTATATCCACCAAAAAACTCGATAATAAACGATATGGTGTCTGCATGATCAATAGTTTCTTATATTCCTTTAAATCTTCATCATGTTGTTTCACACAAATAATAATTTCTTGTTTCGAACAATTTTCAGGCAAATACTTTTTGAATGCTTAAAATCGCATTTTCCAATGCGTTTGTACGCTTTTGATGAATCAACGGACCCAAGTGATACCCTTTTTCTACCACATCCTCATAGGCTAAAGAGATCATTTCATCTAAGATTTCATCAAATTCAATTGTGTCTTTATAAATCATTACATTTAATATAGCTTCTAACCAATAAAAAGAATAAGAAGAACTCGTAAACTCTAAAATCTTCTCAAAATAATCCAATCGTAGTTCAAAACTATATAAATCTAAAATTGTAATCGCTCGATATCTAACATATCCTTATTTTATCAGTTCTGTGTACTTTTTAGAAGATGCTTTACACTTTTCTACCGGATATTTCTTTTTTATTTTGTTCTAATTTCATCAACAAAATCTCTTCCATATCCACACCCAATTTATTGGCCATTAAAATACAATAATTCATCACATCTGCCAATTCTTCACAAAACATGTTGCTTATCATATTCATTATTCCATTGAAAGCATTCCAACAATTCTCCTGCCTCAATACTAATGGATTTTGCGAGATTTTCTGGATTATGAAATTGATCCCAATCTCTTTCCTCATTAAACTTTAAGATTTCTTCAACTGCCCTTTTCATCTTAATCCTCCATCATTCGATATTTCTTTGGTGATTTTAAATACCTGATTGAACCTCTCATCACTGAAGTGACAAGATTCTTGGGAACAGACTTCTATCGAAACCTTTCTTACCAAGCTATCCCCGCAGTTCCTGCGGTTGTTTTTATTTTTAGCTAATTTGCTAATATGCCTTGCATCAATATATTGATAGATGCATTTACATCTCTGTCATGATTTGAATGGCATTTTGGACATGTCCATTCTCTTACTGTTAAATCTTTTGTTCCTTCATTCTTGTATCCGCAACAATGACAGATCTGACTGCTCGCATAGAACGTATCCACTTTCTTGATCACCTTTCCATACCACTCGGCTTTATATTCTAGCTGTGTTGTAAACTTTGACCAGGATACATCCGATATAGACTGGGCTAGATTGTGATTTTTAAGCATATTGTCGACTTTTAAATCTTCGATACAGATAATGTCATATTCTCTAATGATTCTAGTAGATAGTTTGTTGATAAAATCCATTCTTTGATTCGCTATCTTTTCATGAAGTCTTGCGATTTTGATTCTGTTTTTGATCCAGTTGCGGCCGCCCTTTGTTTTTCGTGACTGCTGCTTCTGGAGCTTTTTCAGTTTCTCAATCGACTTCTTCAGATATTTTGGATTTTCTACCTTTTCTCCATTACTCAATATGATAAAATCCTTGATACCTAGATCTATACCTGTTTCATTATATGTTAGTGGAAATAAGACTTCTTCTACATCCGTATAACATAATGAAACATAATACTTTCCACTTGGTACTTGTGATACCGTTGCACTAAGGAGTCTTCCTTTAGGTGCTCGTGTTTTCTTTATCTTTACTAGACCAATCTTAGGAAGCTTGACCTTATTGTCTAATAATTCAATATTTCCGTTCGTATATTTTGTTGTATATGAATAACGATGCGTCTTCTTCGATTTGAATCTTGGATATTCTGCCTTTTTCTTAAAGAAATTTATATAAGCCGTATCCAAATTCTTTACGCTTGACTGTAGAGCAACAGAATCCACTTCCTTAAGCCATTCATATTCTTTCTTTAAAGAAACTAGATCCTTAGCACATGCCGAATAGCTTAATGTGATTCCATCTTTTTCATAGGCATCCCTACGTTTTGCCAGGTAATGATTATATACAAAACGAGTACAGCCAAAAGTTTTGGCTAATAATATTCTTTGTTCTCTATTTGGATAGATACGATACTTGAATGCCTTTTCCATGATGATTTCTCCTTATTGATTCGCTATTTTCTTTTTTGACTTCTTATATACTCTATAATCTGTTCTTCTGTATTTTCAGAAACTGTAGCTACAAAATAAGAAGGATTCCATAGATGTCCACCCCATAACTTGGATCTTAGATCATCCCCAAACTCTTTCATCAAGAGTCTGGCTGATACACCCTTCATAGCTTTTATAATATTTGGAATGTAATGCTGCGGCGTACAATTGATCAGCATACGGATGTAATCTTCCTCTATATTCATTTCCAGAATTTGAAAACCATTATCCTTTGAAATCTGAGTCAGCAGCTCTTTCAATCTTGTTGCGACCTGTCCATTCAAGATATTGCGACGATACTTTTTACACACCATACAATATGATACTGTATTGAATAGACATAGCCTCTACCTTTGACAACTTCCATATGTTTTTACCTCATCAATATTATAACATATGTATATATTTAAAGCACTATACTTATCATTTATTTTTAAATTATTTATCTAACATCTGCACATCTAATTCATCTCATGACTAAAGTCACGAGTGTTCTTAGATTGCACTATACATAAATGTATTCAGAATATTTTCTATCTGATACTCATGTTCGATATCCCATAATAAAAGATATCATCTTTCCACTAACAAGTATTCTATTTAAAACGATTGAAAGGCATAAACTTCACAAGACAACAATACAAGCGTTTTAAATTAGGAATGCAATCTCTATCAAGCGCCAATGGCTGTTTTTTTTCGTATTTCCAAAGAAAAAGGAACATCACTGTTCCAATATTTCAATATCTACAATATCATCTATTTGTATTTGGATATTCTCTTTAAAAAATAAAGTCTTATTTAATTCATCAAACCGCTTAAAAGATAAAACACTCTCCATGTACTGACCACCACTTTTTGTCTTATCCTTTTCAAAATAAGTGATTCTACATTTCGATTTTAAATTCATCAATTCAATGATTTTTTCATTGATTTCAAGCTTTTCTTCATTTGATAAAATACGTTTTGTCTGCGTTATTCTTTGTTGCTCCAATATGGCCTCTTTATGACCTGTTAAAGCTGGCAAAAGGTGCAAATTGAGCTGCACGATCCGACATAGACATCTTTGGATATTTACTTTTAGGACGATCCATTGTATACCATCTTTCATCCATTATGCCTTATGCCCTCCAATCTGCTCATTTCTTTCTTTGGCCTTAGCTCCTTTTTCAAAATCCGTTCCCTTTAAGATCGAATTCTTACCATACTTATTCTTTATTTTTAAAGTCACCTTTTGAAGATCATTTTCCTTCTTCAATTCTTCTTCATCCGCATTTGAAAATAAATCGATCTGTTCAAAGCCACGATTCTTTTCATCAACCACTTCAATAGCTCGCCACATTGATTCTTCGCACCAATAAACTAGAATCCACATACCGATCATATACATCCAATATATTTTGAATTAGAATTGAATTCGCATTTGTCTTTTGAGGGTAAATGAACAATTTTATTTAAGCTTTTCGGCAAAACACGTCCATAAAAATCAACCATTGTTTCACCTGTATATGCTTCATTTGTTTCATAACCAATTGTAAGAACCACTTTTATTTGTCACCAAATGCTTATCAACCAAACTTAAAGCTAAAGATTCCACCATTTCCTTTACTAAAATCTTAGCCTTTTCTTTCTCATATCCACAAGATAAGACCTGACCCGAACCTATACTATTCTTTTTTCCGGTTTATACGCCTTAATATCTTCCATTGTACAAGGCTCATATCCCCAGGCATGATCAATCAATAGTTCGGCATTTACACCAAATGTTTTAAACAAAACATCCTCATGTTCTAAGCTAAAGGCACAAAGCTTACCCATTGTATCAATACCTAGTTTATGCAATCTTTTCTCGTATCCTTTGCCAACACGCCAAAAATCCGTTAAAGGCTTATGATTCCACAACAATTTACGATACCTATACTCATTTAAAGCCGCAACACGAACCCCATTTTCATCTGGATCTTTATGTTTGGCCACAATATCCATTGCCACCTTGGCAAGATATAAATTCGTACCAATACCTGCCGTAGCCGTGATGCCAGTAGTCTCATAAATATCTAAAATCATTTTCATTGCGAATTCTTTTGGCGTTAAATGATACGTATTTAAATATGGCGTCGCATCAATAAACACTTCATCAATAGAATACACATGAATATCTTGGCTTGAAACATATTTCAAATAGATATTATAAATTTGTGTACTGATATCCAAATAGTATTTCATTCTTGGAGGTGCAATTAAAAAAATCGACTTCAAATCTAGGATTCTGCTTTAAAATTTCATCATCACTGATTTACCATCAAAACGCAAAAACCCCTTTTTTCCTTTTGGCATTCACATCTCTTACCTTTTGATTCACCTCAAACAAACGACACCTTCCACCAATTCCGTACTGCTTTAAAGAAGGCGATACAGCCAAACAAATCGTTTTTTCTGTTCTAGAAGCATCCGCAACAACTAAATTTGTAGTTAAAGGATCCAATCCTCTAGAAACACATTCACAAGAAGCATAGAAAGACTTTAAGTCGATTGCCAAATAAATCTTTGACTTCATGAACGCGTAATCTTTTTAAGAAGACCATTTAATTCATCCAAACCAGAAGTCACTTCATTCAATTGACCTCTTAACGTAGGAATCATCTGTTTCAACTCTTCTTTTGCAGCTTTTTTTGCTTTTTTCTTTTGATATTTCTTCACCATATTTATTATATTCATATTTAAAACTCCAATCGCATCTGATACCAAACCACACCACCATGAACACTTGAGGATACACCCTCATTTTTAAATCCAAACTTACTATAATAAGACACCAATCTATCTTTACAAGTTAACACTAATCCTTTTCGGTTTTCTTGTCTAGCCATATGAATCATCGCATTCATGATTTTTGCAGCATAACCCTTTCTTTGATAATCCGGCAAAGTATTTAACCCAAATATCATTTGCCAGTCACCATTTTCATCATGCATCGAAGCATCACTATACATTTCATCCGTTAAATCTCTTTGGTTTGTACAAAAACCATCGATAAAACTAATCAATTGATTTTTTTCGAACAATAAAAGAAGATGATTCGCATATACATTTAATCTTTCCTGAATCTCTTTTGAAGTTGCTGCTTCATTGGATGGAAAACAAGTTGCTTCTACCTTAGATAATATTTCTGCATCTTCAATCGTTCCTTTTCGAATCATGAAATCACCTCGCCCTTAATTATACCAAAAAAAAAGAAGTGATTACTCACTTCTTAATGCCTCTACAGGATCTTTTTTTACTCGCAATCTTGGATGGAATCAATCCTGCAAGAATGGTTAATACTAAATCAATGAAAATCAAGAATACAGCTCCATTGACTGGTAATTTGGCAATATGCGAAACACCAGTCATATTCTCAACGACCACACTAATTGGAACATTCAATACAAGTGTAATCAATATGCCTAATACACCACTAATCAATCCAATAATGAATGTTTCTGCATTAAATACACGCGTAATATCTTTCTTACTAGCACCAATGGAGCGTAAGATACCAATCTCTTTTGTGCGCTCCAATACTGAAATATACGTAATGATACCAATCATGATACTTGATACAATGAGTGATACAGATACAAAGGCAATCAAGACATAACTAATAATATTCACAACACTTGTCACAGAACTTAACATTGTTCCAATAAAATCGTTGTATGTGATCACATTACTTTTTGTCTGCTTCTTATTATAAGAAGTGATCAAATCACCCAACTTCTCTTTTCCATCAAAACTTGATGCATATAAAGAAATCTTTGTCGGATTTGAATAATCCACAACACCAAGTTTTGTCAAATTCGAATCATATGTCGCATTGATATTCTCATTATACGTATTCATGTAATTCATCAATTCTTCTTGCGACATACTTGAAAGCTGCATCATCTGCTCATTTGTAAGATTTGACATGCTCATCTTTTGACCTGAAGCAAATTCGGCCTGTGTAAAAATATTGATATTTGGATTTGTCTTTTGTTCTTTTACAATTTGAGCATTCTCCGTTTTGGAAGTTACATACTCTTCCATAGCCTTTGTATAATACACACCACCCATTGTTGGTTGTGAAACCGTGGATTCACTTGGCTTAATAATTCCAACCACCTTGATTTCAGGACTCTTAGAAACAACATTCTGCATATACGATTCATTTTCACTTTGGTTGATCCATAAACCATTTACCTTTTGATATAAATCGCTATTTAGAACCAATCTAAACTTCAAATTTAAGATATCATCCACACTATAAGATTTTAGATTTGTCTTTGAAATCTTGTCCGTCTCTCCATTTAAAATCTTTTGATAATTCTTAACCAATTCATCCTGATCCAATAATCCTAAGGAATACAGTGCATAATCGGTAATCTCATTATTTTCATCGACCTCTAAAACCACCTCATTATAGTTTGTTGGCCACTTACCTTCGACAAGCTGATATTCATCATCTCGAAGCTTTTTCGATTCGGGTAAAGAAAGCCACACTTGATCATTGGTCATTGAGCTTGAATCCATAAATTGGGATTGCAGAGACATCATATCCGACATGCCTAATTTATCCAACAAACCATTTGGTGATACCTGCACTAAACCAGAATCTGTATTCTCATTATAAACCTGAAGATTTAAATTATAATCATACTCAATTGCCTTCGCTGTCTTTCTAAATTCTTTACCCTTACTACTTTCAATATACGATTTAAAAGCTGATAGATTATTCTTTTTTGAACTCGATAAAGATTCTAATACATCCTCCACGTAAGGACGAGAATAGATTTTAGAATCCTTATGTTCTTCTGTCTTTTTCTTCATGCCCATCATCGTTGTCATTAATGTAGACATATCACTCGAACTCGATTGAATCTCAATCGGATAACTGGCCATTGTATCATTTTCCATTTGATCAATATACGACTGCATACCATGCGACAATGACATGATCAAAGCAATTCCAATAATACCAATGCTTCCGGCAAAAGATGTTAAAAATGTTCGTGCCTTTTTTGTCATTAAATTATTTAAGCTTAATGAACAAGCCATTTTAAAAGACATGCCAGGCCTTTTTAATACACTCGTATCCACATTCATTTCTTGTTCATTAAAAGGATTAGAATCCGATACTAAAGAACCATCCTTTAAACGTATAATTCGACTCGAATATTCATCTGCCAATTGCGGATTATGCGTAACCATAATGACAAGCTTATCTTTAGAGATTTCCTTTAAGATCTCCATAATTTGCACACTTGTTGTACTATCCAAAGCACCGGTTGGCTCATCGGCCAAAATAATATCTGGATTATTGACGATAGCACGGGCAATCGCCACACGTTGCATTTGTCCACCCGACATCTGTGTAGGCTTTTTATGAATTTGATCCGAAAGTCCAACCTTATTTAAAGCCTCTATAGCTCTTTTTCTTCTTTCCTCTTTATTTACTCCCGTTAGTGTTAAAGCTAATTCTACATTACTTAAAACACTTTGATGCATGATCAGATTATAAGATTGAAACACAAAACCAACTTGATGATTACGATATGTATCCCAGTCTTTATCACAATAATCCTTTGTACTTTTTCCATTGATAATTAAATCCCCCGAAGTATAGTGATCCAAACCACCAATAATATTTAGAAATGTAGTCTTACCACATCCACTCTGTCCAAGTATGGAAACAAATTCATGTTCACGAAAAGAAAGAGATACATCTCTTAGGGCATGTACAATTTCATCTCCTGAAACATAATCTTTCATAATATTTTTACATTGAAGCATAAAAAGCCCTCCATTTGAATTAATTATAAAAAAATATCTCTTGATTTTTCAATCGACTGATTTTAACATATTGTTACGAAAGCAACAGGTGTTGATTATGAATAGAAAAATACAAATGACAAAAAGATGTATTCGAGAAGCTTTATTTGAATGTCTAAAAGAAAAAGACATCAATAAGATTACCATTTCTAGCTTATGTGAAAAGGCCGATATCAATCGTTCCACCTTTTATAAGTATTATGGCAGTCAATATGATGTCATTAAAGAAATGGAACAAGAAGTCATTCAATTGATCAATGAACAATTAAATGATCAGCCAAAAGAAACTTCTTTTATCCAATTGCTCCAATTTTTAAAATCCAATAAAGAAACCATCAAAATCTTTTTTGAATGCAATGTCGACAATGAATTTCCTAAACAAGTTCTAGCACTCGATTCCATCAACAATCAGCTTGAACAAGTCTCACAAAACGATCCATACATCAAAAACTACATTCTTTTTGGATCTCTAGCCACGATTCAACAATGGATCGATGCAGGATGTATTGAATCTTGTGAAGAAATTGCGAATATCATCAACAGTATTGTAGATAAATTAGTACGTTAATCAAGAATTCGCTTATTGTATACATGAATTGAAATCCTCATAGAAATAAAATATAGAATAAAACTTGTAATCAATAAACCTACACTAAACATTGTAGGATCTAATGTGTTCAGTAATGATTCAATCGATTCAAAGAATTTAGGAATAAATTGATTTAAGAAAGCGAATAAGAAGGTACATCCAAACACAACCACAAACAATACAATTCTTCCTTTTTCATTACCTTCCTTTAATTGAAAAGGCAAAGATAAAGCTAACAACAACAAAAAGCGGTTGATAAAATTATAAGTGTTTCCATGAAACCACTTTTTTACTAAAACAACTTAATATTGTGACTAACACAAACCCAATTCCCGTAATAATCAAAGAAAACAAATATTTTTCTTTCACATAATCCGATTTAGAAATGGGTAAAAGTAAATAATGTATTTAATCCGTGATTGGCTTCATCATACGAAATTGTAGATAAGCTTAATATCGCAAGAACCATCAAAATATAACCTGTCGCAAATGAAATATCATTTATCCCACCAATGATTCCAATGAACAACATAAACAATATGACTTTCTTACTTTTTATCATCAACAAGAAATCTTTGACTAACAATCCCTTCATACAGTTTCCCCCTTTGATCATATATTCCATCAAATCATCAATACGTGCTTTTTCAATAATTAGGCCTGGATAGTTTTCTACATAGAATTGTCTTTCATTTGTAAGATAAGTCGAACCTATCTTTTTTAATGCATAGCTTAAATCCACAGTTTCATCAACACCCTTTAATAGTGCATAAGATTCTAGATCCTGTTCTTGCAGAATGATTTTTCCTTTTTCAATAAAGTAAAATTCATCACACAAACCCTCCAAATCACTTGAGATATGTGAACTAATCAATATGGAAACCTCTTCATTTTGTTCCATATAATCCCGCAACAAATCCAATACTTCATTTCGTGCAATCACATCTAAACCACTCGTTGGTTCATCCAACAATAATATTTTCGCATGAAGACTTGTCGCAATAATAATCTTCAGTTTTGAAAGCATACCCGTAGAATATTCTTTTTAAAATGGTTTCTTTGGATCCAATTCGAAATTTTTTACCATAGAATCAAAATAATCACAATCAAAATGTTTATAGGAATACATTAAAATCTTTTTAATTTCAAGAACATTTAAAACTAAACTAAAACTCGAATCATTCCATACAACACCAATTTCTTCTTTATTCACTTGATTTGTATGTTTATCATCATCTTCAATTAAACCAAGATACAATTTAAACAAAGTGGTCTTGCCAGAGCCATTACGACCAATCAAAGCCGTTATTGTTCCTGGCTTTAATTCAAGCTTGCAATCCAATTTAAAATCATTATATGTCTTTACAAATCGCATATTCTTATTCCTCCATCAAGATATCAAATAAATCTCTAATTTCATCCTTTGACAAATCGTAAGATTTCGCTTTATCCAGTATATTCTCTAAATCCTTTTGAATTTCAACTACACGCTGCTCATGCACCAAACCAGGATTTACCCCCAACACAAACGAACCCTTTCCTTGAACCGTGTTCTACATAAACCATCCGCTTCTAAAATGTCATATGCTTTTTTTTTAACGGTTAAAGCCGATATTTTTAAATCTTTTGATAGACCACGAACACTCGGTAAAGCATCTCCTTCTTTTTTAACTTACCATCCACAATATTTTGTTTCACTTGATTCACAATCTGTTCATAAATAGGAATCATTGAACTATTATTGATAATAATCATTGTATCACCTTCTATATAACAGTGTATAACAGTATATATCACCTGTAAAGAAAAAAATTAGGATAAAACTATCCTAATTCAAATGTCATCGTTAAACTATAACGTGCATATAGAAACTAAGCCGTGCATTTAGCGAGACAGAACACAAACCGTTATTAATACTCACTTGAAACAGTAAAACTAAAAACGGGTAACGTAGTCTAGAATTAGACTAAAAAGTCGTTTCAATTTAGCCATTATCTGGTTTAATTTAGTCATTTTTGTCAATGTTTTCATGAAACTAAGAATTACATTTTTACTTATTCGTGCTCAATAAAGCACAATAAGACAAAAGAAACATTAAGTCTCTTTGTTCTTGGGCGTTCGGGATGCAATCACAGATGTTCTTAGATGCAGGTGCTTTCAATGAAGGTCTTCTCTTTTTACAACTTGGACAAACTATCCTCACGGAAACCTCCAAAATACTCCCCATAGTTAAATAGAAGGCATAAAAAAAAGCGGGTAAATTGATGAGGTTTACCCGTTACTAGTTTTGTCTTATACATCGACAAGCTGGATTTTTCAAATTAGTCTTTGCAAATAACCTTTGAACCTTCAACGTCAATTACAATTCCCTGACGGTTGTTAATTGGGCATAGATTCAAATCCGAAAACTCAGTCATTATTTTCTCGGTAACTTTCTTAAATGGTGCTGTAAGATAATGCGGAAGAACATAGAAATCAATCAAATCAAGCCCTGCATCATCTTCTTGTGAGTAGTCCTCCGGCTTTTCATCCATTTGCTCGATATATTGGGATGATTGGGCGCATATAATCGCACCTGCCGATTCACCGATCATCAGTTTTCCCTTTGCCAATTCTTTCTTCAACAGCTCATCCGTTCCCGTTTTTACGGAGCTGGTCTATAAGGAAAAAAGAATTTCCACCGGTAAAATATATCACATCCGCATCTTCAAAAACATACTGTATCGTTGAATAAGCCTCCGTTGAAATATCAATGGCAGGTACGATTGCTCCCAAGTTTTGAATAATTTTCGAGCCGAGCCGACATAACCGGTGTAGCCTTCACGCAGCGGAGCTGTTGGAATAAATGCGACTTTTTTATTTTCAATTTCTTCCTTTATCAGACTTCCTACACTTGAAAAGTGCGAACATAAAAATAATTTCATCAATATTCTCCTTTATAAATTTCGATTGAGATTTCACCTGTTTTAAGAGATTTAATAACTGTTATATTTTGTTATTAAATTCTCCGCAATTCCTTTGAAAACACTGGATTTGTCGCAGGTGCGCTTTCCCTTCTTGTTTCCCTTGTGTTATATCGTCCCACCAGTGTTTACGAACTCTGATAAGGGAAAATACAAGGGCAAAAAAAAATTAGGCTTAACAGATACATTGGTGACATGTTAATATATTCGACATTAATGATGTCTATTTAAGAATTATTGTATAGGTGTAAACGAAAGAGAGACTACACTTATGACAAGAACTTCAAAATATTTAAACCAAGATACTATTCTTTGCTGTTTACAATCTTTTCAAATCGAAAAGATTGCTCGTGAAATAACCGATTATTTAGATACAAACAATAAAATGAATACGTATCATTTTGCATACTGTACTAAATGCGGATGTTATCATCCTCATTTAATTAAGAGTGGTTTTGCCAACTCTGGCAAACAAATGCTTCGTTGTAAATCATGCGGAAAACGTTTTGTTGTAGACCGCGGTCAGCTTACTTTTTTATTCTCACCAAGACCAATCCAAATGGAATGAACTTATTCTGGATACATTGAATGGTGTATCTCTTAAAAAGAAACGGTGCTAAAATCAATGTAAACGAACGCAATGTTTTTTTTAATATGCGTCATAAATTATTGGTTAGTCTAGGAACTGAGGAACGTCCCATACACAGTGGGAAATGAAGTTGAAATGGATGAAAAGTATACTCCATACAATCATAAAGGGACTAAGATTGATGGAGTAGAACCTAAACATCGTGGAACACCTGCTACAAAAAAGGATTATCTAATCAGCAGGTGTGTATCATCACTGCAATTCAGAGATTCGGTCATACAATTGCCAGAACATTAAATTATGGCAAGCCATCATCCATAGATCTATTAAGATTTGGTGAATGTCTTGAATCAAAATCTTTTGTAATGCTAGATGGTTCTAACAGTTACAACGAACTTTTAGAAAGTAAGAATTGTACTAAGAAAGTGTTAATCAGTCATGAGTCATATGATAAATTCAATCATTTAAATACAGTGAACAGTTTCCACAAATTGGATTGAAGAAAGACTGCAAAAATATAAAAGGGGTAGCATCAAAATATATAAATCGTTACAACGCTCTTTTTTGTCATGCAAAGAGAAACCCAAGGAATGGATAATACAGAAAAGCTACAGTACGTACTACTTAGATTGAAAAAACATCTATAAGATCACTCGCTTAAAGGATTTGAAGAATGAATGGTTGTTCGCATAAGTGATAAAACGCAGAATTATAGCAAAATCACCAAATTGCTAGTTAAGCCAAAAATTATATAAAACAGTATAACACAAAATAAAAGTGACATGGTGAACTGATTGAAATGCTTCTGATTTTTGTAGCAAATAATTGATTGAACGATAAGGAGATAAGATACGATGAGAACAATATTTGCAGAATATAATCCCGGACGAAACAGCATTGATGTTTATACCAGTGCAGGCTATATGCTTCGCATTGACTGTTGGGAAGCAGAAAAGAATTTGAGAACCACACCCGGATCAGATTGTGCATTAAACACACTTGCCATTGATGAACCACTTGAATATGCAAGATTATATCTTGATGGAAATTTGCAGATGTGGGTAGATGCGGAAGATTCATTAGAATTATAAATAGGGTAGAGGGATAAAATTATCGCCCCTCCCATTGAACCGTACGTACGGGTCTCGTATACGGCTCTACATTTATATCGAAACTATAAAGAATCACAAAAATCTCAAGATAGTAAATAAGGGGATTGACCAAACCTGGCCTATCTCCTTTCTTTATGCCTAGAACAATAGGAGAAAGAAGAAAATTTACAATATTCCCAGTACTTCTCCTATACCATCCAAGTCTAGAGTTAGCACATTTAAATATATCTTCGTGGGTAAAATTACTTCTACATGCTTTATTTAGTTTCATAAGATTCTTGTATATAGTCTTTGGTCTTTTCCATTGTTTAATGATGATACATCTAACTTTATGACGCAACCACTGGCCAAATTCTTCCAAGAAACCTTTGATACTTGAGATTTTTTAAAGTATTGTATCCAACCTCTGACCATTTGATTCAATTTTTTCAAATGTAACTGATAGAGGTCTTGACACTGCATGTTTTCTTTCCATCCATTTCTGAATATTTGAGTACAGACGTTTCTTCCTATCTTTAGTAGGACAACATTTCCACTCGTCACTATTCTTATAAAATGTAAAACCAAGAAATTGACCTTTAGTTGGTCTAACCACTTTAGTTTTTGTTGCACTAACCTTCAAGAATAGTTTTCTTTTCTAGCCACGATGTCACTGATTTCATTACACGGTTTGCACTCATTTCGCTTTTAACGAAAATGATACAATCGTCGGCGTACCTAGCGAAGCGAAGATTTCTAGATTCTAATTCTTTATCAAACTTGTCTAAATAGATGTTTGAAAGGATTACACTAATCGGACCTCCTTGTGGGGTTCCAATGGTTGAACTTCTTACAAGTCCTTTATCCAAAATTCCTGCTTGAAGATAAGCTCGTATCATAAATGTAATGTTTTACTATCATTGACACGCTCTCTTAAGATTGAAATTAATTTATCATGATTTACTGTGTCGAAGAATTTCTCAATATCTAGGTCGACAATCCATTCATATCCGTCATTTAAATATCCAAGCACTTCCTCCATTGCCATATGTGCACTACGATTTGGTCTAAAGCCATAACTGTGCTCACTAAACACTGGCTCATAGATTTCATTTAGTACCTGTAACATAGCTTGTTGGATTACTCGGTCTACAACAGTGGGTATTCCTAATGGTCTTTGTTTGCCATTAGGTTTGGGAATATAGACTCTTTTGACGGGCATGGGCTTGTATTGTTTATTCAAAATTTTGGAAATTAGATCTTCCTTATATTGATTAACCCACTCCTCAACCTCTTGCACAGTCATTTTATCCACTCCTGGTGCACCTTTGTTCTTCTTGACCTTTCGGATTGCTTTCTGTAGATTTTTCTTCACTTAAAATCTTTTTCAATCAATTCCATTTGTCGCTCCTCCTTCTATTTGTAAATTTATTTGGAAACATCCCAATTACCTTTACCATCTATGGTTACGTTCCATAGTAATAGGCTATTCTCATATTCGGACTATCCAAACATTGCTAATAGAGATTCGCACTCTATAAACGTTTCAGTCCTTCAGTATTGCTACCTACTATGACTTCATCTGAATTCTCATGGTTAACCTTTTTCGCTACAAGGGTACTATCACTGATTTTAAAGTTTACTAGAATTCCTTGTCCATGAGACCTCCCGGGGTAAGACATGGGTCCTATTTCTTTCACAACGTCTTGATTTACTGTCTTGGTTTTACGTTTACCTTTTGGACTTCGATTTGAATTGCAATCTCATCCACCATTTAGCCTAATCAAGTTTCTGTGCGTACGCTCAAAAGAATCGCTACACCACTTCCTTCACCCATGACATCACTGTCAACGGCTTGTGGTTCACTACACTTGGCGGTAACTACCTGTGGTTGGTTTATCTCCAACTGAACTCATGCCATGCCCGGCACACAATACAAGTAGCCTGTATTCTTTATTTCACATACAGGCTACTTAATCAAAATTACTATAATTGATGGTAAGCAAGTTTCTTAATATACCTTGTTTGAATAATACTGAGCCATTTGCATATTAATTTCAAATGAAAACTTTTTAGTTTTGATTCAGTATTTAATCAATGTTCCTATATTTTAAATATTCTGTGAACTTTTTAACTGCTGGAGTAATTTTGGTCCGATCTTTCATCGCCAATGCAATTTCTCTGAAATATGGTGTTTGAAATGGTCGGATTGCAATCTGATATGGTATACGTCTCAAAAATCATTTCAGGAAGTATACCAAATGCGATTATTATTTATAAGTATTTCTTGAAGGTATTTTTCATCTTCAGGGCAACGTCCATCGCCCAATCGAACTGTTCAGACCACTTATCCTTATTTTAAAAATTTGCCGAATAAGATATAAGGATTCTGTTGGCTTTCTTGTCCAGTCATTAGGCTTTTCTACCACTTCAAATTTAACGGCGATATCCGAACTGCCTATTTGGTATAGTTTGATTTCTACCAAGAAGAGCGCAATATTCTCATCGGTGTGATTATTCAGCCACTCAATTGCAGAGCGATGTTCTTCTCTGGCTCTCTTGACAACCCAAATTACAATATCGGCAGATTTGCCGGAGGCATATGTAATCAATTTACCAAGGTAATCATGGTCTGTATCTTCAAGCTGATTTTCAATAATGGTTTTTCTGTCCGTTCCTGTTTCAGTTGCATAAATGTCTACATTAAAATCTCCAACGCTGGACTCAGTTTCATCAAAGGTTATCTCCAAGCCAACGGCATCCGCCAGCAACGCAAGATTGTCCTCTTCTGCAAGCCAAAGAGTAAAGTCTATTGCCTAAAAAGTTGCTTGATCAAGAGGTGAGTGCTAATTATTTGAGATTTTTTTTGCACACCTTGATTTTGCTTGGTATGCAGCCATTTTTTCTTTCCAACTGCCAAAGATGGGATTTTACTATAACCGGATTTTTTATTTCGCACACTCCATAATAATCGCTTCACATCTGCCATATCCAAGCTGTGAACTGTTCAGACACAACGTGTAATTGCTGGCCTTTCCCCACTTCTGCCCGGTATAAAAGTTATAATTTGTCATACGCCTTTTATCTGTATCCTCTATCAGCTTTGCTGCTTTCTGGTCACTGACATTATATAACCAGCTGATACGCTGTATGCATCATCCAGAAGCATTCCCTTGGTCTCAAGCAATTACCTGCAGTGTCTCTCCCGCTCCCTTTTTTAAACATATAATGATTTATAAAGCGTTACTTTTTTTCTCTGCACGGTCAAGATAAATATAAAATCCAACATTTAGCACGATTCCCACCATTGTCGATACTGGTGCCGCAAGACCAATCTTCGTCAGGCTCGCATTCGGTTGGATACTCATGACATATGCAAATGGAAGACGTACCAGCAATGTCTGGATTAATCCCTGTGTCATTACCCAGACCGTCTTATTATTACCATTGAAATATCCGACCATACTGAACAGGATCGCTGTCACGATTGTCTCCAGTGCAAATCCTTTCAGATATGCATACCCTTTCTGGATAACGGCTACATCCGTTGTAAAGAACCCTGCCAGTATATCGCCTCCAAACATCACCAATAAAAATACTATACATCCCACAACCAGGCCAACACCGATTCCGGTAAACATGGATTTCTTCGCACGCTTCGCCTTTCCTGCTCCGATGTTCTGAGATACAAAGGATGCCATCGACTGCATCAGCGCACTTGGTACCAGCATCGCAAAGTTGACGATCTTGCATGCAACACCGTAACCTGAAGAAGCTTCCAGACCAAGCCGGTTTACGAATGCACAAAGTGCCAGGAAGGACATCTGTGTCAAAAACTCCTGCAGTGCAAGCGGAAGCCCAATCTTCAGAAATTTCTTACACTGACTATTTCAACCCGAAATCTTTTCTGGTAATCTTAAATGGAAGTTCCTTTTTGATCAGAATAACAATAGCAAATACTACGCTGAGTGCCTGCGCTGTAACAGTTGCAATCGCCGCACCTGCTGCGTCCATATGAAATCCTGCCACAAGTACTATATCTCCGATCACATTTACAATACATGCAACAAATACAAATAGCAACGGAGATTTACTATCCCCCAATCCACGGAAAATTGCTGATAAAAGATTGTATGCGACGATAAAGAAGATACCGCCTCCGCAGATACGCACATATACCGAGGTCAGCTCAACCGCCTCTTTCGGAGCCTGCATCAGGACTGAGATTGGATGTGCAAATCCAACCATAACGATAAATAATCCGACTGCAATCATCGTAAATACAACTGCTGATCCGCCAATGACCGATCCAATCTGCTCTGGTCTCTTTTCACCGAGATATCTCGCAATCAGTACCGTAATACCCATTGCAAACTGTGTCACTACAAAAGTTACAAGATTCAATACCTGACTTCCCGTAGAAACCGCTGAAAGCCCGGATGTAGAACCGAATCTTCCAACTACCAGAAGATCCACTGCACCGTATGCCGCCTGCAGGATCAATGCTCCCAGCACCGGTATCATAAATGCAATCAGTTTTTTAAGTATGCTTCCTTGTGTAAAATCTGCCTTATCGTTCATCGTAATGTTTTCTCCTTTCGCACATGATCTGATAAAATTTCTCTATCGTCCGTATCATACATTCTGCATCTTCGTCCGAGATTTCTTCCATGTAAGGGAGCAGACTTTTAAAATATTGTTCGTCATATTTCTGCGAAAGATTTGTTCCCTTTCTTGTAACAGCTATGTATGTGACACGTCCATCTGCTTCAGAAGCCATTTTCTTAAGGTATCCTTTTTCTTCCATCTCTTTGACAGTTCTTGTAACTCCCGGTCTTGGAAGCTCCATTGCATCACTGATATCCGACACCTTTACCTGTACGCCCTGTCCTTCCAAAGACTGTATCGTATCCAGATATTGAATAAAGGATGAACGAACACCTTCGGGCAACGGTGGGAGCATCTCCCGGGTCCGCTTTGCCTGATAACATGCATCGAACATCCTTTTTATTATTTCACTTGTCATATTCTGTCCTCCTTATATATTATCAGTAAAATCACCACTTATACTTTCTTTTGCATTCATGGCACTTCTAGTAATTATCACAGTTAATTACCTTTGATAATTATATAAAAATTTAGAAATTTGTCAAGCTTTTATTCCATTGTTAACAGCTGATCCGCTGAAAATTTATCATCTTCTTAATATCTTCCGGAATTTTTTCCCAGATTTCCGCAGACACATATTCCATATTTTCCCAAATCTACCCTTCCATTTATCACTTCAACTCCATCCGCTCGAAGAAGTTCTGCCTGTACATCCTCTCCACCAAACGCAAATGCCCCGGCCAGTTCACCTTTCGCATTGACCACTCTGAAGCACGGAATATGTTCCGGATCCGGATTCTTATGCAGTGCATTGTCCACGGCTCTTGCCATTCTGTGGTCTCCCGCCATCTCTGCGATCTTCCCATAAGTTGCCACATGTCCTTTCGGAATACGCTTCACTGCTTCATAGATTCTCTTTGTCGGACTGTCCGTAACCAGATCATACCCAGACAATCTGATCTTTCTCTTTATCCGGCAAAGGCTCTTTTTTCTCTAGCTGTTTCAGAATCGCTTCTTCCCGTTCTCTGGCTGCCTTGTCTACTTCCAGAAGATGCTCTCCAATGGTGTCCTGCAGAAGCATCACCTGATAAGTTGAATTTCGATGATTCTTCAGATAATCTCTGTGAAGAAAACCATACTTGCCAAGTTGCTCCATCTGCTCACCGGATTTATAGGTGAGATTCGGGATCAGATATCCATTTACATTTGTATACGTTAATTTCATTTTATTAGCACTCTCCATTTCTCATCATTTTTTTGAC
>VOFK01003211.1_pt1 | contig 21642 bp, 26 predicted proteins | sample 5384121 | NCBI WGS metagenome assembly VOFK01 (sample SAMN12384730, study PRJNA508395) | human gut metagenome | isolation source: healthy gut J | host: Homo sapiens | reverse complement strand
AGTTGTTACTGGCCGTGCTGCATGTTAAATGGCCAATTATATGGCGGAAGTCACCAACCTTGAGAAGAGATTACTGATGACGGGCTTGAAAGATTTCCTATTCGCGTCAGATTATGCCTCGCTCCTCATCCTTTCTGTGGTAGTTAGAGTGTCAGCCAACTCAATCCTTATACATGTACTGGAACAGGAGCGTTATCTGCCAGTTCATAGAGTAGCCAAGCGCACCCTGGTGATGGCGTTCAGGCGGGCGGCATATCGCTCCGTCGAGCTCGGACAGAGGCACCGTGCCGGAGATGATCATCATGCCGCCGGCCATGTTGGCGGTACCGGTTACCTGACCTCTGCGGCTGGCGAGGTCGCCCGTGATGTCACCCATGGCGCTGTCCGGAGCAACAATCTCAACGTCAACGATCGGTTCAAGGATCGTCGGTTTAGCTTTGGACAGGGCGTCAAGCATGGCTTTTCTGCCGGCAGAGACGAAAGCAACTTCCTTGGAGTCCACCGGATGGCTCTTACCGTCATAGACGACAACGCGAACGTCGTGGATCGGGTAACCGGCAACATAGCCTGTATCCAAAGCGTCACGGACACCTTTTTCTACAGCCGGGATGAAGTTGTACGGAATTGCGCCGCCTTTGACTTCGTCAACGAATTCGAAACCGGCTCCGCGTTCACGCGGTTCAATGCGAAGATAGACTTCACCGAACTGGCCGGCGCCGCCTGTCTGCTTCTTGTGGCGGCGTGGCCTTCAGCACCCTGAGCAATGGTTTCACGGTACGGGATGCGAGGTGTACGAGTGTTGACTTCAAGCTTGAACTGCGCAGCCATTCTTTCGAGAACGCTTCTTAAGTGCTGAGCGCTCAGACCGCGAAGAACCGTTTCATTCAAGGTGGTGTCGTGTTCAAGTTCGAGTGTCGGGTCTTCGGACAGGAGCTTATGCAGAATGTCGGAGAGACGGCCTTCATCGCCGCGGCGAGCCGGAGAAATTGCTAAGCCGAACATGGGTTTCGGGAAGCTCAGCGGTTTCATCTTGATGTTGTCGTGCTCGTGAGAAGCATGAATCACGCTGTCAAACACGAGTTCGTCGACTTTGGCGATAACACCGATGTCGCCCGGCACCAGTTCGCGAACTTCCGTGGTTTCTTTACCCTGAAGAATCATCGGGTGAGAAACTTTGATCGGCTTCTTGTTGTCGTTGACGAACAGCTGATCGTCACGGCGCAGGGTACCCTGGTGAATACGGAACACACCGACCTTGCCGACATACGGGTCATGGCTTAACCACCGAAGACGGGCAACAAGAGGAAGGTCAGGATCGGACTTCAGTTCGACGTCGTTTCCGTTTTCATCTGTGAAGAGCGGAGCATTAGCTTCAGAAGGATTCGGGAGGTGACGAACCATCACGTTGATGAGATCATCAACACCGGCGCCGGTCTTGCCGGAGACAAAGCAGATCGGGATGATGTGTCCTTCACGAAGCGCCTGTGTCAGCGGGGCGTGCAGCGTGCTCGGATCGGCTTCGCCTTCTTCAAGGTATTTTTCCATAGCGGCATCGTCGACTTCCACGACCTGTTCGATAAAAGCGCGATGGACTTCGGGTACGCTCATGAAGTCGGCTTCACCTTCGTCTTTGGAGAAGCAGTCGATCACGCGAGCGCCGTTGTTGGCGGGCAGGTTAATCGGCATGACTTCCTGACCGAAAGCTTCTCTGAGCTCTTCGACGAGACGCGGCAAATCTAAGTGTTCTGCGTCAATCTTGTTGACGATGATCATGCGGTTGAGGTTGCGCTCTTTGGCCCAATCCATCATGCGGCGCGTCATCAGCTGAATGCCGGCAGTGGCGTCAACTACGATAGCGGCGGTTTTAACCGCGTCGAGGGCACCCAAGGCCTGACCGACGAAATCGGGGTATCCCGGAGTATCAATCATGTGCACGCGAACTTCCTGTCCGTTTGCGTTGTCTGCCTCGAAGTGCGTACAGGCAGCGCGCAGAGAGTGCTGAACCGCTTTTTCGAGCGGGTCGGAGTCGCAGTCGGTTGTGCCGCGTTCGACAGAACCGCATGTAATGATCATGCCTGCTTTGGCAAGAATTCCTTCTGCCAAGGTGGTTTTTCCGCTACCGCCATGGCCGACCAAGGCAACTGTTCTGAGATTTTCGGTTGAGAAAATAGGCATGATGCTTTTTCCTTTCTTATGAAATTAATTGACGTATCCTTTGATTGTGGAACAATCAATCGTCTTTGTCGAGAATATTTTGACAAATGACCGATTTTTGCCGAGAGGCGACTTTATCAAAGATGGGAGAAACTTGAGAAATGTCTGAGAAAAAACAATCCTACTGCGCCGGCTGTTCAGAGGCGGAATTAAAGCTCTTTGAGCCGGCAATTGAGCAATTAATCTCTCTGGCTAACGAAGAGATTCTCCCTCGTTTTTTGGCTGGGACAGAAGTGTTCGACAAAAAAGATCACACTCCGGTGACAGCTGCCGATCGCGGCGCCGAAAAGGTTATGCGTGAATGGATTGAGGCGCGCATTTTCCTGCCACGGCATCTTCGGAGAAAATTTGGGATCAAAGAAGCCTCGGGCGACAGTTTTTCCGCGCTACCGCTGGATCTTGGATCCGATCGATGGAACTCGTGCTTTTATTCATAATGCTTTCCATTTCGGCACGCTGATTGCCGTAGAGCGCGATGACGGCAACGGATTTCAGCCGATGCTCGGTGTGATTTCGCATCCGCATGTCGGCGTTTGGCTCATCGGAGACGGAAAACGGACGGTTTTGCACGGGCCGGCAGCCGAGGTGCGTCAGGTGCACTGCAAAGAAACAAAGAATCTTGCGGTGGGAACTCTTGTTGTGACTTCGCATTGGACGACTCCGGAGCAGAAAGGCGGCAAAGAGATGCAGTCCCTCATTGATGAAGTTAAGCTCTATCGCACGTGGGGCGACTGTTTTGGCTATTTCTCGGTAGCCACGGGCGGCGCGGATATCATGATTGACCCGGATTTGAATTACTGGGATGTCGCAGCACTAGTACCTGTCATCGAAGGCGAAGCGGAGCCAGGCTCGTGAGCATGAAGGCGGCAATCCTCTTAAAGATTTATCAGCGGTTGCGACTAATGAATACCTGCTTCCGGAGGTACTTCGTAAGCTCGCTAACTAATGCTTGCTAAATTATTTTGAGTTGTTGCACTTGTTCTCAAAAGACACAATTAATTTCAAACCTTAAATAATTGAAAAGGGAAAACTTTTGGGTTTTTGAGAAACTTGAGGATGAGACAATTTATATAAGAAGTCCCTATGAGAAAGAGTACCGGTCTTGTCCTCTCGCTCTTATTTGGGGCCTTGAGCGGCTGTGTATCCATCCCTCAATTCCAAATAACCGAACAGGATAAAAAAGTAATTCCCAGACCAGTGGAGCGGCAGTCCCGCCCTCAAAGCATCGAAGGCTGCCGACCTCTCCGAATGGTGGTCAACTTGGAGCGATCCGGAAATCGCTCGCTTGGTTGCGGCCTCACAGGCGGCCAATACGGATGTTCGATCCTCGCAGGAAAATCTTCGTTATGCGCAAGCCTCGATGACCGTAGCTAATGCCGGCTTGTTCCCGACACTTGACGGCAACTACCGAGCCAGCCGCAGCCATTCTCTCGGCCATGGTTCCAATACCTTTTCCATCGGCCTGAACGTCAGCTGGACAATCGATGCCGGCGGTCGTTTTGCTTCTTCAGAAGCAGCGTTCTCCGACTACTTGTCTTCTCAAGCGAGTTTGGGAGAAGTGCAGACTCGAATCGCTGCTGAAGTGGCCCGCGCCTATGTCAATATGAGGCTTGCCCAGAAGCGGCTGGACGTGGCTCAGGAAAACGCCAAAACCCAGCAGGAAGCACTGGATATCGCCAATTGGCGTTATTATCCGGACTCGTTCCTTCGACCGATGTCGATCAGGCGCGCACTTCTTTTGAGCAGACGCGTGCTTCGATTCCCGTGTATCGAGCTCAGGTCATGCAGTACCGTAATTTAATCCGCTCGTCTAATCGGGTTACCCCGAGGCAGTTAACCGAGACGGCTCCATTCCTCAACCTTGCGCTCGACGGCGGTGCGTATGGCATGATGAGCGCTCTCTGGCGCGTTACCAGGCTAAGTCGGCGAAACCTCGATCGGCGCTTTTCGGACTTCTCGGGATCCTATCATGGGGCAGCTCGGTGAATGGGGTACACATAATTCGAACGGCTTCGGTTCGCTGACGCTGCCGATCTTCAACGCCGGGTCTCTGATGGCACAGGTTGAGCAGCGCGATGCTCAGGCGGCCCAAGCCAAAATTGACTATGAAGCGAGTCTGCTCGCGGGCGTTCAGGATGTAGAAGACGCACTCAACAAAGTGTGGTCTCAGGAAACTCGTAAAAAATCATTGGTTGTTGCCGAGGAATCGGCACGGAAACGCAGCGACAGCCGCACGGCAGAATTACAGTGCCGGTCTTCAAGACTTTACGGTCGTGCTGACGACCCAAAGAACGCTTTTGACTGTTCAGGAATCTTTGGCGAGTGCGGAGGCTGAAATCGCCCAAGGCTACATTGATCTCTATACCGCGTTGGGCGGGGGATGGACTGTTCCTCAGGAGTTTAAGAATAATGACCGATAATACAAATACAACCAAAGCGCAGAAAACGGATATTGAAGGGCTGCTGGGAGCAGACAAGGTTAAGCCGTTCTACAAACGAGGCGGCTTTTGGCTTGTTCTTCTCGTCTCTTAGGCATCCTCTTTGCCGTTTACTACTTTTTCTTCAGAGGCAGCCAGGGACAAGTCGGTTTTGTCACTCAGCCTCTGACGAAAGGGAATCTCACGGTTGAAGTCTCTGCTAACGGAACGATCAATCCGATTCGAACCGTATCACTGGGCAGTGAACTTTCCGGTATCGTTCGGGTTAATGTCGACGTGAATGATCAAAAAAGAAAAGTTTTGATTGAGCTTGACGACACCAAACTGAAAGCTTCGGTAGAGCGAGCCAAGGCAAGCCTGGATCTTTCTAAGGCCACATTAGCGGAATCCCGGCAACGCTGAAAGAGGCCAAGGCCAAACTCTCGCGTCTGCAGGAAGTCAGACGTCTTTCCGGCGGCAAGAGTCCGGAGTAAGACTGAAATTGATGCTCAGGAGGCTTTGGTTGCTAAAGCTCAGGCTTCTGTTCAAAGTGCCCAAGCAAAAATCACGGACAGTGAGCAGGCGCTGAAGTCTGCAGAAAGCGACTTGTCCAAGACCCATATCAGTTCCCCGATTGACGGCGTTGTTTTAGCCCGTTCCGTTGAGCCGGGCTATGCGGTTGCCGCTTCGCTTCAAGCCGTTGAACTTTTGAAGCTTGCGACCGACCTCAAAGATCTCGAACTGCAGGTCAATGTTGATGAGGCGGATGTCGGAGCGGTGAAACCGGGCCAGAAGGCCAGCTTTACAGTAAGTGCCTATCCTGACCGAAACTTCCCGGCCGAGCTGAAAAAAGTCGCTTTCGGATCGACAAAAACGGACAACGTAGTGACTTACGTCACTTACTTGGATGTTAAAAATCCGGACTTACTGCTGCGCCCGGGATGACGGCGACCGCAACGATTCGTACCGTTGCCTTAAAGACGCCCTGCTTAGTACCCAATACCGCCCTGAGATTCAGGCCTTCTGTTTCTTCAGACTCAAAGGAGCCGACAATGAATGTTTTCGGACCTCCGATGAGAAGAAGCGTGCGCAAGAGCGCCGGCTCTGTGACAAGCCCGAATGCTTCTCAAAAGAAGGCGGAAGTCTACATAGAGAAAGACGGCCAGGCCGTTCCGGTTCCGCTGGTTGTGGGTTTTACGGACGGTAAGATGACCCAAGTGCTCGAAGGCAAGCTTTCTGCCGGCGATAAAGTCATCGTTGACCAAAGACGCGGAGCGAAATAATGAGCTCCGGAGATAAGCCGCTTGTCCAGTTAATCGGCATCGGCAAGCGGTACGGAACGGGACCGACTGCATTCGATGCACTTCATCATGTGGATTTGAGCATCAATGCCGGAGAGTTCGTTGCGATTATGGGGCCGAGCGGTTCAGGAAAATCGACAACGATGAACATCATCGGTGCCTTGGATACGCCGACACGCGGGCAGTATTTATTCAACGGTTTCCACGTCGAACACTTTACGCGGGATCAGCGCGCGCTCTTACGCCGTCAATATCTGGGCTTCGTTTTCAGGGATTTAATCTGCTGCCGCGTACGAGTGCGATCGAAAACGTAGAGCTTCCTTTGCTTTACCGCGGAGAGCCTGCCAAAGTACGTCATGAAATGGCACTGGAGGCTTTGGATAAGGTCGGCCTGACGCAGTGGAAAGACCACACGCCGGCCGAGCTTTCCGGCGGTCAGCAGCAGCGTGTTGCCATTGCGCGCGCGATCGTAACGCACCCGAAACTGCTCCCTTGCAGATGAGCCGACGGGAAGTTTGGATTCGCATCGAAGCGTTGAAATCATGAAGCTTCTCCAAAAACTCAACGATGAAGAAGGCATTACGGTTGTATTGGTGACACATGAGCCTGACATGGCCAAATACGCGAAACGTATCGTTCACTTCATGGACGGTACCGTAGCTTCGGATCAGGAGAACAAACCATGTTAGGCAACGCTCTTCTTCTTGCGCTCAGACAAATATTCCGAAATCCGATGCGGTCGATTCTGACCGTGCTTGGCATTGTGATCGGCGTGGCGGCAGTGATTACGATGGTCACCGTCGGAAACGGTGCGACTCAGCAGGTGCGTGATCAGATTGCCTCATTGGGATCGGACTCGCTGATGATTCGTCCCGGCCAAAGGTTGGGTCCGGGGCAGTCTGTCGGTGCGCCGTCTTTCAAAGAATCGGATGCGGAAGCCTTGGCGACACAAATCGCCGGTATCAAAGCGGTAGCGCCTTCGCGCACATCCACTCAAGTCGTCGTGGCAAACGGTAAGAACTGGTCGACCTCCGTGATCGGAACGACCAACGACTATTTTTCCATCAATAATCTGACGATTCAGGAAGGCAGAAATTTTGAGCAGTCTGAGCTTAGGGCCGGAAGTGCGGTCTGTGTCATCGGACAGACGGTTAAAAAAGAGCTCTTTGAAAACCACGATGCTTTGGGCAAACTGCTACGCGTCAAAGGCTTCTCCTGCCAAATCATCGGCGAGCTTGAACAAAAAGGCCAGTCCGGCATGGGAATGGACAAAGACGATGTTGTCATTATTCCTTTGAACACTTTTCAGCGCCGCATCAGCGGAAATGTTCGCATTCCTCTGATTACCGTGGCGGTGGAACCCGGCAGTGATATTGAACGCGTCAAAGAGAGTTCTCGGCTTCTTCTGCGAGAAAGACGCTCTTTGTCGAGTTCTGAGATGGACAACTTCAATATTCTTGACACCTCGGAGCTGATTGAAACGATTTCCAAAACTACGCAGGTGCTGACGATGCTTCTCGGTGCCGTGGCAGCGGTCAGTCTTTTGGTCGGCGGCATCGGCATTATGAACATCATGCTGGTAAGTGTGACGGAGCGCACAAAAGAAATCGGTGTGCGTTTGGCGATCGGCGCGACCGAGCGGGAAGTGCTGCTTCAGTTCCTTGTTGAATCCATCATGCTCGCCTGCTTCGGAGGCCTGCTCGGAGTTATCTTGGCTTTCGGCGCTTCTGTTTTGCTGACGCACTTCATGGGCGTGCCTTTTATTTTCAGTCCCGGCATCAACGTGCTGGCATTCTGCTTTGCCGCGTTTATCGGAATTATTTTCGGTTACTTTCCGGCCCGCAGAGCGGCTCAGCTCGATCCGATCGAGGCCGTTCGCCACGAATAGCTGTTCTCCGGACAAAGAGAAAGCCGCCCGCGGGCGGCTTAACCATATGTGGTCTTGTTAGAACGGAATTTCGTCTGCTTCAAAATCATCCGTCGGCGCGGCCGAAGGAACCGGAGCTGCCGGCTGAGCAGGCGCTGCAGGACGTGCGGCCGGGGCGCCGGAAGTAAATTCAGAGCGGCGCGGAGCGGCCGGAGATTCAAAACCGTCACCGCTGCTTTGCGGTGCGTAGCTTTGACCGCCTCCGACTACGTCGGATTTTCTGTCGATCAGCTGCAGCGTATCAGCCAAGATTTCGGTGGAATAGTGTGTCTGTCCGTCTTTTTCCCATTTGCGAGTGCGAAGGCGGCCTTCCAGATAAACGCGAGAGCCTTTCTTCAGATACTGCTGAGCGATTTCAGCCTGGCGACCGAAAAGGACCACACGGTGCCATTCCGTTTCTTCTACGCGCTCCTGAGTTTCTGCACTTCTGCGATAAGAGGTCGTAGCGACGCTCATCGAAGTGATTTGAAGGTTGTTTCCGGAAAAACGGGTCTCAGGATCCCGGCCGAGATTGCCGAGAATAATTACTTTATTTACAGAAGCCATTGTTAATTCTTCCTCATGTTGATCGTTTCATTCTAACGACAACCTTCGGAAATAAAAACACAAAACTTTGACTTCCTCCCCTCCATAAATGAAGAGGATTCCTACCACTTCTCCGACAGCCTAGCTTAATGTCGAAGTTGCCTCGGCGGGTTTCTGCTTCAGCGGGATTGCCCAAAGGAGTACAGCTTGGTTTTTGCACGTTCTCCAAAAGGAGTTTCACGTGCTTGGACACAACCGTATACTCCTTCAGGTCTCACATCTCTCCACAGACTTCACTTCGGGACAGCCCGCCCCTAGATCTGAAAAGATAAAGCCAGTTTAGCATAGCCAGTCCTTCGGACTGGGCCCTTATATCACCGTCATAAATAACGGTGCTTTACGGGACTAGCTGGTAAAAAAGCCGCAGGAAAGCGGCTTGAAATCAAGATTAGAACGGAGGTTCTTCGTCGTCGAACGCGTTCTGAGTTTTAGGCTGAGAAGCATACTGGTTTCCGGAGGAATATCCGCTGCTGCGTGAAGCGCTTCTGCTCGGAGTGTAACCGGAATTTCCGTCAGAGAAGTTTCCGTCGGCGGGAGAATCCTGGCGGCGGTCGATCAGCTGCAGCTGTTCTGCAACGATTTCAGTGACGTAATGCGTTTGTCCGTCTTTTTCATATTTTCTAGTGCGGAGCCGCCCCTCGATGTAAGCGCGGGAACCCTTTCGGAGATACTGCTGAGCGATCTCGGCCTGACGTCCGAACAATGTCACTCGATGCCATTCGGTCTCTTCAATCCTGTCCTGACTTTCTGCGGAGCGTCTAAAAGAAGACGTCGCCAGACTTAAAGATGCGATAGGAAGCTGATTAGCAGAGAAACGGACTTCAGGATCGCGTCCGAGCGTACCGAGAAGGATGACTTTGTTCACAGAGGCCATGATTTTCCTTTTGAAGAGATAAACGATGCGGCCGGCTGATTTTCCGACCGAGCCGCTCATTTTAACGATCCGGAAGAAAAACGAACGGAGCAGACGAGGATGAACTCTCCTGCACTCACGTGCGCGAAGATTGTGAGGAACTGGCACGCCTTACCAGATGCTCCTATCACACGAACCTCACCAGTTCGACCGCCATCTATCCTCGCGCTCACCCATAGAGAATTCCGCGGTATTCGTTAAAGTTGGCTACACGGGTGGGTAAAGGTGAAAGCCATGAAGAATTTAGCTAATATGCTCACACAAAAGGAAAAACCGATGTCAGAAATCCGAATCCGCGGAGCGCGAACACATAACCTAAAGAATATCGATATCGATATTCCCAAGGACCGTCTTGTGGTCCTTACAGGCGTTTCCGGTTCCGGAAAGAGTTCCTTAGCATTTGACACGCTCTATGCCGAGGGACAGCGGCGCTACGTCGAGAGTCTTTCCTCATATGCCCGTCAGTTTCTTGAGCTGATGGAAAAGCCGGACGTAGATCTTATCGAAGGGCTTTCTCCCGCCATTTCAATCGAACAGAAAGGCGCGAGTCATAATCCTCGCTCGACGGTAGGAACGATCACGGAAATCAACGATTACCTCCGATTGCTATTTGCCCGCATCGGCGTGCCGTATTGTCCGAACCACGATATTCCTCTGAAAGCACTCTCGGTTTCTGAAATTGCCGATAAGATTCTTCTGAAATATCAGGGCAAGCGAACCCTGCTGATTGCACCGGTTTCAAAGGGCAGAAATTCAAATGTCGCCTCTTTGTTAGAGGACTTACAGGCACGGGGCTACACACGTTTCCGAATTGACGGCGAAATTGTGACGATTGATGAGCTGCCGAAACCCGAAGAGGGCGCTCATACCTTGGATATTGTTGTTGATCGTCTAAGGGTCAAAGAAGATTCGCGTCAGCGTATTGCTGAAGGCGCGGAAGCGGCCTTGAGACTGTCGGACGGAAAGGTCATCGCATTTGATATGGATGACAACGAAGAAGAAGTCTTTTCCGACCGATATGCCTGTCCTTACTGCGGATACTCGGTTCCCAAGCTCGAGCCTAAACTTTTCTCATTTAACAGTCCAACCGGCAGTTGTCCGACTTGCAACGGCATGGGAGAGGTCGACGGCTGGGATATCAATAAAGTAGTTGAATTTCCCGAGCTCTCCCCAAGAAGCGGTGCGGTACAGGGCTGGAGCTGCACGCAGCCGTACAACTTCACGCTGCTTCAGGATTTATCTAAAGCAAAGCATATTTCATTGGATGAGCCTTGGGAGAAACTGAGTCCTGAGGCGCAGGAAATGGTTTTGTACGGCACCAAGGATAAGATATCGCTGACCTTTTGCAGTCCGAAGGGAGAGAAGATCACTCGCGAGCAGCCCTTCGAAGGCATTATTCCGATGTCGAATCGGCGTTTTGAGACAACTGAAAGTTCTGCAGTGAAAGCCGATCTTGAAAAATGGCGTTCGCTTCAGACTTGTCCTGCTTGTCGCGGCGCCCGACTTAATGAGGCTGCACGCAGCACTTACATCGGTTCGGGAGAGCACAAAAAAGCCATTCAGGATATTTCGGCGCTTCCGTTGGACAAGGCAGAGACTTATTTCCGAACGCTCAAGCTCGAAGGCGCGTCTCTGGATATCGGTAAAAAGCTCATCGACGAAATCCTGTTTCGTCTGAAGTTTTTAATTGATGTGGGGCTGAGCTATCTCACCTTGGATCGACGGGCAGACACACTTTCCGGCGGTGAAGCGCAAAGAATTCGATTGGCCGGTCAAATCGGTTCGAGACTGAGCGGAGTTATTTATGTACTCGACGAGCCTTCTATCGGTCTCCATCAAAGTGATAACGATAAGCTGATTCACACGCTGAAAACGCTGAGAGATCTTGGCAACAGTGTGGTTGTTGTAGAGCATGACGAGGACACCATCCGAGCTGCCGACTACGTTGTAGACATGGGCCCGGCTGCCGGCGTGCACGGCGGAGAAGTCATTGCTGCGGGGACGCCGAAAGAAATCGAAGCCGATCCCAATTCCCTGACGGGAGCTTACCTCAGCGGCAGGCTTAAAGTTCGCCAAAATACGGAGCGAAAGAAACCGGACGGCCGGTTCTTGGAGGTCAAAGGCGCTTCGGGCCATAACCTGAAGAATGTAGATGTTTCCGTGCCTGTAGGTCTTATGACCGTTGTGACAGGTGTGTCCGGCTCGGGCAAGTCGACCTTAGTGAACCAGACAATTTACAACATTGCCGCTCATGCTCTGAACCGTGCGCAAACTCAGCCTTGTCCCTACAAATCAGTGTCGGGTCTCCAGTTTTTCGATAAGGTCATCGCAGTAGACCAGAGTCCCATCGGACGGACGCCTCGTTCCAACCCCGCAACCTATACGAGCGTTCTTGCGGGTATTCGTGATTTATTTGCGGAAACTCCGATTGCGAGAGAGAGGGGATACGGATCAGGACGTTTCTCCTTTAATGTCAAAAGGCGGTCGGTGTGAGGCCTGCGAAGGCGAAGGTCTGGTAAAAGTCGAAATGAACTTTTTACCTGACATGTATGTTCCATGTGACGTTTGCGGTGGTACCCGCTACAATCGTGAAACGTTGGAAGTTGAATACAAAGGAAGAAATATTGCGGAAGTGCTGGATCTGACCGTAGATGAGGCCTTGGAGGTCTTCTCGGCAGTTCCGGCAGTTGCGAGAAAACTGCGTACCCTCGCAGATGTCGGACTTGGTTATATCAAGTTAGGACAAAGTGCGACAACGCTCTCCGGCGGAGAGGCTCAGCGCGTGAAACTGGCGCATGAACTTTCCAAGAGGGGAACGGGGAAAACACTGTACGTACTTGATGAGCCGACGACCGGATTGCATTTTCACGACGTTTCGATGTTGCTGTCGGTGTTTAAGAAACTGCAGGATGCGGGGAATACGTTATTGATTATCGAGCACAACTTGGATGTTATCCGAGCGGCCGATTGGATTATTGATATGGGTCCGGGCGGCGGAGAGGACGGAGGAACAATCCTTTTTGAAGGAACGCCGGAAGAATTAATAGAAATCCCCGCTAGTAAAACCGCCCGATATCTAGGAAACTAAGAATGATAAAGCAGAGGTTCCCCTTGACTAAAGAAAAAGACCGTTTTGAAGAGCTCCTCGTAGAGTCCTTCTATGTAGCAATTGATGCCGCAGATCCTCATAAGGTTGTGCCGCCTCATATCCCTTCAACCTTCCAAGGAGATGTGGTTGTCGTCGGTGCAGGAAAGGCTGCCGCCAGTATGGCTGCAGCGGTGGAGCAGGCTTGGCCGGAAAAAGATTTAACGGGCGTGGTGATTACGCGCCACGGCCATTCGGAGGAGACTCATAAGATCCAGGTACTTGAGGCTTCTCATCCGATTCCGGACAAATCAAACTTGGAAGCAACGCAGAAGATGATGGATCAGCTCGACCATCTGAAAGAGGGCAGCTTGCTGCTTGCCCTGATTTCGGGCGGCGGCTCCAGTCTTCTTTCTCTTCCTGTCGAAGGCGTCACCATTGAAGATATTCGGAAGGTGACGGAGGATTTGCTGAAGTCCGGCACTTCCATCGACCATATCAATGCTGTCCGCAAACACGTTTCACAGGTGAAAGGCGGTCAGCTCGCATTGGCTGCCCGCGCTAAAGGTGCCGAAGTCCTTTCTCTGATTATTTCGGACACCGTCGGCGACAATCCCTCCGATATCGCCTCCGGACCATGTGCCGAAGACTTCTCCACTTATGCCGATGCTCTGTGGTATCTGAGCCAGGCGCATGTCGAAGCTCCTCCCTCGATTTTGAATCACCTGCGCAACGGTGCCCGCGGCATTATTCCCGAGACCCCTAAAATCGGTGATCCGAGAATGCGCGGCGTCAAAAAATAAGATCATTGCGAACTCTTTCAAAGGTCTGCAAGTCGCAGCCGCTTTCTTTAAGGAGAAAGGCATGCGTCCGGTTATTATCGGCGACGGTATTACCGGTGAAGCAAAAGCGGTTGCTCAGCAGGTTGCCCGCAAAGTTCGTCTCGAACTCTCCAAGCCGCGCCGCAAACCGGTGGTGCTTTTATCCGGCGGAGAGTGCACGGTAACGCTGACCGGCCGGCGTATCGGTAAGGGCGGCCCGTGCTCAGAGTTCCTGCTGGCGCTTGCTCAGGAACTCAAGGGTGAGCCTATCTACGCCATGGCTACAGACACCGACGGTGTGGACGGGAACGGAGAGGCCGCCGGTGCAATTCTGCGTCCCGACAGCATGGCTAGAGCCGAAGAATTGGGCTTAGATCCCCAGCAGTACCTTGAGGAACATAATGCAGAGGAATTCTTCGGGCAAACTCGGTGATTTGCTTGATACCGGCCCCACAAGGACCAACATCAACGATTACCGTGTCATCCTTATCCCGTAATTGAGACCGACATATGCAAAAAATATCCCAAGGAATTCTGAGTATTCGGAGCCTTGGGATTTGTTGTTTTTGGCCTAAGCAGCAGTACCGAGGCAAACCGTTTCGCCAATGGTCCGAAGCAAGGTCGAAAATATTAGAATACTGACTCCAAATCTCTTTCAATCTTGATCCACAATCCCGGAGGAAGCGAATTCCCCCACAGGAACAAAGCTTAAAAATGAGCAATACGACACAGTTACGCCTCGATGCCTCACGTGCACTTTCCGACTTTAGGACTGAACGTCTTTTGAAAAAGATTCAAAAGATCTGTCCGGAAGTTGTTACTCTCAACAGCCGCTATATTCATTTTGTCAATGTAGACGGCGCTCTTTCCTCTGAAGAGTTTCACACGCTGGTATCGATCCTCGACTACGGTGAGGAAGCAATTGTTACCGCTTCAACCGAACGCTTTATGGTTATTCCGCGTTTGGGAACGATCTCTCCCTGGGCTTCTAAGGCGACGGATATCGTTCATAACTGCGGACTCAAGAAAGTGCTTCGAGTGGAACGAGGCACTTGCTATGAATTGATTCTGAAAGGAAATGCAGTCCTCAAGCCCGAAGAACGCGAGGCAATCGCTGCCGTTCTGCATGACCGCATGACAGAAAGTGTCGTGAGCCCGGATGTGAATCCGGCCATCGTGTTTGCCGATGCAAAAGGCAAGGACATGCAGTCGATCGATATCGTCGGACAAGGCAGAGAAGCGCTTGAAAAGGCAAATGTCGAACTCGGTCTGGCATTGAATGAGGACGAAATCCAATACTTAATTGATGCGTTCACCAAGCTGAACCGTAACCCCACGGACGTGGAGCTCATGATGTTTGCTCAGGCCAACTCCGAGCACTGCCGCCACAAGATTTTTAACGCCAGCTGGACCATCGACGGAGAAAAGAAAGACAAGTCGCTTTTTTCCATGATCCGCGAAACGCATAAGGCTCATCCGGAAGGAACCATTGTTGCGTATTCCGACAATGCGGCTATTTTCGAGGGCGGCGATACCGCCCGCATGTATCCGCGAGGCAATGAAGACGCCGTTGGCGGCCGTTCTTATTCCACCGTCGTTGAGCCGACGCACTCGGTTTTCAAAGTAGAGACGCATAATCATCCGACCGCGATTTCTCCGTTCCCCGGCGCTTCAACCGGCTCCGGCGGCGAAATTCGGGACGAAGGTGCGACCGGCCGGGGAGCAAGACCTAAAGCCGGCTTAACCGGATTTACCGTTTCTGCTCTTCGAATTCCGGGCCACGAACAAGCCTGGGAAAAACAGAGATGTCACGTAAGGCTTCGGCCGCTCCCTTTACTACGGGCGCCCTCCCGCGGCTTCTCCGCTGGAGATCATGATCGAAGGTCCGCTCGGCGGCGCTGCATTTAACAACGAATTCGGCCGCCCCAACATTCTTGGATATTTCCGCTCTTTCGAAGCCAACGTTGACGGAACTCGCTACGGCTATCACAAGCCTATTATGCTGGCCGGCGGTCTGGGCAACATACGCAACGATCAGACACATAAACTCGGACTTCCGACAGGCACGCTCCTTGTGGTGCTGGGCGGTCCGGGCATGCGTATCGGTATCGGAGGCGGTGCGGCCTCTTCCATGGGTGCCGGAGCCAACAGTGAATCCTTAGACTTTGCCAGCGTTCAGCGCGGCAACCCGGAAATGGAACGCCGCGCACAGGAAGTGATCGACCGCTGCTGGGAAGCCGGCGAGGAAAATCCGATCCTGGCGATTCACGATATCGGGGCCGGCGGTCTTTCTAACGCAATGCCCGAACTGGCAGACCTTTCCGGCAAGGGCGCAAAACTGAATCTGAACAAAGTCCCGGTTGAAGAAAGCGGCATGAGCCCGCTCGAGATTTGGTGCAACGAATCGCAGGAAAGATATTCTTTGGCGATCGATCCGGCACGTCTTGAACAGTTCGATCAGTACTGCAAACGTGAACGCTGCCCATATGCAGTGCTCGGTGAAATTTCGGCCGATGACGAGTTAGTCGTCACGCGCGGACAGGGCGAAGAACCTGCAGTAGATATGCCCATGAGCGTATTGCTCGGCAAAACGCCGAAGATGCACCGCGATGCAGAGCACGCTGAGCCCGTGAAGATGGAAACAGACAAGGCAGTCGATACACGCAAAGCTTTATATGAAGTCCTGGCTCATCCGACTGTCGGAAGCAAGAAATTCCTGATCACGATCGGCGACAGAACCGTCGGCGGCATGACTGTCCGCGATCAGATGGTCGGTCCTTGGCAGGTCCCGGTTGCAGATGCGGCTGTGACGGCAGTTTCCTTTGAAGAATTCAAGGGCGAAGCAATGGCTATGGGCGAAAAAACGCCGATTGCCGTTTCTAACGCTGCGGCAGCAAGCCGCATGGCCATCGGCGAAGCCCTGACGAATCTGGTCAGCGTCGACGTAAACCTCGACCGTATTATCTTGTCGGCTAACTGGATGGGTGCCTGCGGTGTTAAAGGCCAGGACGCTGCGCTCTATGACGGCGTCAGTGCAGCCAGCAGTTTCTGTCAGGAATTAGGCGTCAGCATCCCCGTCGGTAAAGATTCTCTTTCCATGAAGACCTCATGGAAAGACCAAGCCGGAGAAGACAAGACCGTGGTCTCGCCCGTTTCCTTAGTGGTTTCCGCTGCGGCACCGGTTTATGACATTCGAAACAACCTGCTTCCGATGTTTGCTGAATCGGTTCGCGACAGCTCCTTGCTGCTGATTGACCTCGGACACGGCAAAGATCGTCTCGGCGGCTCTGTTTACTCTCAAGTGACGCAGCGTTTTGATTCCGTGACACCGGATATGGAAGACCCCAAAGAGCTGAAAAAGTTCCTTGAGCTGATTCGTTCCTTATCCGCCAAAGGCGCGATTCTCGCTTATCACGACAGAAGCGACGGCGGTTTGGCTGCAGCCCTCTGCGAAATGATGTTTGCCAGCCATGTCGGCGTAGAAATTGTGGCCGATGCGCTTGTGAGCAAAGACCGCACGCTTAACCAGCATTGTTCAACGAAGAACTCGGTGCCGTCATTCAGGTGGCCCGCGGGCGTGCTGCCGAAGTGGAAAGAGACTTCGAAGCTGCCGGCATGGGCTGGTCGCTCAAGTATCTGGGCAACCTGACTCAGGATGACCACCTCAATATTTATCTTGAAGGCAAATGCGTTCTCTCTGAAGACCGCGTCGACCTGCAGAAAGCTTGGAATGAAGTCAGCTGGCAGATTGCCAGAATGCGTGACAATCCCGAATGCGCCGACAGCGAGTACGAGCTCATCTCCGATAAGCACAACGGCGGCTTAGTGCTGACGATGGGCTTTGATCCTGAAGAAAATCTCGCGCTCCCTTTTATCAACACCGGCGTTCGTCCGAAGGTTGCGATCCTGAGAGAACAGGGTGTTAACAGCCAGAACGAGATGGCCAGCGCCTTCCTGCAGGCAGGTTTTGATGCCGTAGACGTTCACATGACCGACCTTCTCGAAGGCAGAGCCAAACTTGCCGACTTTGTGGGTTTAGCAGCTTGCGGCGGTTTCTCCTACGGTGACGTGTTGGGCGCTGGCGGCGGATGGGCAAAGACCATTTTGCACAACGCCAAGCTGCAGAGTTCATTCCGCCGCTTCTTCGAAACGCCGACAACGTTTACGTTGGGCGTCTGCAACGGCTGCCAGATGATTTCTCAGCTCAAGGATCTTATCCCCGGTGCTGATCATTGGCCTGCTTTCGTCCGCAACCTCTCTGAGCAGTTCGAAGCTCGTTTGGTCAATGTCAAAATCCTTGAGTCCCCGTCTATCTTCTTTACGGATATGACCGGTGCCACACTCCCGATCGTGAACTCTCACGGCGAAGGACGTGCTTATTGGGCGAATCCGCTAGATGAGGCTGAGGCAATCTGCGCCGCCTGCTACGTCGACTCCAAACAGATGCCGACCGAAGTCTATCCGCTCAATCCGAACGGTTCTCACGGCGGTAAGACGGCATTTACGACAGCAGACGGACGCGCGACGATTATGATGCCGCACCCCGAACGCAGCGGCGTGCAACCCAAATGTCCTGGCGCTCACCGCTGCTGAAGAACGTGACACCATGGGCGAGAATCTTCCAGAACGCTCGCTTTTCTGGGTGGGTTAATTTTTGTCGGTTTTGAATTGAGGGCTCCTTCGGGGGCCTTCTTTTTTCGGAGCTTAAAGCGGTCTTGAATGACAGGTCATTAATTTTTCTCGGTGTACACTCTGCCGAACACAATGAAATGAAACGGAAGGATTTTGCATATGACAGACAAGACAGAAAAACAGGCTTCTCCGGGGCCTTTTGACGACAAGAACTTAGGCGAGCTTTTTCAGATTGCATTAGTCAATGCACCTTCTCCGTCAAAGTGCGCTTTTAATTGGGGCGCCTTCAAACCCGAAGCCGTCAAATCTCCGGCGGATCTTCCTCCGTATTTAGTTTTCGGACCGCTGAACGAAGAGACATTTCCTGCTGACTGCTGAGGGATGGAGAGCGGAATGGTCGGACGCTCAGCAAAAGCCAAAATCACGCTGAATTAAAAGTGCCAAGACTCATCGCTACACAGCCACCAGGTTTGAAGGCGAAGAGGGCAGCGCGACGGAGCAGTCCGATACCACTCCGCTGATTCAAGTCTTTGCCATGCTTTACGAAAATGGCTTTCCTTCCATGTGGGATCAGCTGGCAAAGAAAAAAGCCGAAGAGATGTACCATCTGACTTGGCTTGTGGGGATAAAAGACTGCCGACTTATTTTGCTGCTCCAGACGGCATTTTCCGCGTTATCAGCTTCCCGGTCATGATTAAGAATCTTCGTCATGCTCAGTCGATCTTAAAGAGTATCGCCGAGAAGAATCCTACTTATGGCTTCTACGCCATCGCAAACTTGATGGAACAGGACGTCTATTACGAAATCGGCAAAGCTCCGGACTGGACATCCGACATTGCGCTTTGCATGACGCAGTCCATCGGAGAAACCGGTCTTATTCCTTCCGGCGTTCCGTCCTCGGAGACAATCGAAGGTAAAGAATATATTCATCTGGAACGCGACGTAATGATGCTCAACATCTCCGTGCCGTTCGCTCATATCTTCGAAATGCTCAAAGACTTGTCGGAAACTCCGATGCCGATTTTGCCGGCTTCCGAAGCGCCGATGAGAAGAGAAACACTGCCGGTTATTCTGCCGCAGGGCTTGTCTGAACGCCTGAGCTCTTTCACGCTCGACGACACGATCCAGGGCATCCGCGTGCAGTACAGCTATCCGGTTCAGGAAGCTTCTTTGGATGACCTCCTGAAACTCGACAGCGCTGATCAGATCGAACGTCTCGAGAAGTTCTCCGATCACATGCTTGACCAGCTGACAGCTGATGTTCAGAAAGAAGCCGGAAAAGACTTAACTGAATAACCCGTGAGGACATCCGTGCCCGGCCGGATGTCCTGAGCTCCGAAAATAAAAATCCCGCTCTGCGAAGCTGCAAAGCGGGATTTTAGATCTCTAGATGCTGCAAATTACTTATTGTCGCTATCGTCGCCCGGAAGAGCTCTGACTTCAAGACCGAATATAAGGGCGGTCCATCCGTCGAAGATCAGTTCGATTGCAACGAAGATGCCGAAGATCCAAGTAGCGCTCTGAGGCCATCCCCACCACAGGCAGCCGCCTAACAGTAAGGAAATGATGGCGGAGAAGAGCATCAGACCCCAGCCTTTTGCATCCGTATTGGACAGAGCGGCCCAGCACTTAACTAAGCCGATGGCGATGAAGTAAGAGGCCAGGAAGAGTGTGAGTGTTTCAGTTCCGGCAATCGGATAGAACATGAGAAGCAGGCCGGTTAAAGCGGTCAGAAGGGCAAGGACAATGGCGGCGGTTCTTGCACCCCAGCCTTCTGCTTTCCAGAAGAGGGCTAAGCCGGTGGCACCGGAAACCAAAAGCATTGCGCCGATAAAGATCGTGACGCCGACCGAGAATGCGATAGGCGCAAATAAACCGATCGTACCGAGGACGATACAGAAGATACCCCAGCCGATCATTGCACCGCTGCGCTTCTTAAGAGGCATCAGCAGTTCATTTACCACACGATTGTTTGCGTTATTTTGTGTCATATTTTCCTCCAATGACGATGATTCCATCATCGCCTTTTTGGAGAAAATATTCAGCGGGAGCTGCACCACTATGAGCCTCTCGCGACGCGGATGGAGGTATGGATGGTCTTCAGAGAGATTTGGATTTCCAGCACAAAGAAAATGGTGGAGACGACAATGAAGACGACAGCGGTCAGGAGCATCGTGGATTTCCAAACTTCCATGTTCAGCTCTAGAAGGTGTTCAAGGATCGTCACCAAAACGAGAATACCGGAGAAGGCAGCAGAAGTCGTCACTGCCAGAATTGCATTCTTCAATAAGTGGCTGCGCTCGTAAGTGAGTCGAATGGCTTTTTCAAGAACGGGATCAATCACCGGAGCTTTTTGACGACGCTCTTTAAGCAAAGCGCGCACTCGGTCGGTGGTGTAGTTGTAGCGGGCTGTCATAGCAAAAGCAGCAGGCCGACGCCGGAAATCAAAGTGATCGGTGTCAAAGCATCGGAAAGCGTTACCGCGTAAGAAAGCATTTTGTTCTCCTATTGCGGTCTGTTGTGATGGTGGACGGTTAAGCCGAGCGCTTTTACCGAAACCTGAACTTCACTGACGTAGATACAGCTTGAGATGACGATGAAGATCACGGAGGCCAGCAGCATTGTTGATTTCATCAGAGATAAGTCCAGGCTGAAGAGGCGTTCGATCACGATCACCAAAACCTGCAGACTGCTGAAGCGGCCGAGATCATCAATGTCAGGATGCCGGTTTTAAGCGTGAGCTGGCACGCTTGCTAAATCAGGTCGATGGACTGGTCGATTTCTTCGTGGAAATCTTCGGAATTCTTCTTTTCGTTCAGCCAGCAGCTGACGGATTCGGCTTGTGGCATGGCAATAGCGCGCAGACATGGACACCAGCAGCAAGCCCACACCGGAAATGAGTGTTACCGGGGCGAGAGCGTCTGAGAGCGTCGCACTGAACTCAACCATTATTTTTTCTCCTCACGTATATGAACGAATTTTAGGCGGCAAGGAGCCTAATTAAGGCTTTTCGCTTTTAGAAAGGAAAAGAAAAAGTTTTTGCGAATTAGAATAGGGCTTTTCAGGGGCGTTCTCAGGACAAGTTTCGGCCCCTTTTTTCGTTACTTAAATAAGATGTCTCAGCAATCTGCACTGGAAAGACTGTCGGAAGATTCGATTGTCATTGGTTTTGATTACGGTTTAAAAAGGATCGGCGTCGCCGTCGGAAATTTACTGACCAAGTCTGCACGCCCTCTGAGAATCATTCACTGGAAAAAAAATGATCAGAAATGGGCAGAAATTACACAGGTGCTCTCGGAGTGGCAGCCTGCCGCTGTTGTAGTCGGTGTACCTCGTCATAAAGACGGCAAACCGAATGACATGACGCCGATCTGCGAACGTTTCGCTAATCAAGTGGAAGGCCGGTACGGGATTCCCGTGGTTCGGGAAGACGAGCGCTACAGCTCGGTAGAGGCTGAAAGCTATCATGATGCCGATGACGACGAGCCCATCGACGATGAGGCCGCCGCGATTATTCTTGACCAATGGCTGAACAAAGTTCCCGGAGATAAAAATGAAAACCATTAAAGGCATTTGGCGGTTCAGCCGAGTCATTTGTTATACCTTCGTTTGTCTTTTTCAGGCGTATACGCGGTTTAAACGCGTAGACCGCAAAGAAAAAGGCAGGATGCTTCGCTATTATCCGACTCAGGTGCTGAAGCTTGCCGGTGTGCGCTGGCGAGGGCAACGTGCCTGAACTTTGCTGCG
>VOFK01004435.1_pt1 | contig 21669 bp, 29 predicted proteins | sample 5384121 | NCBI WGS metagenome assembly VOFK01 (sample SAMN12384730, study PRJNA508395) | human gut metagenome | isolation source: healthy gut J | host: Homo sapiens | reverse complement strand
TAAGTAATTATGATTGGGATACCTGAAATGAATTAATTATTAATTTGAGTTTTTAACTGGTACATAGATAATTGTGGACTGTTAAAGGACAATTTAATTAATAACAAGCAATGCTCAAAAGCAAGAGGAATTCATAGATCCGTTGTCTAGTAAAACAGCGTGTAGGACAGATGATGATAAGAATCTCCAGTGACCTATATACTACAAAGGAGAAAGCATTAATTGGAATACTAATGCATTTCCTTTAATACCATACATTTAAAAGAAAAACATAATCCCAGATATATCTTTAGGTTGGGAGGCTTGGTACAACAGAAAATACGCCGAACGCGCATTATCGTGGCTTTCCTCGTGGCAATCTCCGGCCCACAGCCTATGTAAAGCAGAGATTTATAAAAAGCCGACTTGCTCCTGAAAATGTATGGTTAAAAAGCATTTCTTCCAACTATGCTTATAATGATTTCATTTTAGCTGAACTTTCTGTGCATGTTTAGGTGAATATTCATAACTATGATTTGGGCATCAATCCATATATCACAAAATGTTCTGAGGTTTGCGAGGCCGGGTAAGGTCACTAAGCCCCTTTATGCAGCCTTCTACTGTTTGTAAAGCATTATTTGATGAATGGTATAAAACAGGATATGGAGCAAGTTTTTGAAAGTTATTGCAGATTTTAATTTGGGAGAAAACAGATAAGTCTGTATTATTATATCGAAACTCAAAAACATTGAATAAACGTTTGACTATAGATTTTGAGTACTACCATGATAAAAACTATTGATCTTGTAAATGATGTTACGCTTTCATTACCCGGTTTTTCGACTTATAAAGATAATATGGGTGAAGTAGTAAACAAGGGAGTGGAAGTAGAAGTACGTGCGGATATATATCGTGATAGAAACTGGAATGTCTCTTTATGGGAAATATGGCACACAATAAGAATGAGATTCTAAAAATATCGGATTCTTCAGAAGGCTATAATCAAAAGAAAGGCAGAGTTTTTAAGAAAGAAGCAACCAAGAATTGACAGTTCTTCATTGGATGATGCAAATTATTTCTGTTCCTATTCCGCAGTATGCAGAAGGAGCGTCGTTAACTTCAATTTGGGCTGTACGTTCTCTAGGGATTGACCCTACAACAGGTATCTTTTTTGAATAGAGATAACACTGTTGCTGATAAATGGGATGCTACACAAGAAGTTGTAGTAGGAAATACAGAACCGAAATGTAAGGTGCATTTGGTGTGAATATGTCATATAAAAATTGGACATTGTTTGCTTCTTTCTTGTATGAATGGGGTGGACAGGAGTACAACCAAACTCTGGTAGATAATGTGGAAAATGCAGATTTGGCAAATAGGAATGTTGACCTGCGTGTCTTAACTGATAGATGGCAGAAACCTGGCGATATTGCTCAATTCAAAGATATTAAGGATAGAAGTCTTACAACGTTGCCAACTTCTCGATTTGTACAAGATAAAGCAGTCGTTCGCCTGAATAGTTTGACACTCAGTTATGATTTCGATCGTGAGTGGCTGAAGAAGCATCTTCATATGAATTTTGTGCTTGTTTAGAAGCATCTACAAGCGACTTATTGAACTGGACATCTATCAAGCAAGAACGTGGCTTGAGTTATCCGAGATCTTGGAAAGTAGAGTTCTCTGTGAAAGCACAATTTTAAAAGGAAATAGAGATGAAAAGAATATATAATACATTATTTATAGTTGGCTTTATAAGACATTTATGTCCTCCTGTAACGATTGGTTGGATGTGCGGCCATCGGACGAAAGATAAAAAGAAGAATATTTGTTTGAAACAGGAAATGGTTACCGTACTGCTCTAAATGGTATTTACCGGAAACTGGCAACGTTCGATTTGTATGGCAGCAATTTAAGTTGGGGACTGATTGACGGCTGGGGGTTAGTCTATAATTTAGATAAGGCTCCTGATGATGGTGGTGGAAGAGCAATGAAAAAAAATAGCAACTTTTTCATTTAAACATTCGGAATTGACTCCGACTACAGATGCAATGTGGGACGCAGCGTGGAATATTATTGCTAATTGTAATAATTTAGCTCAGCAAGTTGAAAATGAAGATACTCTGTTGTTTTATGATCGGACTCATGAACGAGATATGATATTTGCTGAAGCGATTGCATTACGAGCATATGCATTTTGATTTATTGCGAATTTATGCTCCTTCTTTGCTCATGAATCCTGGTGAGCGTACTTTTATTCCTTATGTTGACAAATATCCGTCGTATTTGAGTGATAGACAGACTGTCAGTTACTGTTTGCAACATATAATTGATGATTTGAAGAAAGCTCAATCCATTTTGCTGTCAGTAGATAAATCTGCAAGTTTCAGTATGGAGAGTCGTTTTATTCAGAGTTATAATGGTGAGTCACGCTTTTTAGGCTATAGAGGTTATAGGATGAATTATTATGCTGTTACTGCAGAGCTAGCGCGTGTCTTATTTGTATGCCCAAAAGGCTGATGAGGCTTATGCAGAAGCTAAAAAGTAATCGATGTGGTGGAGTCAAAGAAATGGTTTGCTGCTTCTACCAGTTCTTCTGGTTTTAACAAAGGAAATATGAAGATGATGGAGGATATTATTTTTCTTTGTATTCGACAGATTTGACTGATTGGGATCAAAAAATAAATCATTTATCAGATAATCCGGCAGATGAATATAATGAACATTATTTATGTTTAGGCGATGAATTGGTGAATGAGTTTTTTGGTTCGGAGAAATCATCAGACTGGCGTCTGATATATCAGTTGGAAGGTAAATACTATGATTATTATTATCGCACCTTAAAGTATAATAAACAAAAAGAAGGAACTACATATAGCAAGGTAAATGATGAGATGATACCAATGATCCGTATGTCTGAGGTATATTATATTGCTGCTGAGGCAATTTATAAAACAGATCCTGCCTTAGCTCAAAAATACCTTTCATCAGTAAAAAAGGAAGGGGTATTAAAAATGTTGATTATTCCCAAGTGACATCTGAGGAAGAATTTATCAATATGATTGTTAGTGATGCCCGTCGTGAGTTTGTAGGTGAAGGTCAAACCTTTTTATGTATAAACGTCTAAAAAAAGAACCTGTTGGGGATGGAAGGGTATAGTTGGAAAGAAGTGGAAGCTAAAGAGGAAAATATGGTATTGCCTCTGCCTGATTCAGAAAGTAATATTTAAGATAATGAAAAATGGAAATGATATGAAAAGAAAATTTCTTTATACAATAATTACTATTTGTCTGATATGCTCGTTTTTTTCTTTTGCGAACAGAATGACTTATTGACAAATGCGAATGATGTCTCTTATGTCATCTTTGATAAAGATATGACAACTGATACCACAGCTGTATCTTTCAAGTTTTATGATGAAGGAGAAGATGCTAAAATAGCATTAGGCGTCAAGGTATATGGTAAATTGCAGGAGAATGATTTGACATTCTCATTAGATTTGATCCGGTTCGTACTACTTTACCTGAATCTCAATTTGAATTGCCTGAAAAATGCGTAATCAAAGCCGGTGAATTGAAAGGTGAGATTATTATTACTCTAAAAAACTATGACATATTAAAAGAAAATACCAAGTTGCTGGCTTTAAAAGTTAATGAAGAAGGTGAAGTACGTGAAGGAACCGCTAAATTTACTAGAGCTATAATCTCTGTGACTGATAGAATCTTTAAGCCTGTTTGGTGGTCTGTCGGTAATATAGGCAATGTAGATGACCGATTTAATATTGCCGAAGAATATTATTTGGGAGTATATTCAGAGACGAAATATTTAATGTTTCTAGATGAATTGAAGAAAGATGATGTTGTTTTCGATGGTAAGGATATGAATATCCTACGTAAATATTCTCTACGTTTAAAGAATACCTTGAAGAATATTAATGGAGATAAGCCGAAAGATAAGTGGCTGCGTGACGAGAACGGAGTGATAATAGAAGTTCCTATTGCTGGATAAAAGAAAGGAAATAATTATGAAAAGGATATTATTATATACTGTATTATTCTTATTGCTATGTTGTATCAGTAGCTGTTTGGATGATAAAAATGATTTTAATTATAGGCAAATCAATGAGTTGAATGGATCGATTGAGAATATGAATGGATGGTATACAGTATCTGTGGAAGAGGATCTGTATTTAAAACCTACATTTAAATTTACAATTGATAGTATTCATCCGGATGTGAGTTATGAGTGGTATTTAGATGGGGAACTGCTAGATGTAAAGACTCCTGATTATACATTTAATGCAGCAAAAACAGGTAAGTATGAAGTGACATATTCAGTTGTGGATAATAAAACAGGTGTGAAGTTTTCTAAATCAGCGGAAATAACGGTGCGTTCTCCTTATTTGGTTGGCTGGTTAATACTATCGGAAAAGGACGGAAAATCCGCTCTTTCCTTTATAAAAATGAGAACGGTGAAGCGTGATGATATTGATGCGGAGGGGAATCCTGTTGAGCGTGATTCTATTATATTCTATGATGTTGAAAAGTATTTTCGTCCTGACTTGGGGACAGAGCCGAAAGGATTAATGGAGCATATTGGAGTGGAATATGATTTTGGCTTTTCGGATGCTGTATATGATGAGATCGTGGTTATGCAAGGAAAGGATAATTGGGTTGAACTGAATGGAAATACGATGGAGCATGAAGTTTATACAAAGGAAGAGTTTGGAAATGACCTTCCTGAAAACTTTTGAACCGGTAGAAGCAGCGATGACATTTTCTTCAAAGCTAATTAGAGATAAAAAAATGGGTTTATATATTTGCATAGAAAAGTATTGGCTAATGACTATCATGCAGGTTCATATATTTCGGTACCATTAGCAAATAGTACAAAGTTTAAGGGATTATATCAGGCTCATAAATTATACAATCGTAATTATTATGTAATTCCTGCTTGTACAGAGGACAATTCTTTGGTCGGTATTTGGGATGCAGGTCGTTATAATGAATATTCTCTTGACGGAACTCCTTCTGCAATCACTGAGAATTCATCTAGAAACGATGGAAATATTGTTGAGCTCACAGAGAATACGGATGAGAAGCATTTTAAACAAATGAGCAAAAATGTCATAGCAATGATACCTGCAACCTGCGGACGTGATAATCGTTTTGATGTGACAGATTCATATATTGTTCCTAAATGGCTTGCGTTAATGGAAGAAAAAGGTACATATAGTATGCGCTATTTTGGACTTGAGGGAGATACAAGTGGGGGTATAGTGACTGTCACTGACTTTAAAGAGGTTCCGGTTGATGCTAGAGTGTTTGCAGCAGGTTATGTTGATATGGCTGTATTCCAACATAAAAAGTATGTTGTATTTGCCAGTGGAAAGGAGATATGGTATTACCCATATGGCGGCTCTACTAGTAATGCTGTATTGTTGAAAAAGTTTGATCAAAATATAGTTTCTATATCCAGTCATGATGTAGAAGAGTATACAAGGGACGGTGATATATACCATAATGGTCATTTAGGGGTTGCATTAGAAAATGGTGATTTCTTTATTTATGAGGTAGTAGAGGAGGATAAAGTGTTGGACAATATAACCGTGAATCAGCTTTATCCAAGTCCGGAAACAGAGGATAAGGATAATAATAACTTTGGAAAAATAGTGGATACTTTGTATAAGTTTGGTAATGCTAGTGGAGTGTTTACTTATACTTTCCAATAGAATCTTTTTATAATACCAGGCTCACGTTGAAAAGCGTGGGCCTATCTTTTATGATAACTAAACTTGTGTATGAATAAGAAAATATTGTTTACTATACTGTCAATGTATTGGAGTTTTCAGTTGGGGTTTTCTCAGCAGCAAGCTAATTATGAATTGGCACAGAAGTTTTATGATTTTACTTTAGGAGGTAAATTATCTCATAATAGTCTATCGATATATCCACGGGAAATTAATGATACAGATAATTTTTGGTTTGAGTTTCAAACGACAGTTGGTAAAGAATATTATTATGTGATGCCTGCTGCAGGAAAACGTGAACCTCTTTTTGATAAGGGGAAAATGGCTATGCAGTTAAGCGAATTCACCAAAGGCGTGGTGGATAAAAAAATAAACTGGACATTTCATCTATTACTTTTTCTAAAGACCAACGTTCGTTTGTGTTCGATTATAAGGGTAAACAATATAGCTATAATCGCTTGACGGATAAATTGACGCTGTTTGAGAAGAAAGAAGAAAATAAAGAGTCGTTAGAACCGACCTATACATGGATGAATTTCTCTCCTAATAAGAAATATATTTTGTATGCTAAGAATCATAATTTATACATAAAGGGAAATAAAGCATTAGGGGTAGATACAACCGAAGTGCAGTTGACCGTCGATGGTATGAAAGACTTTTCTTATGCACGCGATGATGATTATGAACCTGGAGAAGAGGGAGAGATGCCTACATTGGCACGTTGGTGCCCGGATAATCGGCATATATATGCTGTACGTGATGATAACCGTAAGCTACGTAACTTTTGGGTTATTAATTCTTTGAGCGACTATCCTTCATTAAAGTCGTATAAGTATGAGTTCCCGGGTGACAAATATGTGACTCAGAATGATTTGACAATTATTGATATAATAGAAAAGACTGCCAAAAAGGCTGAAATAGACAAATGGCAAGATCAATATGTTATGCCTTTATATGTCACTTCTGATAGTAAATATTTATTCTTTGAGCGAACGAAACGTACTTGGGATGAGGTGGATGTATGCTCAGTTAAATCTTTCTACTTTGGAAGTAAAGGAAATTATTCATGAGGAAGATAAGCCATATCGTGATCCGCATGCTCGTAATGTTGCAATCCTGAATGATGGTAAGGATATTTTGTTTCGTTCAGAGCGTACAGGTTGGGGACATTATTATCATTATGATGGCGATGGAAACCTCAAGAATGTGATGACTTCTGGTGAATGGGTAACAGGCTATATTAACTCGATTGATACATTGAAACGTAAGGTTTATTTGTACGGATATGGAAAAGATAAGAAGGTTAATCCTTTTTATTATATGCTGTATGAAGTTGATATTGATAAAGAAGGAGTGACCCCATTAAGTACGGAAGACGGACAACATAATGTGAGTTTCTTGAAATCTCATAATTATTATGTTGATACTTATAGTAGAGTAGACATGGAACCCAAAATCATGTTGAAAGATAGAAAGGGTAAAGTGATTATGGAATTGGCAAAACCTGATCTTGACTTAGTATATGCCGCCGGTTGGAAGAAGCCGGAAAATTTTGTGGTGAAAGCTGCCGATAATGTTACGGATTTGTATGGAGTGATGTGGAAGCCGTCTAATTTTGATCCGGAAAAGAAATATCCGATTATTTCGGTTGTTTATCCGGGACCATACTTCGGGTTCGTTCCTACTAACTTTACGTTGGATGATAGCTATTGTACCCGTATGGCGCAGCTTTTTGGCTTTATTGTAATCACTGTAGGCCATAGGGGAGATACTCCGATGCGTGGAAAGGCATATCACCGTTACGGTTACGGCAATATGCGTGATTATCCGTTGGAAGATGATAAGTATGCTATTGAGCAGTTGGCTCAGCGCCACTCGTTTATTGACGGTAAAAAAGTCGGTATCTACGGTCATTCCGGTGGAGGATTTATGGCTGCTGCTGCCATCTGTACTTATCCGGACTTTTATAAAGCTGCTGTCTCCTGTTCCGGAAACCATGATAATAGTATCTATAACCGTGGTTGGGGGAGAATTCTGTTACAATGGTGTAAGAGAAGTAGAGAAGGTGGTGAAAGACAGTCTGGGTAACGAGACCAAAGAATATGAATACAAGTTTAGAGTAAAGTCGAATGCAGAGATAGCCAAGAATCTGAAAGGACACTTGATGCTTGTAACCGGAGATATGGATAAGAACGTGAATCCTGCACATACATACCGTATGGCGCAGGCATTGATTGAAGCCGGCAAGGATTTTGATATGCTTGTCATTCCCGGTGCCGGCCATGGATATGGTTCTGCCGATGAGTATTTTTGAGAAGAAAATGTACCGTTTCTTTGCCAAACATTTGCTAGGTGATACCCGTGCAGACTATTGGGGAGATATTAACCGTAACAAATAAGACAATAGATAAGATTTTATGAAAAACTCTCTCTTTAGATATTTGTGCCTGGTGGTTGCATTAGTATCATGCAACCTTGCCGGTGCGCAACAAAAAGCGAATTATCAGTTAGCGGAAAAGTTCCGTTTGTTGGAGCAAAATCCTATAGATAAGTATTCTACAGAAGTCAGACCGACGTTTATCAACGATACGGATTGCTTTTATTACTCTTTTACAACACGTGAAGGAAAGAAATATTATTATGTTAATCCGAAGAAGAAGGAGAAACGATTGTTGTTTGATACGGCTGAATTATTGAGTAAAATTGCAGTATATACCAAGAAAGCCTATTCTTCGGCAGATCCATATTTGTCTTTCACTTTCATGAAGGATAACGAAACGATTCGTATTGATTTTGACCGCGGACTTTATACGTACAATATTCATACAAAAGAATTGAAGCAACTCGATGAGAAGCCGACGTATAAAACCGGCGACCCGTATTGGATGAAATATTCTCCGGATAGCTTGTATTTTCTTTATGCCAGTAAGGATAACTTGTATTTCGTTGGAAACCCGAAAAAGGGACAGGATACAATCCCGGTTCAATTGACGACGGACGGTATGCCGGATTATACATTCAACCGTGAAGACGAGGGTAAGATGGAAGGCCGTTTCGGAGCCGAATCGGCTCACTGGATTCCGGGAAGCCACCGTTTCTACGCTGTCCGTGAAGACAACCGGAAAGTCCGTGACTTGTGGGTTATTAATTCTTTATCCAAGCCTTCTCCTGAACTGATCACTTATAAAGCTGAATTGGCCGGTGATAAAAATGTGACTCAATATGAATTACTGTTGGGAGATATAGACAAGCGGGAAGTTAAGAAGGTGGATATCAATCGTTGGCCGGATCAGTATATTGATGTATTGTATGCGTCAAAAGACGGAAAACGTTTGTACTTCCAACGCTATAACCGTACATGGAACCAGTCGGATATTTGCGAAGTGGATGTAGAGACCGGAAAAGTGCGTGTGGTGATTCATGAAGAAAACAAGCCGTATCTCGATTATCAGATGCGTAATGTTTCTTTCCTGAATGACGGAAAAGAAATCCTGTTCCGTTCCGAACGTAACGGTTGGGGACATTATTATCTGTATGATACAGCAACAGGAAACCTGAAGAATCAACTGACAGACGGTATTGGGTAGCCGGCCCGGTTGCGCAAATTGATACTGTCGGACGTAAGATGTATTTCTATGGTTATGGTCGTGAGAAAGGCATTGACCCTTATTACTATATTCTTTATGAAGCTCATCATTTGGATCGTCCGAATGCTGTTCGTCTGTTAACTCCGGAGAATGCGTCACATGATGTCAGTATCTCTCCCTCCTGTCGCTATCTGGTAGATTCATATTCTACTGTTTCGCAGGAACCGGTAAACGTGGTTCGCAACCGGAATGGGAAGGTAATCATGACATTGGAGAAACCGGACTTGCAACCTGTCTATGAAATGGGCTGGAAAGCTCCGGAACGTTTTAAAGTAAAAAGCTGCCGACGGAGTAACCGACCTTTATGGTGTGATGTGGAAGCCCGCCGATTTTGATTCGACGAAAGTTTACCCTATTATTTCGAATGTTTATCCGGGATCGTTCTTCGAATATGTGCCGACACGTTTCACGATTAATGATGTTTATAATACTCGTTTGGCTCAACTGGGGTTCATTGTAATCACCGTAGGCCACAGAGGTGGCACTCCGATGCGCGGAAAGGCTTATCATACCTATGGATACAACAATATGCGTGATTATCCGTTGGCGGATGATAAATATGCTATCGAGCAACTGGCTGCCCGTTATCCGTTTATTGATGCCACCAAGGTAGGTATTTACGGCCATTCCGGTGGCGGGTTTATGTCGGCTGCCGCCATTTGTACTTATCCTGATTTCTATTCGGCTGCTGTCTCATCGGCAGGTAATCATGACAATCGTATTTATAATAAAGGTTTGTTGAGATTCATTATCGGTGTAGATGAGAAGGTGAAAACGACTAAAGATAGTTTGGGAGTAGAAAGTACGATGTATGATTATAGTGTCCGTGTACGTCCGAATCAAGAGTTGGCGAAGAATTACAAACATGGATTGCTGCTGTTTACCGGTGCCATAGACCAGACTGTGAATCCGGCCAATACTTTACGTCTGGTAGATGCCTTGATTAAAGCGGACAAGGACTTTGATATGTTTGTGTTACCTAAATGTACTCATGGATTCTTCGGTGAGTCCGAGAGCTTTTTTGAGCATAAAATGTGGCGTCATTTTGCACGTCTGTTGTTACATGATAACTCGGCAGACTGTGATATTGATTTGAATAAAGATATGATAAAAGATGAAAGGAGAAGATAAAATGAAGCAGACAATAATGGGAATCGGATTAATAGTGGGAGTGTTAGTCGGTTTTGTCCCGAGTGTCGATGCTCAAACACAGAAGAAGCCGGTTGACATTGAAGCCTGCATGTCGTGGAAGCGTGTTGAATCGCCGGATATCTCCCCGACAGGACGTTGGGTTACCTACCGGATTGCACCTATGGAGTACAATCCTGAAAACACCGACGCAAAAACTGTACATCTGTTTGATACACGTACCCGCAAGGAGATTCTGCTGGATGATGTGGAAAACATTGAGTTTTATAATTCGGATCAAGCTCTTTCTTATCAGAAGGCTGACTCTACAGGAAATATGAAGACGATCCTGATGGAACTTCCTTCAGGTATCAAGAAAAGAATGGAAATATAAGGAATCTTTCCGGCCGGTAAATGGAACTCCTTATTCAGTCTCAGTGACAAACGTTCCGAAAGATACGGTCAATCATGTCCCGTCTTTTAATCGTTTGGTGGTTCGCCATCTGAAAACCGGTACTTGCTTTTCAGATTGATAGTATTGGCTATTATACCTTATACAATGAAGGACGTTCTATCATTTTTGTACGCAGGCAGGCAAAAGGAAACGCATTGTGTTATGGCCCATTGACGGGACCCTATCAGACTATCTATCAGAGTGCTGTAAAGAAAGAACCTGTTTCTTTCAGTTTGGATACAAAACTGATGACAGGAGAATTCAGTATTAAGGATTCGCTATGGTATAATTTCTCTTTAAAGAAGAATACCTTGCGATTTGGTCTTCGACCGTAAAGAGGTGATTCTACCGGCAGGAATGGAACTTGCGCGGGCCACTCTGTCGCACAGTCAGAAGTTTCTGACAATGGAACTCAGACCTTATCAGGAGAAAGTAAATAAAGATAAAAAAGAAGAGGAAGTAAAGCCGGATAAGAGTTTCGAACTGGAGCTGTGGACTTGGGATGAATATGAAGTTCCTACGTTGCAGACTCGTGGTCGTTATTTCCGTCCTCAATATTCGAAATATATCTATGACATTGCTTCCGGAAAATTGATGGAAGTAGCTCCCGGTCATGCTGATTTGTTGGAACCGGACCGTGCAGAAGAAATACATTATGTGCTTTATACGGACGAAACTCCCTATCGTATGCAGAAAGAATGGCTTAATGAGGTGCCGTTTGATATCTATTCTGTGAATGTGCATACAGGAAAAAAGCAATTGGTAGGACGTAGCTATCGGACAAGACCGAAGTGGTCAATGAACGGTAAATGGGCTGTTATGTATGATCCTGTTGCACAGGTATGGAATAAGTTTGACGGAACAACGGGTAAGGTTACCGATATTTCAACAGCTATTGGTTATCCGGTATTCGAGGAAACTTATGATAAACCGAATCCTGCGCCTGCCTATGGCATTGCAGGTTGGACTGCTGATGATGGTAATAATGTACTGATTTACGATGCTTATGACTGGTGGAAGATAGATTTAACCGGAGAACGTCAGCCGGAATGTTTCACCAAGGGATATGGCCGCAAAAATCAGAGATCTATCCGTAAAATGACCAGCAATATTGACAAAGAAGTATTCAATCCGGACGAGATGGTTATAGTCAGTGTATGGGATGAAAATACGATGGATGAAGGCATTTATTCGCTTGACATGAAAGGTCGTTTGAAGAAGCTTGCGGAAGGTCCTTATATCTATGCGATTCATCGTTTCTCGGATAATCAGAAGTATTGCATCTGGAATCGTCAGAATATGTCAGAATTCCGTGATCTGTGGTGGAGCAAAGCCGATTTCTCCGATCCGATCCGTATAACGAATGCTAATCCTCAGCAAAGTGAATACAAATGGGGAACTGCAAAGTTGGTGGAATGGACAAACTATGAGAATAAACCCAATAAGGGAATACTTTACTTGCCGGAAGATTATGATCCTCAAAAAGAATATCCCGTACTGGTACAATTCTATGAAACGCATTCAGGTGGATTGAATACTTATCATGCTCCGATGTTGAGCAGCGCAATGGGTGATGTGATGTATTTCGCCAGCAACGGATATATCGTGTTCATGCCGGATGTGCATTTCACGGTTGGGACTCCGGGACAGAGTTGTTATGATGCTGTAGTAAGCGGAACCAAATATTTGATAGAGCAGGGGATAGCACATCCGGGAAAGATAGGTCTGCAAGGACATAGCTGGTCGGGATTCCAAACCAGTTATCTGGTGACTAAAACCGATCTATTTACTTGTGCTAATATTGGTGCTCCTATCACTGATATGGTGACCGGTTATTTGGGTATTCGTGGTGGAAGCGGTTTACCGCGTTATTTCATGTACGAAGAATGGCAAAGCCGTATGGGAAAGAATTTGTGGGAAGCCAAGGACAAATATCTGGCAAACTCCGCTATCATAGAGGCCGATAAGATACATACGCCGTTACTGATCTGGCATAATGACAAAGATGAGGCTGTGGCTTATGAACAGGGGCGTGCACTTGTATTTGGCTATGCGCCGTTTACAGCGTCCGGCATGGCATCTTAATTACAAAGGCGAAGGGCATTTTCTTGGTAATCAGGCTGCCCAGAAAGACTGGACTATCCGGATGATGCAGTTCTTTGATTATTACCTGAAAGGAACAAAAGAACCGCGTTGGATGAAAGAGGGTATTCATCTGAGGGAACGTGGAATTGATCAGAAATATGATTTACTAGAAAAATAAATAAAATGAAGAAACTATTAATGACAGTTATGGCTCTGTCTTGCTTTGCATTCAGCAGCTATGGACAGAAGAAAGTAGAAACAGATTATCGGAAAATGGTGCAATCCTTATACATACAGTCTACGGGTGAGTTGAAAGGATTTGAGTTTAAAAAAGGTGGGAAATGCTCTGCTGTCAATATTCCGTCTTTGGATTTGAAGACCTTGGAAGATTGATAAAGATGGCTATTTAATCGTTGAAGGGTTTAGCAAAGGAGAAGATGGAAAGGTGGAAGTGTATAAGACACGTGAACGTATAGGTTACATAACACCTGATTCATTGGAATTGGTTGCGCAGGACGGACCTCCACGGTTGGCTTTCCTGTATCTGAATACCAAGTCTATCAAGAAGTTAGTCACTTCGGAAGTGGCTCCCGACAAGAAGTAATAAATCTCTCTCTTAAATAATTTAATGTTAATTAGCAAGGCTAATGAAAATGCCCTGTCGTAGTGATTACGATAGAGGGCGTTTTTTCATTTATAGAGGATTTGATTGAAAAGTCTGGTATTTAGTGTAGCATTGCCAACGCCTTATTTTCCGCCGCTTCCATAATTTCCCGTTCTCCGGGGCCTTTATCGTTTATACCGCAAAGATGAAGTATCCCGTGAATAATGACACGGTGGAGTTCATTGTCATAAGAAGCGCCGAATTGTTCTGCATTGGTGCGTACCGTATCCAAGCTGATGAACAAGTCTCCGGACAGGCGGTCGCCCTCACAATAGTCGAAAGTAATAATGTCCGTGTAGTAGTCATGTTGCAGATACTGACGGTTTACTTCCAGAATTTTTTCGTCCGAGCAGAAGATATAAGCGATTTCACCGAGTCTTTTTCCGTAAGAAGCAGCTACGGTCTTTATCCATTCCGTAGTCTCGCGTTTCTTGATATCAGGCATTTTTACGCCTTCTGTTTGATAAGTTACAGCCATAATTGAATGTTATGATTTAAAAGAAAAATAAATAACTGATTAAGATAGCGGCTATGATACCCGAGAAGTCAGCTATCAGACCACAGGTGACGGCGTTGCGAGTTTTGGTAATACCTACGCTGCCGAAGTAAACGGCAAGGATGTAGAATGTGGTATCCGACGCCCCGCGTACTACGCAACTCATGCGCCCTACAAACGAATCCGGTCCCAGTTCCTTCATCGTATCAATCATCAATCCGTTGGCACCGCTGCCGCTAAGCGATTTCATCAATGCAGTGGGCAGTGCTCCCACAAAGCTTGTGTCGACTCCGCATAGTCCTACTACGTATCCGATACCTCCCACCAGAAAATCCATGGCTCCCGAAGTGCGGAACACCGCAATTCCTACAAGGAAAGCAACCAGATAAGGAATGATGCGTACAGCTGTCGTAAACCCTTCCTTTAGCTCCCTCCACAAACGAATCGTATACATTGATCTTTTTCTGACACCCGTTAAAATAAACAGGATAATGACACACTGAACAGAAGAATATTCGCTATCAGGGTAGAGTAAGTGCCCATATCTTCCCGAGAAACACTCAGGAACAGGTAAATCAAACCGGAGAAGAAAAAGACAGATGATACCCCATTAAAATCAGAATAGGCTTATTGATCAGGTTTATCTTTTGAGCGATACTGACTGCTATGACTCCTACTAGAGTTGAAATGAAAGTACTTAGCAGGATAGGATAAATACATCCGTAGGCTGTGCAGCTCCCATTTGTGCACGATACACCATGATACTGATCGGAATGATGATAAGGCCGGATGTATTAATCACCAGAAACATAATCATCGGATTGGAAGCCGTATCCTTATTCGGATTCAGTCTTGCAGTTCTTTCATCGCTTTCAGTCCCAGCGGGGTGGCGGCATTGTCCAGTCCGAGCATATTGGCAGACATATTCATAAAGATGGAGCCTAACACCGGATGTCCTTTAGGAATATCCGGAAACAATCGGCAGAGTACCGGACTCAGGAAACGTGCCAGAGCATTAATCAGTCCGCTGTTCTCTCCGACTTTCATGATACCCAGCCAGAGGGCCAATACTCCCGTAAGTCCTAGCGAGATCTCGAATGCTGTCTTGGAGGAGTCGAATGTAGAGTTCATGATAGCCGTAAATATCTCCGTATCTCCCAGGAAACAATCACTTTTATAAGGGCGATGATAAAGGCGACGACAAAGAATCCTATCCAAATGTAATTTAGAACCATAGTTGATAGCGTGTATATAGATGATGCAAAAGTAGTTATTACGTTTCAAATAAACTAATAACAGGATAAAAGGTTGTCTCCCGACACGTCATAGATGAAGACTTCGTTGCACAGACGTGCTGGCATATCGCAGTGGCACGATAGTGCCAACAAAATGGCTGTTAATACGTTGGCAATATTCTCTTAAATCTTTATAAATAGCCTTCCGATAGCTGCCATTCAGAGCGTGCCCGGAGTTTTTATTCGTTTTTCTTGTACTGAAAATGAATGTAAATCTCTATCTTTGTCTCCTACTTTTCAAGAAATAAATGGAACAGGAAGATTTTAACATACGCGAACATCAGCTTACTTCAAGGGAACGGGATTTCGAGAATGCACTCCGTCCGTTAAGCTTTGAGGACTTTAGCGGGCAGGATAAGGTGGTGGAAAACCTTCGCATCTTTGTGAAGGCGGCACGCTTGCGTGGCGAAGCACTCGACCATGTGCTGTTGCACGGCCCTCCCGGATTAGGAAAAACAACTCTTTCAAATATTATCGCTAACGAATTGGGAGTAGGCTTTAAGTAACTTCCGGTCCGGTGCTCGACAAACCGGGCGATCTGGCAGGAGTGCTGACCAGCTCGAACCGAATGATGTACTCTTTATTGATGAAATTCATCGCTTGTCGCCTGTGGTGGAAGAATATCTTTATTCGGCGATGGAAGATTACGCATCGATATCATGATCGATAAGGGCCTTCGGCACGTAGCATCCAGATAGATCTGAATCCTTTCACGCTGGTTGGTGCAACCACACGCAGCGGTCTGCTGACGGCCCCGCTCCGTGCACGTTTCGGTATCAATCTGCATCTGGAGTACTATGATGATGATATCTTGAGCAACATTATTCGTCGTTCCGCTTCCATATTGGATGTGCCTTGCTCGGTACGTGCAGCATCGGAGATCGCTTCCCGTAGCCGTGGGACGCCGCGTATTGCCAATGCTTTGCTCCGTCGGGTACGTGATTTTGCGCAGGTGAAAGGCTCCGGTTCTATTGATACGGAGATAGCCCAGTTTGCATTGGAAGCACTGAATATTGATAAGTACGGCCTGGATGAGATAGACAACAAGATACTTTGTACGATTATAGACAAGTTTAAGGGCGGTCCTGTGGGAATCACTACCATTGCTACGGCTTTGGGAGAAGATGCGGGAACCATTGAGGAAGTTTACGAACCTTCCTGATAAAAGAAGGATTTATGAAGCTGTACTCCTCGTGGACGTGAGGTGACCGAACTTGCCTATAAACATTTGGGAAGAAGCCTTTATAACAGTCAGAAAACATTGTTTAACGACTGATAGTGGGCGGTACCATTTCACCGGAATTGATTAAAGTAAAAAGTCGGTAGTATCTCCATTCTCCTCCTTCGGGAAGGAGGAGTACCCGTAGGGGGAGGTGGTAGGTGAATACATAAAACAATTATCTATGCACGATATAATGAATAAGCCCGAACTAAAATCCGTTCGAAAAGATCTAAGAAATATGAGTACTTCTGCCGAAGCCACTCTCTGGAAGTTAATCAAAGGGCAGCAAATAGATGGACTTAAGTTTCGTCGGCAGCATAGTGTCGGTCCTTATATTTTAGACTTTTATTGCCCGCAATTCCGGCTGGGGATAGAGTTGGACGGTGAAGTACATTCTACTACGGAAGCTATGGATTATGCTGATAATCGTGCACGTTTTCTCGTCAATGAGAAAAATATTTGGGTAATACGTTTTGAGAATAGAGTCGTATTTGAGAATCCTACGCGGATTGTGGAGGAGATTCGGGAGGTTGTGAAAAAAAGGAGAGAAAATCCTACCACCTCCCCCTACGGGTACTCCTCCTTCCCGAAGGAGGAGAATGGAGATACTACCGACTTTTAATCAATTTTGGTGAAGGTAGTATTATAATATCATTAATCTGATAAAATAGAACATGGCTGGACTGAAATCATTAGCAAAAGATACTGCGATTTATGGATTGAGTAGTATTGTCGGTCGATTCCTCAATTATATGCTGGTACCGTTGTACACAGCAGTCTTACCGGCTTCTTCCGGAGGCTATGGAGTAGTATCAAATGTCTATGCATTTACAGCTTTGATGCTCGTGCTGCTCACGTTCGGTATGGAAACGGGTTTCTTCCGCTTTGCCAATAAATCAGGGGAAGATCCGATGAAAGTGTATGCAAACTCTTTGCTTTCAGTAGGCGGGGTATCCATGATTTTCGTCCTTCTCTGTCTACTGTTCCTGCAACCGATCGCCAATCTGCTGGATTATGGCAATCATCCCGAGTTTATAGCGATGATGGCTATGGTGGTGGCTTTGGATTCTTTCCAGTGCATTCCTTTCGCCTACTTACGTTATAAGAAAAGACCGATTAAGTTTGCGGCTATTAAATTGCTTTCCATTATCGGTGGAATTGGCTTGAATCTGTTCTTTTCTGTTGCTCTGTCCGTGGCTGAATGTTCATTTTCCGGCAACGGTTTCCTGGTTTTATGATCCGGATTATCTGGTAGGTTATATTTTCATCAGTAATCTGATTATTTCGGCAGTGCAGATGTTCTTCTTTATTCCTGAATTGAGAGGCTTTGCTTTTATAAGTTGGACAAGGCACTGCTAAAACGAATGGTCGTATATTCTTTCCCGGTATTAATCTTAGGTTTGGTAGGTATTCTGAATCAGACGGTGGATAAGATGATTTATCCGTTTCTTTTCGATGGATCGTCAGGAAGGACTGGTCCAGTTGGGCATTTATGCGGCTACCAGTAAGATTGCTATGGTAATGGCTATGTTTACGCAGGCTTTCCGTTATGCATACGAACCCTTTGTTTTTGGAAAAAACAGAAAGGGGACAATCGTAAAATGTATGCGGCTGCAATGAAATATTTCCTCATCTTCTCATTGTTGGCTTTCCTTGCCGTGATGTTCTATTTGGATTTGTTGCGCTATCTGGTGGCAAGAGGATATTGGGAAGGCCTGGGGGTAGTAGCTATTGTAATGCTTGCAGAAATATGTAAGGGAATCTATTTCAATCTTTCCTTTTGGTATAAACTGACGGATGAAACACGTTGGGGGGCTTATTTCTCACTGATAGGATGTGCCATTATTGTGGTGATGAACATTGTGTTTGTGCCGGTGTACGGTTATCTTGCTTCGGCGTGGGCTTCTGTTGCCGGATATGGGGTGATTATGCTGTTGTCCTATTGGATGGGACAGAAGAAGTATCCGATTCAGTATGACTTGAAAAGTCTGGGACTTTATATCCTGCTTGCTGCGGTACTGTATGTGATTGGCGAACAAGTGCCGATTTCTGATCTTGTGCTCCGTCTGGCTTTCCGTACTGTGCTTTTATTGTTGTTTGTAGCATACATCGTCAAGAAAGATTTGCCGTTAAGTCAGCTACCTGTTATTAATCGATTTATAAAGAAGAAATAACTTATGAAGACAGATGAACGTAATAAGTTCGCTATAAAGTCCTTTCTGGGAGAATATCTGGATTTGAGGAAAGATAAGGATAATGAACTGGCCACAGTGGATTCTATCCGTAAGGGGGTAGAGTTCAAGGGGGCGAATTTATGGATTCTTATCTTTGCCATATTCATGGCATCACTCGGCTTGAATGTGAACTCTACCGCCGTGATCATCGGTGCCATGTTGATTTCTCCGTTGATGGGGCCTATTATGGGAGTAGGGCTGATCTGTCGGCTTGAACGACTTCGAATTAATGAAACGCTCTTTAAAGAGTTTTCTCATTACGACTGCTTTCAGTGTGACTACGGCAACAATCTTCTTCCTTCTTGCCCCTATTGCCGGTTCACAGTCAGAGTTGCTGGCCCGCACATCGCCCACTATTTATGATGTATTCATCGCACTTTTCGGTGGTCTGGCAGGTGTGGTGGCTCTCTCTACGAAGGAAAAAGGGAACGTGATTCCGGGTGTCGCTATCGCTACGGCATTGATGCCGCCGCTTTGTACGGCAGGTTACGGGCTGGCTTCCGGTAATCTGATCTATTTCCTGGGAGCCTTTTACCTTTACTTCATAAATTCCGTTTTCATATAGCCTGGCAACTTTCCTCGGTGTGCGTGTGATGCATTTCCAGCGGAAAGAGTTTGTGGATAAAACCCGTGAGAAGACGGTGCGTAAATACATCGTCCTGATTGTAGTGCTTACGATGTGCCCGGCTGTTTATCTGACATTCGGCATTATCAAGAGTACTTTCTATGAAGCGGCGGCCAACCGGTTTATCAACGAACAGCTGGAATTCGAGAATACGCAGGTACTTGATAAGAAGAATCAGCTATGAACATAAAGATATCCGTGTGGTTCTGATTGGTCCTGAAGTGCCGGATGCTTCTATCTCTATTGCTCGTAGCAAGTTGAAAGAATATAAGTTGGAAGATACGAAACTGATTGTATTACAGGGGATGAACAATGAAGCGGTAGATGTGTCTTCTATCCGTGCCATGGTAATGGAAGACTTCTACAAAAACAGCGAGCAACGGCTTCAACAACAGGCGGTGAAAATTTCCCAACTGGAGACAACACTGGAGCAATACAGAACGTACGATGCTATGAGTCGTACATTAGTGCCTGAGTTGAAGGTACTTTATCCTTCTATCACTTCTCTTTCCATTGCTCACTCGCTCGAAGTACGGGTAGATTCGATGAAGACGGATACGGTAACATTGGCTGTCCTTAAATTCGCCAGACATCCGTCTGTTGCTGAAAAAGAGAAAATCAGCGAATGGCTGAAAGCCCGCGTAGGAACGAAGAAGTTGAGGCTGATTACAGAATAATGAATCTAAAAAATAATAATATGAAGTTCAGACTAACCGTCTTGATAGTCTTTTCTTCTCTGTCTGTCGAATGTTTTTGCCGATGAGGGAATGTGGTTGTTGGGAAATCTCCGAAAGAATAAACAGACAGACCGGGTAATGAAAGAACTTGGTTTGCAGATGCCTGTGAATAAAATATATGATCCGAAGAAACCATGTCTGGCAGATGCTGTTGTCAGTTTTGGAGGTTTCTGTTCAGGGAGTGGTGGTTTCCGAAGATGGTCTGGTATTTACCAATCATCACTGTGGTTTCAGCAGTATCCAGCAGCACTCTTCCGTAGAACATGATTATCTGAAAGATGGCTTTTTGCACGTAGCCTTGACGAAGAACTGCCGAATCCGGAATTGTATGTTCGTTTCCTGCTTCGTACGGAAGATGTTACTAAACGCGTATTGTCTGCCGCCCGGCATGCTAAAAACGGAAACAGAACGCCGTGTGGCTGTTGATTCGATTATGAATGTAATCAGTATGGAAGTCTCCGAAAAGGATTCTACATTGACTGGTATTGTAGATGCTTATTATGCAGGGAATGAATTCTGGCTATCTGTTTATCGTGATTATAATGATGTCCGCCTGGTTTTTGCACCTCCTTCTTCTGTCGGGAAGTTCGGATGGGATACGGATAATTGGATGTGGCCGCGACATACGGGCGATTTCAGCGTATTTCGTATCTATGCTAATACCAAGAATGGTCCGGCGGATTATTCTCCTGAAAACGTCCCTTATCACCCCGAATATGTAGCACCCATTTCTTTTGGATGGATACAAAGAAGGTTCTTTCTGCATGACGCTTGGCTATCCGGGCAGTACGGAACGTTACCTTTCCTCGTATGGTATCGAAGAGATGATGAATGGAATCAATCAGGCAATGATTGATGTACGTGGAGTGAAACAAACCATCTGGAAACGGGAGATGGACCGTCGTCCCGATATTCGTATTAAATACGCTTCTAAGTACGATGAAAGCTCCAATTATTGGAAGAATAGTATCGGAACTAATAAAGCCATCAAGCATTTGAAAGTCTTGGAAAAGAAGCGGGTGGCTGAAGCAGAGCTTCGTAACTGGATTCAGTCTCATCCGGAAGAGAGAGAGAAACTGATTCGTTTATTTTCTTCTTTAGAGTTGAGTTATAGTAATCGCAGTGAAACTAACCATGCATTGGCTTACTTCGGTGAATCGTTTATAAATGGTCCCGAGTTAGTGCAGCTCGCTCTTGAAATTCTCAATTTCGACTTTGAGGCGGAAGAAAGCAAGTGACATGAAGAAATTTGTTTAGGAAGAATGCCTGGATACTTAACCATTGACAAAGAAGGAAGTCTTTTGCCATAACAGAAGAAGTATCAAACGAGACCAGTATCTTATGAGCAATACGTAAT
>VOFK01004215.1_pt1 | contig 21689 bp, 42 predicted proteins | sample 5384121 | NCBI WGS metagenome assembly VOFK01 (sample SAMN12384730, study PRJNA508395) | human gut metagenome | isolation source: healthy gut J | host: Homo sapiens | reverse complement strand
CTCCGGTATTGCTTCGTTCGTTACGTATTGCTGGTCAACGACGCTGCGCCCGCAGCTCAGGCAGCGGGGAAGGCCTCTGCCTTTATCTGCTCACCTCGGTAGGTCACGCGCTCGTCGCACATGGTCAGAAACCTTTGCTTCCCATCAATGGCGGCCTCGGCGCGCGCGGGCTTTTTCAGCTTCTCCACGGGCAGCGTGATGTTCTCCTTGTCAGCTCCTTGAACTCGCGCAGGTTGCGGTGGATGGGCGTCTGTCCGGCGTTGAACACCGCTTCGCGGCAGCCATAGAAAAAGATTACTGAAACAGCAATGGAAATGCCGCTTATTACAACCGAAACGTCTGCAAATTTTGATATCAACTGAGCCAGAATAATTCCCGCCGCTATTCCGATAAGTCCTTTATGCTTGTCAATACTGCGGCTTCTGTGAAACTGTCCCAGTATAACTTTTTTCTGGCGCCCAGAGCTTTTTCAGTCCGATCTCTCTTTGTACGTTCTGTAACGGATACGAGCATTATATTCATAACGCCTATACCGCCTACAAGCAGGGAAATACCTGCAATACAGATAACCAGCGTATTGGTGGAATCACTGAGCTTCTGTAAGGACTTTGCTCTTTCAAGCTGGTCTTCGCTTTTGTATTTTATACCGCTGTCCTCGGATACTGAAAAGCATACCGTTTAAAATATCTGCGGCTTCTTTACCGGCTTTGGTCATGCTGTCCGTATCAGCGGCCTGAACAATACAGTTCTGAGGCTCGTCATATTTAAAAATTACAGGCCATGTATTAATTGGTATAAAAAACCTGTCCGCTGGAGGTTTCCTGATTGTAAAGCTGGTAATCCTCGTAATTGTTGATAACCGGTTCAAATTTACTGCTTTTGCACGGCAACGCCGATGATAATAAACGGTTCTCCGCTTATATCAATTATTTTTCCTACCGGATCAACGTCGCCGAACAGACTCGTAGCGGCAGTGGTATCAATCACAGCTGTTTTATGACTTCCCCGTAAATTCTTTTTACCGAAGCCCTTACCGGATTTTATTCTGTATCCTGCGGTATTGAAATAATCCTCGTCTATACCAAGAACGCTTCCGCCGTTAAGAGCAGTATTCATATAGTACAGGGATTCCATATAAGTGCGCTGGCGGTAAAGTGAAACAGATTCGATATTTTTAGAATCTTCCAAGCTGTTTTTTATTTCATCGGAAATAACGGAACTCCTTCCGGAACGTTTTCATATTGCAGATCCATTTCCCATTCGCCCTTATAAAGCGAGACTTTTACAGTGTTGTTTCCCGCACCGATAAGATTGTTTTTTTTTATCTGTTCGTTAGTACCCTTTATAGTTGATACGATTGCAATGATTGCAGCTATGCCGATAATAATACCCAGCATGGTAAGAAACGAACGCACCTTATGAGAGAGGATTCCTTTAAATGATAAAATTATATTTTCAAACATACAGCGTATCTCCTTACCATAAAACTTCGTCGCTATCTTTTGTTTTTATTCCCTCTTTGATGTTTTTTACCGTAAGGGAAGCAGATTTTGTCGCTTTCACTTAATCCGGATTTTATTTCGATCTGACTGCCGTACATTATTCTTCCCGTTTTTACATACTGTTTTTTTTCAGCCGGTTATTTTCATCGGCTTTCATAACATAATAGTTTCCGGCCTCTTCGCGTACGTAAACCTTGGGTATAAACATTCCGGACTCTTCGCTTTGCGCCGGAATTGTAATGCTTATTCCCATATCTGTGGACATTGAAGTGTCATCGGTTATTTCAGCGGTAAATTCATAGGTACTGCTGTTTGGATTTTCATTCCAGTTCTGGGAACTGTATGAAACCGGCGTCATGTTGATTTCCGTAACCTCTGCCTGTGCCGATTCACCTGTTTCCCATGACATAACATTGATAAAAGAACCAACAGCTACTTTGTCGAGATTCATTTCGCCTACATAGCCTGTAACGCTGAGCCCGCTTTGTCCTTCAACTACTATAAAAGGCGTGCCTGCTTCAAGATTATCAAGATCGCCTACAGACGAAAAACATGACCGTCCATTGTACTTATTATGCTTCCGCTTTCTTTTTTGTGCTTGGGCTGTTTTGAAAGCCAGTTCCGCAGACTTTTTTTTTCCAGTTCAAGGGACTTTATTTCCGATTCCTTTTCAGTGATCATTTTTGCAATCTCTGCCCTTGAATACATATAATCGTCAGAATTAGGGTCTATCTGAAATCCTGTATACACAGAATCTTCATAATTATCATAATAGATATCTTCAGCCGCCTCTTCTGCCAGCACTTTAAAGCTGCCGTAAATTTTAGCGTTGAATTCAAGTGAGATACCTCCGTCGTTGTTTAAGGTAACGCTTTCGCCTACGCACCAATCTTCTGTGGGTGTTTCCTTTATATATCCGCCGAAAACTGTCCATTGGTAAACAGCCGTATTTGAATCATCGTAAACTCTGAATACGCTGTAGGTCTGATTCTGCATCATTGTCTGTAAATACGCTTTTTTACCACTGTTTCAGCTGAGCAGATAAAGACGAGAGGATTTTTGTGCACTGCCGTCGCCTGTTACCGCCATAGATGAGTTTTCCACAGTAGCAAGCCTGTTGACGGACGGCTTTTCGGGAATTACAGGTTCCGGAGGATCTGTAGGCTCAGGTTCTGTCGGCATTTTAATTCGGAGGGTTTTCAGATTTTTTAAGTTTTGTAAGTTCTTTTTTGGCGGTTTTTATATTTACTTCAGCCATTGATACTGCGTTTTCCTTTTTTGTGCGGCGTCAAGCTCAAAGGGCAGTCATGTCATATTTCATAAGGGGATCGCCTTTTTTGACTGTATCGCCTTCCTTAACGAGTACTTCGTCAACAAGCTTTTTGATTGTCAAGCATAACCTTCTGAACGTTTCCGGAGGTGATCACGCCGGAAAGCTCCAGTTGGTCGCCCCAGTAGGAATCAGTCATTAATGAAACCGGGTAACCTTTGGCTACGGCTTTTTTCGACTTTCTTGATTCGTTTATTTTATATGCGCCGAAGGTTCCGCCGAGTATAACTGCAGCGCATACGGCGGCTATAATTATTTTTTTCACAGAGAATCACCTCCGGACGATTCGGATAGTTCGCCGTCACGGATATACATGATCCGCTTGGCATGTTCGGCAATTTCCTTTTCGTGTGTTGTTATCATCACTATTGTAACGCCTTCGCTGTTTAAATTCTCAAAGATTTCCATTACCTGATCGCCCGACTTTGTGTCAAGAGCGCCTGTGGGTTCGTCTGCAAGAAGAAGGGCGGGGGAATTGACCATTGCCCTTGCGATTGCAACACGCTGTTTTTGTCCGCCGGAAAGCTGAGTGGGCTTAAAATTCATTCTTTCTTCCAGTCCGACTTTTTACCAACGCTTCTTTTGCCATTTCACGTCTTTCCTTTTTGGGAACTCCGGCATATAGCAGAGGAAGCTCCACATTTTCCACTGCTGACTGTCTGGGCGGCAGATTAAAATTCTGAAAAACGAATCCGATTTTTTGTTTCTTATTTCAGAAAGCTCCTTATCTTTGCAGACTGAAATATCGCTGCCGTCAAATATAAAATTGCCGGAGGTCTGCCTGTCAAGGCGACCGATTATGTTCATAAGCGTAGATTTGCCCGAGCCGGAGGGCCCCATAATAGCAAGGTATTCTCCGCTGTCAACAGAAAGGTTTACATTTTTCAGTACCGGTACAGCTTCTTTTCCCTGAATATAATCCTTGCAGATTTCCTTTAAATCAATTACCATAAAAGAAACCTCCTATTCAGCCGGAACAATACCGGAGTCGTCGAGATCTTCGGATTCAGGAAGAAGTTCACCGTTTTCTCCGTCAATAATGTCTTCAGAATTTTCGTTATCATCTATTTGAGGAACAATATCGCCGTTTTCATCTAAAAATCCGCCGTCTTCACCGTCTATACTGTCTGAACCGTCAATATTTTCATCTGGATTTTCATCGTCCGGGGTTATTTCATCAGGATCGGTGGTAGTCGGCATACCTTCCTCATAATCTTCGGCAGGATAAGCGATGCTGTCGTCGTCGTCAGTAAGACCGGAAACTATTTGGCAGTCTCCGTAATTTTCGTCTTTTTTCTCCGATTTCAACGTATTTTTTTTCTCAAGCCTGTCCTTTTTTCCGGCAGTCCAGACAAAGGTTTTTTACCGTCGTCGTCTGTGACGATATAGTCCTCATAAATCCATACTCCTGTTTTTTTCTTCCATACCGGATTGTCCGTAGTCAGGTTCAATAATAACATGCTGACCCAGCATAAGACCTTCATTGCTGTCCAGCGATACGTAAAACGGATATTTTTGAAGATGTGCTCATTTCGTCTGAATCTCCGCTGTACATTACTCCGCTGTTGTCCTGAATAGGTTCTGAGCCTATTTCAGTGACTGTTCCGTTCCATGTTACCGTTTCGTCTGTCCTTGAACGTATGATCATGGGCATATCGGCGCTTATCGCCATCATATTCTGTTCGTTGACAGTTCCCTTTACTCTGAAATCACCGCTTGCAATAATAGTCATTACAACGTCTGCATCGGTATTTTCTCCGTACATATCTTCCGGATTGCTGTTACCGGAATTCGGGGAATTTACTTTCTTTACTGTTCCTGACATTTCTGACTTAACAGTAGAATTTTTTTATTGAATTTTTCAGTTTTTCAAGCTCTGAATTTTTAACTTTTTATCGTATTCTGCTTTTGAAATGTCGGTTTTCAGAGTTTGGATCTGAGCGGAATATGAAAATTTATCGTCGCTTGAGGCGTTTTTTTTGTCGCTTTCAAGCTGCGTGATCTGTTTTTTTGCATAGAATCTATATCGTTATTGAATTTTTCAATTTCAAGCTCGCCCTGTTCCAATTCCAGTTCCATAGCATCAATGTCATAGGTAAAAAGCTCCGTACCTTCTGAAACCTCATCGCCTTCCTTAACAAGTATTTCTTTTATTGTTTTGGAGGTATCGTATTTTACATCAAGGCTTTTCTGCGATTCGATTACGCCTGAAAAGCAGTCCCCGCCTAATGAGATCATATTTACTGTGTTTATATCTGCAACGGGACTTACAAAAACCTTTTCTCCTGATTGGTTATCAGAGCTTAATTTCCAAATTGCAATTCCCGATACTGCAACGGCAACTGCTGCCGCTGCCGACACGGCGGCAATTATAATTTTCTTTTTTTTTATTCATTTAAATGCTCCCTTTTTGTCTTTATGTAATGACTGTATTATACACAATAGTACGATAAAAAGTCAATAATAATAATGATATGTTTCTGTTTTGTAATATTATCAGCATTAAACTTTGTCGTATTCATGTAAATTTATAGTCTGTCTATAGCATAAAAGCAGACACCGAAAGTGTCTGCTTTGACATTACTGATTAAATTTTTCTTTAAGTTTATCAAAAAAGGATTTTCTTTTTCATAATGATTTTCTGTTTCGCTTTCAGACATAGATGCTTCATATTCACGCAGAAGATCCTTTTTGCTTTTTGTTAAGATTTTTGGAACTTCAATATTGACCTTGACGTACTGATCGCCTCTGTCGCTTCGTCTGAGTTTTTTAACGCCTTTTCCTCTTAGACGGAATACAGTGCCTGTTTGTGTTCCCTCGGCTATATTGTATTTAACGTTTCCGTCAAATAGTAGGTACGGTAATCTCGTCGCCCAGAACTGCCTGAGTATAAGTAATAGGGATTTCGCAGTGAATATCGGAACCGTTTCTGACAAACAGCGGGTGAGGTCTTACAGAAACCACAACATTCAGGTCGCCGGATGGGCCGCCGTTCAAACCGTTGTCGCCCTGTCCTCCGACTCTCAAAATCTGACCGTCGTCTATACCTGCCGGAATATCCACATTTATAGTTTTTGAAACTCTTACCCTTGCAGTACCACCGCACTTTTTGCACGGATTTGAAATGATCGTTCCTTTTCCTCCCGCGGCGTGAGCATGTTTTTGAAGAGGAGATCATACCGAATGGAGTTCTCTGAGTGACTTTAACAGTACCTGAACCGTTACAATCCGGACATGTTTGCGGAGAAAGAACCTGCCGCGGCGCCTGTACCGTTGCACTCGCCGCACTTTTCCATTTTATTTATTTTAACGTCATGTTTTTTGCCTTCACAGGCTTCCATAAAGCTTATATTTATGTTGGCGTTGATATCCTGACCTCTTCTGGGAGCGTTGGCATTGGGCGTGCCGAAGATCTCATACCGCCTCCTCCGCCGAAAATACCGCTGAACAGGTCTTCAAAAATATCTCCTCCGCCGAAACCGCCTCCGTTGAAGCCTCCGGAAAAAATCCTCCGCCGCCGAAGTTGGGGTCAACTCCCGCATGACCGAACTGATCGTATCTCTGACGTTTTTCGATCGGAAAGTACTTCATAAGCTTTGTTTAATTCCTTGAATTTTTCTTCGCATTCTTTATCGTTAGGGTGAAGGTCAGGGTGATATTTTCTTGCCATTTTCTTAAAAGGCTTTCTTTATTTCGTCATCAGACGCACCTTTCTGAACCCCCCAGCACCTCATAATAATCTCTTTCATCAGCCATAACTGACCGCACCTCTTTCTGTCTGTGCTTTTATACTATTTTACAATCGAGTATAAACAGCTTTCGGGCGGACAAATTTATCCGCCCTCACAGCTAGTATTTTTTAAGCTTCTGTGTAGTCAGCGTCTACAACGCCGTCGTCATTTGACGCATTTCCTGCCGCACCTGCTGCTTCTGCTGCCGCCTGCTGTGGCTGCCTGTTCTTCAGGACTTGCATTCTGGTAAACCTTAGTTGCCAGTTCGCCGAATACCTTCTGAAGTTCATCATGCTTAGCCTTGATATCTGCAATGTCATTGCCTTTTAAAGCTTCTTTAAGTTCATTGCACTTAGCTTCGATAGGAGCTTTATCTTCAGCAGTTACCTTGTCGCCGAAATCGTTAAGAGCCTTTTCGCACTGGAATACAAAGTTTTCAGCATTGTTCTTTGTATCAACTTCTTCTCTTCTCTTTTTTGTCTTCTTCGGCAAACATTTCAGCGTCCTTGACAGCCTTGTCAATGTCTTCCTTGGACATATTTGTTGAAGAAGTAATAGTAATGTTCTGTTCCTTGCCTGTACCCTTATCCTTAGCGGAAACATGAACGATACCGTTTTGCGTCTATATCGAAAGTAACTTCGATCTGAGGGGATTCCTCTAGGAGCAGGAGCAATACCGTCAAGACGGAATGTACCGAGTCGCTTTGTTATCCTTTGCAAATTCACGTTCACCCTGAAGTACGTTGATATCAACAGCTGTCTGATTGTCAGCGTAAGTGGAGAATACCTGAGTCTGCTTTGTAGGAATAGTAGTATTTCTCTGGATCATGGGAGTGCTTACTCCGCCTGCTGTTTCAATACCCAGAGTAAGAGGAGTAACGTCCAGAAGGAGCAAACCTTCCTTAACGTCACCGCCGAGTACGCCGCCCTGATATGCAAAGCACCCAAAGCTACGCATTCGTCAGGATTGATACCCTTGAACGGATCTTTGTTCATAAAGCTCTTTTACAGCTTCCTGAACAGCTGGAATTCTTGAAGAACCGCCTACCATAAGAACCTTGTGCAGGTCGCTTGCTGAAAGACCGCTGTCTGAGAGAGCCTGCTTTACAGGACCCATTGTGGACTGTACGAGATCTGATGTAAGTTCATTGAACTTAGCCTGTGTAAGAGTAAGGTCAAGGTGTGCTTAGGACCTGTAGCGTCTGCTGTAATAAACGGAAGATTGATCTGTGAAGTCGGAGTTGAAGAAAGTTCGATCTTTGCTTTTTCAGCGGCTTCTTTAAGTCTCTGCATAGCCATTTTATCTGATGAAAGGTCAATACCTTCGGACTTTTTGAATTCAGCTATCATCCAGTCGATAATTCTCTGGTCGAAGTCGTCGCCGCCTAAAGTGGTTGTTACCGGCTGTTGCAAGAACTTCTGTAACGCCGTCGCCCATTTCGATGATCGAAACGTCGAATGTACCGCCGCCTAAGTCGTAAACCATGATCTTCTGGTCTTCTTCCTTGTCAACACCGTAAGATAGTGCAAAGCTGCTGTAGGTTCGTTGATAATTCTCTTTACATTAAGACCTGCAATTTGACCGGCGTCTTTAGTTGCCTGTCTCTGAGCGTCTGTAAAGTAAGCAGGAACTGTAATAACAGCTTCTGTTACTGTTTCGCCAAGATACGCTTCTGCATCTGATTTAAGCTTTTTTTGCAGGATCATTGCTGAAATTTCCTGAGGAGTATATGATTTACCGTCAATATCTACTTTGTAGTCAGAACCCATATGACGCTTGATTGAAATAACTGTCTTTTCAGGATTTGTAACTGCCTGACGCTTAGCTACCTGACCTACAAGTCTTTCACCGTTTTTAGAAAAAAGCAACAACTGAAGGAGTTGTTCTTGCGCCTTCGAGTTAGGGATTACAACGGCGCTCGCCGCTTCCATAACTGCTACGCATGAATTTGTTGTACCTAAGTCAATACCAATGATTTTTCCCATGATAAATCTTCCTTTCTCATATATACCGTTTAAAATTATGTGATATCGTTAAAATTAATTTGCCACCGCTACAACTGCATGGCGGATCACTCTGTCGTTAAACATATAACCTTTCTGGAAAACTTCGCATTATTGTGTTTTTCACCGAAGTTTTCGTCTTCCGTCTTCTTTATTGCATTATGAAGATTCGGATCAAATTCATTGCCCAACGCCTCCATTTCAGTAACTCCTATTTTTTTCAGCACATCAATGAAATTGGTGTAGATCATCTGCATACCGCTTTTATAGGATTCGTCAGTGCATTCCGCCTCAATTGCTCTTTTCAAAGCTGTCAATTACCGGAAGAATCACCGCAATGCATCTGCAAAGTTGCGTCGCCGTAGGCTTCCATTTTTTCCTTTGTTGTACGCTTGCGGTAATTATCATATTCCGCATAGAGTCTCAGATATTTGTCGTTTGCTTCGGCAAGCTGAGAAGTAAGCTCGTCGATTTTTTTCCTGTAATTCACCGGAACCGTCTTCGCTTATTTCAACATCTATGTCCATATTTTTATTGGGAGCTTCGGTCGTTTCTGTAGGTTCTTTTATTTTTTCTTCATCACTCATTGTCGTCATCCTTTCTGTCTGTAGCTTCATCATCTTCGGAAATCAGATCCGAAATTTTATTTGTAAAGTATTCTATATAAGGAATTATTTTTGCGTAATCAAGTCTTACAGGACCTATTATACCCAGTGAACCGGCTGTTTTATCACCTTTTTTGATAATTTGAAACTATCATGCTGGAATTTCCGATCACGAATCCGTCATTTTCCTCGCTGAACATTACATGAATACCGCTGAACGAATCGTCCAGAAATCCTTCGATTTCGGATTTGCGGTCCATGAATTTTACTATATCCATTTTGTCCAGTTCATCGCAAGAGAGAAGATTTTTTTCACCTTTTACTGTCAGTTCCTTTATTTCTCAGGTCTTTTGAAAGTTCATAAATTCCCTGAACCAAAGGAGAAAGGGTAAACATATATGTTCCCAGAGCTTCGACCAGACTGTTTAGCATTTCATCTGACAGCTCAGATATGGATATTCCCTGAAGATTTTCTTCGATATAATTTGTAAAAAAAATTCAAGCTGTTCGGTTTGTGAGGTCAAATTCGAGCCTGCACGCCTTGTTTTTTATACTTCCGTTTGAAGTAATGAGAAGTATCACATACAGCCGTTTGCCTGTAGGGATAACTTCAACTTTTGAAATTACCGAAAATTTCGGAGCGGCGTTTGAAGCGACCACCGCACACTGCGTAAGCTCTGCAAGAGCAGTAGCGGCGCTTTGTATTACGAGTTCTTCGGTAACTGCGCCTTGATCCTCCAGCATTTTGTCAAGGCGTTTTACTTCGTCATCCGGAAGAGTCTGAGTTTTCATTATTTTGTCAATGTAAAGCCTGTATCCGCTGAACGTCGGAACGCGTCCCGCAGAGGTATGCGGCTGTTCAAGGTATCCCAGCTGTTCAAGCATTGCCATATCGTTTCTTACCGTTGCGGCGGAAACGTTTATTTCAGGCAGAGAAGCTATTGCTTTAGAACCTACCGGTTCGCCGGTCATTATATATTCATCTATGACAGCTGCAAGAATTTTTTAATTTTTTCTGTCATTCACAGTCCGGCGCCTCCTTTGTTCTGCTGGCAGTTCCTGATTTTGAGTGTTAGCACTCATCCTCTTGGAGTGCTAAATATAATTTAACACTATTATGCTCAATTGTCAAGGGGTTTATGCATTTTCATCACAATGCACAAAAAATCGGCTGTAAAAGCCAACCTGAAATGTGGAATTTTTGCCTGAATCAAATAACTGCACCAATATTACTCGAGTGTGAATTTTAGATGTAACGTTTTACTTTTTTTCAAAAATGTAAGGGAGGTAAAATTCTTGCTTCGCCGGAATTGAGAGTTTCCTCAGTGCCGTCGTCATAGCGGACGATTAATCCGGCATTATCGCTTATACCGATTGCAAGGGCGGTTTTTCACAGCCGAGCTTGGAAACTGACACTCTTTGTCCTATAATAAATGAGCGTTTTCGGTAATTTTCCAGAAAGGAAGTATCTGAAAGATTTTTTGTCAGTATATCTATATTTTTCAGTATTTCAAGCAATAATTTCAGCTCTTGACGGAGCTTTTTCCGGTTTCGTCTTCAATTGAGGTGGCAACATTCATAAGTTCTTCCGGAAAAATATTTTTAATGGATTTTACATTGGTTCCGATTCCTACTACTGCATATTCCGGCTGTCCGGTTTCAAAGTTTACCGAAGCTTCGGTTAAAATACCGCAGATTTTTTTTACCGTTTAAAAACAGGTCGTTTACCCATTTGATTTTTACGTCTGTGCCGCACACCTTGTCGATTGCCTGTGCCGCGGCGACTGCCGCACAGGAGGTTATCAGCTGACAGGTTTCCATATCGGTTTCAGGGCGTAGAATAATACTGAGATAAATACTTGTTCCATGAGGAGAACAAAAAGCTTCTTCCCATCCTTCCTTTTCCGGCAGTCTGACAGTCTGCAATTACTGCTGTTGCATTTTTTGCTCCTTTTTCTTGCTAGATCCTTTGCGTAGTTGTTTGTAGAATCTGTTTCATCAAGTACGATTATTTTCTCTGTCATCAGTTTTATCCAGAAAGCTTTTTATAATTTCACGGTTTAAAATATCTCCGGTGCTTTTTAAAATGTAGCCCTTGTTGTTGATTGCCTGTATATCAAAGCCTTCTTCCTGAAGTTGTTTAACCGCTTTCCATACCGAATTTCTTCCTACACCCAGTTTTTTGTGCCAGTGTTTCTCCGGAAATATAATCGTCTGAATTAAGAAGTTCTTCCATTACCTTTTCTTTAGTGGACATTTCAGTCACCCTTTCTTAAGTTTATTCATATTATAAATAATAACATATAAACCCGATTTTAACAAGGGAGGAAATAAAAGTGACTGAGGATATGCTCCTTGTTCTGGCTATGTCAACCGACGCATTTTTTTCGCCGCACTTTCTTACAGTACCGGAAAAATAAAAATACCTGCCGTTTCCGCCTTTGTGATCAGTATTATAAGCTCGGTGGTTCTTACGGCTTCAATGCTGATATCAGCTGCCGCCGGAGCGTTTATTCCCAAAGCTTCTGCCGTACCGCAGGCGCAGTACTGTTAGGGGTAATAGGCATTACCGGCTTTTGTCAGAACGGTCTTAAATCCATTTTAAGAAAACATAAGGAAATGGGAAGGTATCCTTCAGTTGTTTCAATATCGGATTTGTCATAAGCGTATATCTAGATGAAACCAAAGCAGACGCAGACCGTTCTAAAATATTGTCTCCCAAAGAAGCCGTGGCTCTTGCTCTGGCATTGTCAGTGGATTCCGTATCCGGCGGATTGGGTGCGGGACTTTCCGGTGCAAATATATTAAGAGTGTGTCTACTAAGCTTTATATTCGGATTAATGGCAGTAGCCGCCGGCGGAAAGCTCGGCGGAGGTCTGAGCAAAAAAGGGCCAGATCTTTCCTGGGTTTCAGGTGTATTTCTTATAGTGTTGGCGGCATATAAGTTAATAGGATAAAATTGTTAAATTATGAAGGTATTAGCATAAATTATTACAAATTTAGTATAAAAGTTTTCCGTCTATTGACTATCAGGACGTATTTTGCTATAATGATATAAATGTAAAGTGCAGACTGATTGCTTGCTTATAATCTTTAAATATCAAAGTGAGTTTTTCTGATGAAGAATAATAATGAACAGTATAAAAAAATAGTATCATTCTTTTCAAGTTTGATTTTACTTGCCGCTTTGGCGGCGGATTTTTATGTATATATGGTACGAATATTACAGTGATGCGATAGTTCTTCCGTTTTACAGACGCGGAAACTGGGTGGTAATTCTTATCTATGTAATCCTTACCATGATTTTTTTTCAAGGCTTACGGCGGTCTTACAATGGGATATCTGAAGCGGACGGATATGCTCTATTCACAGGCGATTTCCATGGTAGCGCTCAATATAATCACTTATTTTCAGATAAGCGCTATCGGACGTGACTTTATGAAGGTTTTTTCCTATGTTTATAATGACGGCTACCGATTTAATAATTATTGCACTGTGGATAGCCGCTAACAATAAAAATATACTTAAAGCTTTATCCTCCAAGGAAGCTTATAATAATATACGGCGAGCCGCAATGCGGAAACGCTTACCAATAAAATGAGCAGGCGTGAAGATAAATATATGATCTGTGAATCCATTAACATTCATGAAGATATGGATAAAATAAAAAAGTGAAATACTGAGATTTGACGGAGCTATTATCTGTGATATAACCGGTCAGACAAGAAACGATATAATAAAGTATTGCTTTGAAAATTCAAAGCGAATATATATTTCTCCGAAAATTTCCGATATTATTATCAGGGGAGGTACTGATATAAATCTTTTTTGACTCTCCGCTGGCGCTGTGCAGAAACAGTGGACTTTCCTTTGAACAGCGTCTTTTTAAGCGTATTTTTGATATTGTGGTATCAGTAATAGGTCTGATTATTCTGTCTCCGTTTATGCTTATAATTGCAGCATGCAATAAAAAAATCGACGACGGCGGAAGTATAATTTACAAGCAGAAAAGACTTACCATTAACGGAAAGGAATTTTTTGTATATAAATTCAGAAGCATGATACCTAATGCCGAAAAAACGGAGTGCCTCAGCTGGCGACCGGTTCGGATTCAAGGATCACAAGAGTAGGAAAATTTTTTGAGAAAATGCAGGCTGGACGAGCTTCCGCAGCTTTTTAATATAATTAAAGGGGATATGTCCGTAGTAGGACCAAGACCGGAACGTCCGGAGCTTACTGAAAAATACGAAAGAGAAATGCCGGAATTCAAATTCCGTTTAAAAAGTAAAGGCGGGACTTACAGGATATGCACGGGTAACCGGCGTTTATGATACGACTCCTTATGACAAACTGAAAATGGATCTTATGTACATTGAACGCTATTCAATGGTTATGGATCTGCGGATAATTCTTATGACCATAAAAACAATGATATCTCCCGGAGAAATCAATTCCGAGGCGGATAAAGAAAAATATTAAAGCGGTGAATTGATTTGAAGAAACTGGAGAACAACATAGAAAAATCTTATTAATGCCGAACCTGCATATAATGAATCTGAATCGGAAAACGATTCCGGATTTGTAAAGAAAAATGAGCAGGAAAAAGGGCGGCAATGCACTAGGCGAATTTGGAGCAAGACAGAATGAACTGAATTTTCAGCTGATTCAGACAGTATCCGATTTGAAGGAATACTGCCGTGAGCTTGAGGAGCGTCTGGAAAAAGAAACCGATGCCCGACATAAAAACGGCGGCGGTTCTTTCTGCAATGAAAAAAGGAACTTGATTCAGTGCGCCTGCGGTCTACGCTGAATTCCAATCAGATAGAAAAAATGGACGGCGGTCTGGGAAAATATACGGAGAAGCTGGAAAATTACGCCTTGAGTATTTCTCCCGGCGCAAGGCTTGCTGACTGTCCGAAAGGCTGCAAAGAGGCGGATATTTCCAACTGTATAGGGTATTATGAAAAAAAATAGAAACGGCAAGAAATTCTGTCGGACTGTCCGAAAATACCGAGCTTGAAAAATTTTTGTATAACGCATTAAGCCGTGAATTTTCCGCAATGAGCGCTTTTGACAAGGTTGTAATTGATTTTTACGGGGAAGACAGATATGCGGCTGTATTGTACGGTAATCTCAGCAGAAACTCAATTTATAAAATAAATCGTATGGAAGACAATTGCGAACCGCAGGGAAATTTCAGCATTATCTGTACCGAAAACCTTCAGATACCCAAAAAACTGGCGCTGAAATCAGCTGTAATTATTGTAACAGGCAACGAACCGTTTGAGAATATATCTGATGAAGAACTTGAAAATCTTAAATTTCTCAACGACTGTGGGCTTCATACTTATATCACCCTGTCAGACAGTACCTATAGAAGTTTTGTTCAAAAAGGATTTCGCCGCGTATCCCTCATTTCGGCTGACAAGCTTATGAGCGGAAAAATCGTCAGAACGATTGAAAAGAGTATGGAAACGTCAGTACCGTCCGGTGCGGTTACTTTCAGTCAGTTAAATCATGTTCTTGAAGCTTGCGGAAAGAAATTTACAGACGTCTCTGAAGAAACAGCAGGCTCTGAAGCCTTACTCAGATCCCGTGAATATCCTTATAACTGTTTGAGCATAATGGAAAAAACGGCGGTCAATGCAAAGCAGAAAATTACTACTTTTCAGGTGAAAATATAAACAGATGCCGTATAAGCGATACGCATGAAGGCATATTTGACGTCATCAACGGCTTGAATTATGTGAATCACCTTGATTACAGCCACCGCAAAAAAAAATATATGCCCGTGTCAAAACAATGATGGAAACAGATGGTTTGTTTATCTTCAACGGTTTTGACGCTGTGATCGGAATAAAACTGCGAGCTATAAACGGCTGGGGTGAATATCCGGTTTATGAAGCGCTCTGGACTAGAGAACAGCTTATATCTGAACTTGAAGATAACGGTTTTAAAATTAAGTTTCTTATTCCGGCAGGAACAGGTATTTTTGACATGCTCCCGCCTAAATATAGAAAAAAGTCCTGCGGAATGGATTATCGGCGTCACGGTTTAGCCGTTGCTGAAAATGGAATTATGAGGAAAATGCGATTTTTTTTCAGGAGGATTTAAATGAGAAAAACAAAAATTGTTTGTACGATCGGTCCGGTAACACAAAGTGAGGAAATGATAAAAAAGCTTATGGAGCATGGTATGGATGTTGCCAGATTCAACTTTTCTCACGGAAGCTACGAGTACCATAAGGATTGCATTGAAAAGGTAAGAAAAAAGTTGCGTCTGAACTGAATCTTCCGTTGCTGCAATGATGGATACCAAGGGACCGGAAGTAAGACTGGGCAGATTTGTTGACGACAAGCCTGTAGAAATTAAAAACGGCGATATTTATACGCTGACTACCGAAGATTGTCTCTGTACAGATAAGGTAGGCAGTATTACGTTTAAAAAGCCGCCTGCCGATGTTTCAGTGGGCACAAGAATACTTATAAACGACGGTGTTATTGAACTTCTTGCAGAAAAAGTTACTGCTACAGAAATCGAATGCCGTGTAATTCACGGAGGCAAGCTTTCAAATAACAAAGGTATCAACGTTCCCGGAGTAAAAAGCTTTCTATGCCGTATCTCAGCGATGCCGATATGAACGATCTGGAATTCGCCGCAAAAATGAAATATGATTTTATTGCCGCAAGCTTTGTCAGAACTGCCGCTGATATAAATTACCTGAGAAAAATATACAGAGTCTCGGCTGGTTTGACGTTAGAATCATAGCAAAAAAATCGAGAATCTTGAGGGTGTTGAAAATATATAGACGAAATCCTTGAAGCGCTGACGGTATAATGGTAGCAAGAGGAGATATGGGTGTTGAAATACCTTTTGAACAGATCCCTGCTATACAGAAAGAACTGATTCATAAGGGTTATAATGCCGGTAAACAGGTTATAACTGCAACTCAGATGCTGGAATCCATGATTTCAAATCCTCGTCCTACACGTGCCGAAATTACAGATGTGGCAAACGCTATTTTATGACGGTACGAGCGCTATTATGCTTTCAGGTGAAACGGCGGCAGGCGAATATCCTATAGAAGCGGTAAGTACTATGGCTCTGATCGCAGAAACTACGGAGTATAATATTGATTATAAATCAAGATTTCATAAAAAGGTACTGACAGCAATCCTAATATTGCAAATGCCATATCTCACGCATGTGTTACAACTGCTCACGATTTAGACGTGAAGGCTATCATTACAGTAACCAAGGGCGGAAGCACAGCAAGACTTATTTCTAAGTATCGTCCGCTTTGTCCGATTATAAGCTGTACTACAGATGAGGTAGTATGCCGTCAGATGAATATGTCATGGGGGTTACTCCGATTATAATCAATGAGGAAACCAGTACCGATGAGCTGTTTGAGCATGCTGTGGACGCAGCTAAGAAGTATGGCTATGTGGAACAGGGGATAGAGTAGTTATTACTGCCGGTGTTCCTCTGGGAATTTCGGGGACAACTAATCTTATGAAAGGTAGATACGGTTAAATGATTCTGGAAGCATGTTTTAAGCTTGACATGTCAGTCTACGCATGATATAATAAGTAAAATTAAATACTGCCACCGGGCAGATAGAATGCAAAAAGCATTCGTCGGCGTATCGTTAGGTCTTAGAAGATACGTTTGGCGGATGCTTATTTTTTGGAGGTTTTATACTATGAAATTCAAAAATCCTTTTATTGGTTTGACGAAATTTGAATGGTGTTTATGGACCATATCTGTGGTTGTCGTTACAGGTTCATTTGTACTGTCAGGTTCGTCTGATATATTAACGATTATAGCTTCACTAATTGGTGTTACAGCTCTTATTTTCGTTGCTAAGGGGGTATGTTTTTGGACAGATTTTAACAGTAATTTTTTGCGGTTTTTTTTACGGTATTATATCGTTTTATTTTAAGTATTACGGAGAAATGATAACATATATTTGCATGACGTCTCCTATAGCTGTTTTTTTTCAATAATTACATGGGTTAAGCATCCTTTTCAGAAGTCTTCTGAGGTAGAAGTAAATAAACTTAGCCGAAGGCAAATATATATTTTAATTGTATCTGTTATAGCTGTTACGGTTATTTTTTATTTTATATTGAAATATCTTGAAATGCAAATTTGCTTTTCAGTACTGTATCTGTTGCCACAAGCTTTTTGCGTCTTATCTTACTCTTTTCGCAGTCCGTTTTACGCTATAGGCTATGCTTTGCGAATGATATTGTATTAATAGTTTTGTGGATTCTTGCCGCTGCTGAAAACATTTCATACTTACCAATGGTCATATGCTTTTGCAATGTTTTTTGGTCAATGATTTATACGGATTTGTTAATTGGAGAAGAATGAAACAAAGACAGGAAAGCACATTTATCAGTAATGTATAAAAAAAGCCGGATTAAACCGGCTTATATTAGTTATTCAGATGAATTAATAAACATTTCATAAATTTTTCTGATTGCTTCTTCAAAGTCTGATTCACCGATAGCAAATGATTACATTTAACTCACTTGATCCCTGATCAATCATTTTAACGTTTATTCTTGCGTGTGCCATTGAAGCGAAAATTCTTGCGGCAGTACCACGGGTACGGATCATTCCTCGTCCCACTACTGCCAGAATAGCAATACCCTTTTCAAGTTCAATATGGTCAGGAGCAACAGCTTTTTCTTATTTGTGCGATAACCTCGTCTTCCTTGCCTTCGATCTGTCCGTAAGGGAAGATAAGAGAAAGTGTATCAATACCGGACGGCATATGCTCAATTGATATACCGTTTCTTTCAAGTACTTCCCAGAACCTTGCGGCAGAAACCAAGCTCACTGTTCATCATTGCTTTTTCAATATTTATAGCGGCAAAGCCTTTTTTGCCTGCAATACCGGTTATAGTGTACTTATTGAATTCGTCTTCAGAGACTTCGGAAACAATCATAGTACCCGGATCTTCCGGAACATTAGTGTTTTTGATATTTATCGGGATACCCGCCGCTCTTACAGGGAAAAATAGCGTCCTCATGTAAAACTGTAGCGCCCATATATGCAAGCTCACGCAGTTCCTTGTATGTTATGACATTTATAGCCTTCGGATTTTCTACGATTCTCGGATCTGCCACAAGAAATCCTGAAACGTCAGTCCAGTTTTCATAAACGTCAGCCTTTACTGCACTTGCAATAATTGAACCGGTAACGTCGGAACCGCCTCTTGAAAATGTTCTTACAACGCCGTTTACATCAGCCCCGTAAAAGCCCGGGATAACTGCTCTTTCAACATTTTTCAGTCGGTCTCTCAGCTTAGGCTGTGTTTTTTTCATTGTTGAAAGAACCGTCCTCATTGAACACAATGACAGTTGCGGCGTCAATAAATTCGTATCCCAGAAGTGCGGCAATAACAATACCGTTTAAGTATTCTCCCTCGGCTTGCGGCATATTCACTGCCAGCTTTAGCGGAAATATTTTTCTTTTTATTTCAGCAAATTCATTGTCAAGTGAAAGATCGAGTCCGAGATCGCTGATAATACCGTTGTATCTTTCGGCAATTGCGCCGAACGCATTATCTATACTTTTATTTTCCATTGCAAGACTATTGCAGTTATACAGCATATCCGTTACTTTTTTTATATCATCAGAAAAACGCTTGCCCGGTGCAGACGGTACAACATATCTGCGTTTTTCATCACTTTTTATAATATCGGCGCTTCTTAGTGATCTGTTTTGCGTCAGCCAGACTGCTTCCACCGAATTTTTACAACTTTAACATTCATACTGTTATTCTCCTCTTGATTTTTACCGTAATCACATATTTAATAGTATATGGTATTTTGTAAGAAAAATCAAGTGTAATTAATTACAAAATATTGTAAGTTTATCGGTGTTCTTTTTGTCGAATACGCTTGTACGTCTGTGAAAGACACTTACTTTTTTTAACAAGCTTTTTTTCAAAAAGCTTGGCAAAAACTTTTATATCGTATTTAGTTTAATGATATAATTTTACATAAGGCTCGACAGGTTAATAAACTGAGGATTGAAGATAAAAATTTTGGAAAAAAAGCTTGGCAAAAAATTTTTATGCCGTACTTCATTAACTTAATTTTCTTTTTAAAGACTCAAAAATCAAAGATTTTGAAAAAGCTGATAAAACTTCCTTTTCTTAACTTTCTTGTTTCGTAAATTCTACGCTTTGTAAAAAGCGCAAGCAAAAAACATTTGTCATTTTCTTTGATTGCCCAAAGAAAATAACGAAAAGAAATGCCCTTCTTTCTTTGTTCACACAAAAGAAAGAAGCAAAGAAAGGTAACGACTGCGTAACCCTTTTTAAACTATGACACAAGGTACTCTCCCAAAACTGTACTGAGACGTTTTTGCAACTTGCGTTCTCCCCTTAACTGCACTCATCTAACATGGGCGTGAATTTTAGATGTCACGTCTTGCCTTTTACGGGGAGACCAATTAGTTCAGAAACTGTATGACGGATAAAATTCGGCACTTTTCATGGCCGCAAGCCGCCCACGGCGTTTTTTTGTTTTTTTTTACTTTCACATGAAAGAAAAAGTCAAGAAAAAGAAGTTTTTTGTTCGTTTCTTTTGTCACGAGACGAGACAAGAAATGAACAAGAAAAAAGATTTATTTCAGTTTATTTTTTAAGTAAATTGCCCCGTGTGTAAACACGGGGCAATAAAATTACACCATAAGTTCGCATACAAGATTTGAAAATTCAACAGGATCTTCAACAGGCATACCTTCTATCATAAGAGCCTGATTGTATAAGAGCTTGCTGTACTTTTCAAGCTTGTCATTGTCAGAAGAATACAGATTTTTCAGTGTTTCAAAAACAGGGTGGTCAGGATTGATCTCCAGTACCTTGTTAGCTTGTACTTTTTGGTCATTAGGCATAGCGTTAAGAACCTTTTCTATTTCTACGGAAACCTCGCCTTCGCTGGATAAGCATACAGGGTGTGTTTTAAGTCTCTTTGAAAGCTTTTTACAGACTTAACCTTACCGCTGAGCTTTTCTTCCATGAATTTGAACATATCTTTAGCGTCTTCTTCCTTTGCCTTTATCTCTTCCTTTTTCTTCCGGAGTGTCAATGTCAAGGTCGCCGGCGGAAACAGACTTGAATTCCTTTTTCATTGTAATTCATGAGCATTTTGATTGCAAATTCATCAACATTGTCGGTAAAGTAAAAAATTTCATAACCCTTGTCCTTGACAAGTTCAGTCTGAGGCAGATGGTCGATTCTTTCAACAGTTTCACCGCATGCATAGTAAATATATTTCTGCTCCTCGGTCATACGTGAAACATATTCGTCAAGAGTTACAAGCTTCTTTTCCTTTGAAGAATAGAACATAAGCAGATCCTTTACAGAATCCTTGTTCATGCCGTAATTGTTGTAAACTCCGAATTTAAGCTGTAGACCGAATGCCTTGTAAAATTCCTCATATTTGTCTCTGTCATTTTTAAGAAGCTTTGTAAGTTCGTTCTTAATAGTTCTTTTTCAAGGCTTTTTGCAATAAGCTTTAACTGTCTGTCATGCTGGAGCATTTCTCTGGAAATGTTCAGAGATAAGTCCTCAGAATCTACAAGTCCCTTAACAAAGCTGAAATGGTCGGGAAGAAGGTCTGCGCACTTGTCCATTATCAGTACGCCGCTTGAATAAAGCTGAAGTCCCTTTTCATATTCCTTTGAGTAATAGTCATAAGGCGCTTTTGACGGAATATAAAGCAATGCATTATAAGTTGCAGTACCCTCAGTCTTTGTATGGATATGAAGAATAGGATCTGTATAGTCAAAGAACTTTTCCTTGTAGAAGCTGTTGTAATCCTCGTCTTTAAGCTCGGACTTGTTCTTTCTCCAGATAGGAATCATACTGTTGAGGGGTTTCGGTTTCTGTATAGTCCTCATATTCGCTTTCCGTACCCTCTTTCAGACGGCTTTTTGTCATGTCCATCTTAATAGGGAAGCGGATATAGTCGGAATATTTTTTTTTGAGGGTCTGGATTCTGTACTGTTCCAGAAATTCATCATATTTTTTTCATCTTCAGTATTGTCTTTCAAAGTAAGAATTATTTCAGTACCAACTGTATCCTTTGCGCACGGGCCGATCTGATATCCATCAGCGCCTTCTGAGATCCATTCATACGCCTGATCCGAACCGTAAGCCTTGCTTCGTACAGTAACTTCTTTGGGAACCATAAATGCAGAATAGAAGCCTACGCCGAACTGTCCTATAATATCAACGTCCTCTTCAAGCTTGTTTTCATTTTTTAAACTTGAATGAGCCGCTGTTGGCAATAGTACCAAGATGGTTTTCAAGTTCTTCTTTTGTCATGCCTATGCCGTTGTCGGAAATTGTTATGGTTCTGGCGTCCTTATCAAGCTTTTATGTTAATTGCAAAAATCGTCTTTTTAATACCGACTTTATCATCGGTGGGGACTTGAAGCCAGGACGCCAGAACCATAACAAACCCATTAACCTTCATGACTACTTCAAGT
>VOFK01001670.1_pt1 | contig 21692 bp, 26 predicted proteins | sample 5384121 | NCBI WGS metagenome assembly VOFK01 (sample SAMN12384730, study PRJNA508395) | human gut metagenome | isolation source: healthy gut J | host: Homo sapiens | reverse complement strand
AAAACACTCTGAACTTTCCATAAATGCAACGTCCAGCCTTTTTGTAGGCTGAAATTGTCAAACAGTTGCGCATCCGTGAAATTCTGACATTCAAATGATACGTTATAGCGTCCGTTCTTCATTGTATGAGACAAGGACAAATTATGAGAAAACTGTTCCGGCACCATGTTTATCGCGATATTCTCCCAATAAAGGAAAATCGTGTTGCCAGTAGCTATCATAGCCTATCGTCAGTACATTTCCCTTAATAAACAGGTCATTCCAATGGAAATTAGCATTTATATTGGCGGCAACGATAAGGGAGATTCGGCATACGCACCTTGTAATGCATACTTTCCTCCAAAAAGAGGTGCCTGCCAGGTACTTTTCATAGTCACGGGTATCATCAATTAAATGTACCGCCTACATCGAACCAGTGCGAAGCTATAAAACAACGATAAATTATATCCTTTAGTCCTCACATGCCCATGATTCTCATAGTATCCGTAACTTGTTCCCCCAATACATCCAATCCTCTTTTTTATGTAATCTTTCGTATCCCGATATATCAAGCCGGCCTCGGCATACACCCCGTGTTTGCCAAACTGATAATTATAGCTGAAACTCAGATTCAGATTATCACTTTTCTCCGGCTTCAGATTTACCGGCTTCAAGTCTTCATCGCCAAACAAAGGTTCGTCTGTAGTAGGAAGCCGAAAAGCCTTTTCATAAGAAAGTTTCACCTGAAAATCTTTCCATAAAAAATATGTACCCCCGCAGCACCGTATCCGAAAGCACTTACCGTATTGGATAAATTTATATAATTACCTATGCCATCCGTATTCTGTGACACCGGACGCTTTGTTGTATTGCCGGTAATGCTTGGCAAATGCCGAAATATTTCCATTTGTCCGACGGCATCAGGCGATAAGAAAGACCGCTGACATTCTTACGCGTAATTTTAGGAATACTAAAATCCGTAAATTTGGAAGAAGCACCTATGATAGAGCGGCTTGTACGTTCAAAATCACTTACCACATGGCTAAAAGTAACGTATGCGCCTCTCGATATGATAATTCATCCTCAGCGTTCCATTCCAGTTCTTGTTTTTAGATTCACTATTCTGATAAGACTGTTCTCCCCCGGCTGCCCTTTCGTAAAACTCACCACGCCAGTTGTAAGCCCGTGAAGCGGTATCGACATTATTAGTGAGGTTATGGTTATAATTGGCAGTCAGCAGTAAATCCAAATTCTTCACGAATAAGTTCTTTTTGTAGTATTCCAACGAAGGGGCCAATGAATGTCCTTTGCGGAATTTTTCACCGAACACGACATCTTGATAAACACCAGTTTGTATCTCTTTATAGAAATAGGAATAATTGAAGCTCAGAGCCAATCTGTCCGCCCATTTTTTTCCAACCACACCGATTTTTCCAATCACAGGCTTCATTATGGTATTGGTCATTGAAACGTTTCAGATGGTAAATCTTACTTTTGTCGAGTGGCGGAAAACGCACACTTCCATCTTCTCTGATTTCAAAGTCACGTACATACGTATCTACATAATAATCATTATCCGAAAAATTCTGAAAAGCGTTCACTTCATACATAAAACCATTCTTGAATATTTGTCCGAAACGTACGTATGACTTATGAGTGTTAAATGAACCGTAAGAATAAGAAGCATCCAGAAACCACTTCCCGGGTTGTTTGTTAGTGACAATATTAACCACTCCCCCAATAGCATCCGTACCGAATCCTACGGGAACCACACCTTTGTACACCTCTATGCGATCTGCATAATTAATAGGAACATTATTCAAATCGAATGCAGCACCGGCCCCTTCTTGCGGTATTCCGTCAATAAAGATTTTCACATGCCGCCCGCTAAAACCGTCAATATACAACTGCATATCCGATCCTACTCCGCCTGACTCACGGAGTTTTACCCCCGGCACCTTAGTCAGTGCGCCGGCTAAAGTCTGTGTACTGTTATGCAACTTCTTCGCGTCAACGGCTACCGCATTAAAGGCTGACTTATTTACCCGGCCAACTCCGGAAGTTGTTACTACGACCTCTCCCAACTCTTTCACTTTCGGTGCAATGGTGACATTGACCTTTATCCTTTCTCCTTTAGCTAATTTAACCTTCTTTTCTACTGTTTGATAACCTACAGCCGAAACGACAAGTATATATTCACCTTCCACAGTTTTCAAGTGATAAATTCCCTTTTCATCCGTATAACTGCCATAGTTCGTTCCTTTCAGATAGACCGTCGCAAAATCTACGATCTCCTTTTCTGTAGATATCACTCTGCCCGAAATCATACTAGTTATAATGACGCTCGTGCTGTGAATATGCTGATACAGAAAATAAGAATACTAGAAAAAACAAAAAACATTTATTAATCATCTCCTTTTTACTTTATACCTATTCATTTACTTTAAAAGCGATGCAAAGGTAAGTAGAAACAGGAGCGCAAAACAATCCCTATCTATTGGTAAAAATTAGACAACAAATACTAAACATATAGATATACACAATACCTATATATATATGTAATTACTAGATAAATTAAATAAAAAGAGAAAAAAAAAATCCTACTCCAACCATTGCGCCAGCAAACGCTCCGTTATTTCCCACAACTGCTCTTTTCTGTACATGGTTCACATACTTATCGGATAAGCCTTTTTCCGGTGATTATTGACATAGAGTTGCCCTGTCACACCGGCTTCTTTTTTTGTCCAGCAACAGACCAATTGCCGTAGAAGCTCCTTTCTTCGGCTTACGAATAAAAGGACGGAAGAATATATCTGTCAGAGGGTCGAACCACTTATGCTCATCGTGATGATATCAGTAGAGACAATTCCCGGATCAGCAGCATTGACGGTGATTCCTTTCTCCCGAAGTTGTTCGGATAGTTCGAAAGTAAATAATAACAAAGCCAATTTTGTGTTACTATAAACAGGTATTCTCCAAAAGTTTCCCGTTTTCCCCTGTGAAAGAAATCAGGAAAATCAAGACGGCCGATTGCATACGTACACGAAACCATATTTACAATACGTGCTCCGGATGCCATAGTCGGAACTAATTTACGAGTCAGCAGGTAAGGACCAACATAATTTACACTGACCGTCCGTTCAAACCATCGTTCGTAATAGAAAATCCGGTTTCCATTGTCCCGGCATTATTCATCAACAAGGAAATGGAAAGTTTACGTTCCAAAATCCGATCAGTAAAAGAGGCTACGGAGTGCATCGAAGACAGATCAATAGCGAGTACTTCCAAATTCGGATTTCCGGTTTCTTTCATTAAACGTTGGCACACGTTTTCCGCTTTTTGCGGGTTATAACAAGCCATTATGACATGATAGCCGGCTGTGGCCACGGCACGGGTTATCTCCGTTCCCATGCCTCCGTCAGCTCCGGTAATGATCGCCCATTTCACTTCATTCATTGTTTTTCCAATTTTTCAATCTCCTTTTGCAGACAAGGAGGCAGTTCTTCATTCAAATGTTTATGACAAGCCATTTCGTTCGTGTACATACGGCCAATGCAATAATTGCTATGCCCGCAATTACAACGTGCACGGTCTTCACGTGCCATACGGTTCACAAATCCCGGTTCATTCAGCAGGGCACGTGCCATTTGAACAGCATCAAAGCCGGCATCCAGCACTTCATCAATTTTCTCACGAGAAACAAGGCCGCCTACATAAATTAACGGAGCACCCGGAAGGGCCTCACGGAACTTCAGCGCATCTTCGAGAAAATATGCCTCTTTGAAAGGAACAGTCGGAATCATCCATTTTCCGAACATCCGGACGCCATATTTCAGCCACCAGCAATTCATATAATAAGCCATAGAACGGATAGGCATCGCCCCTCGCATCACATACATCGGCGCACGACTGACGAAACCACCGCTCAATACCAGCCCGTGAGCACCCAGTTCGAGCAGGCGTCGGGCTACTTGTATCGTTTCCTCCGACTCCATTCCACCTTTGAAACCGTCGCGCATATTCATTTTCACAAGAACCGCCATATCGCTACCGGCAGCTTTCATCACTTCTTTCATCACTATATCCATAAAACGCATCCGGTTTTCCAACGAACCTCCGTATTCATCCTTCCGGTGATTCGTGTAAGGGGAAAGGAACTGGCTAATCAGATATCCATGTCCGGCGTGAACCTCAACAGCATCGAAACCAGCTTCTAGCCAGATTGACAGCCTTTCCATAAGCACGCGCCATTTCAGGAAGTTCTTCTTTCCTCATTCCGCGCACAAAGGTCGGAGAGTAAAGATTGAAACCGGAAGAAGCAGAGATAGGAGTTACTCCACAAATGTTCTTGTGGGACATATTACCGCAATGACCGATTTGTATACCTGCTGCGGCACCCTCATCGTGTATGGCGTCGGTCACTTCGCGTAAACCGGGAATTATGGAAGATCGTAACCATAATTGGCGGTCAAAAGAAAGCCTCGCTTTGTGTCACGGCAGCATAAGCAACCGTCGTCATGCCAACCCCGCCTGCGGCTACCGAACGGTGATAATCCAACAACATTTGTGAAGGGGCGTTTCCCGGACACATACTTTCAAAAGCTGCCGAACGAATGGTCCGGTTGCGAAGTGTCAAAGGTCCAAAAGTGACCGGGGTAAATAACTTTGATTTCATAGTAGTATGATATATTTTGTCAAAAGATAGCCTTAATACAGAAAAGGGAATACACGTTTCCTATTTCCCACCTCATCACCGAATTCCTCGCGGTAACGGTGCCAGATTGCGTTGGCACGCGGGACAAGGTTAGCGATCGTCCACCAAAGAAACACAAGTCCGGAAAGTGAACAAGTGAGTATCGCCCAGCCTGCCCACTCTACTATTTCGCCGAAGTAATTGGCGGAAGTAACGTAGCGGTACATCCCTTTTTGAGGCAGATAGTGGCGGGTATCTCCCGGCTTTCGCAAATGCCGGATGATATAATCCGAGTGCCAGTTCACCAGCATACCAGTAAAAAAAAGCAGAGTTCCGAGAATAAACCATGGTGACATAAACCAATCAATGCCGTACATTCCTTCAGGCGCAAGATGAAATATCCATTGTCCTTGCATATATCCGTTCAACAAATTAAAAAGAATGCCCATTGACATAATAGCTAACGGCATTTTACTCTTTCCGGTCAGCAATAGAGGAAAAAAAAACGAATGCACGCTGGAAATAATGAATCTGGAAGAATATGAAGAACATCAGTATGACGGGATCAAAACGGCGTTCGAATGCACCCACATCCAACACATAACTAAAAATACAGGGGCCTCCATTAATATCCAAGCTAACTTATTGGAAATAGCCACACCCCACGAAGCAGTACGAAAAATACCATATCCGGCTTTCACAAAGTAAAGGGCAATAAAAACAATCAGAGCGATCAGGCTCATTATGCCCAAAAACAGATTAAATGCATTCATAGTCATACAGATATTCTTTTACAATGTGCAAAAGTAACAAAAAAGAGGAAAATTGCAACGCAAAACTCCTTAAATAAAAACTCGATGACACACAGAAAGTTTTCTCTAAAAAAACACTTATCCCCAGGCATACCTCCGGAAATGATCGGAATATACACCTGGGGACTACACTTATCTATTCAATAAAAGGATTGTTTCCTGTCAGCGTTTCTTTATTGGGATATAAGCCAGATCATCAAGCACGTTCTTATAAGCCGGACGGATAATACGTTTGCCTTCGAAGTTCAATTCTTCATTGCGGTGGGCACACCAGCCTACGATACGTGCCATTGCAAACAAAGGAGTGAAGATTTCCTGCGGCAATCCGATCATTTCATACACAAAGCCCGAATAGAAGTCAATGTTGCTCGATACTGTCTTGTCCGTTATTCTTGATGCGTCCGAAAGGTCGCGATCGCCCGTTCTTCCAAAAAGTTCGAGGAAGGCAAACTCACGTTCCTTGCCTTTTTCACGTGCCAGATCACGTGCCAATTCTTTTAGTAAAAAGTGCACGCGGGTCGGAAATCGTGTAAACGGCATGACCAATACCATAAATCAATCCGGTCTTATTATAAACCTCTTTATTCAGCATACGAGTAAAGTAGGTGTCAATCTCATCAACATTTGTCCAGTCCTTGATGTTCTCCTGCAAATGATGGAACATATCAGCAACCTGAATATTTGCACCTCCGTGAAGCGGGCCTTTCAGAGAACCGATACCTGCGGCAATGGCCGAGTAAGTATCTGTTCCGGTAGAAGAAGTGACACGGACAGTAAAAGTCGAGTTATTACCACCACCGTGTTCTGCCTGAAGAATCAGAAGCAGGTCAAGAGTACGTGCATCCAGTTCGGTATAGTCTTTTTTCAGCATATACAGGAAGTTTTCAGCGATAGAGAGTTTCTCCTGCGGATGTCGGATATGCAGCGAACGTCCGAAAGTAGCATGACGCAGCATATTATAAGCATAAGCAATAATGGTAGGGAATTTTGAAATAAGGTCGATACTTTGACGCATCAGGTTATCACGGGAAGTGTCGTCCGCATCCGGATCGAAGCGATACATTTCGAGTACGCTGCGTGCAAGGATATTCATAATGTTATTACCTTCCAACTCGATGATATTCATCTTCGTTTTCTGCTCCAGTGCCATATTATCATTAATCAGTTCGCAGAATGAAGCTAGTTCCTCCTTGTCCGGCAGACGACCGGAAAGTAACAGGTACGCCACTTCCTCAAAACCGAAACGTTTCTCTTTGATGATTGCATGAGAAATATCTTCCACATCATAACCGCGATAGAACAGTTTGCCAGGAATCGGTTTCAGTCCGCCGCCCGGAATACGTTCGTAGCCTACTACATTACCAATTCTGGTCAGACCTACCAGTACACCTGTGCCATCTTCATTACGTAGCCCGCGTTTCACGTCGAACTTGGGGAACAATGCTGTGTCAATCCGGGTAGCTTCCTTCATTTCTTCGGACAGCTTGTAAATCAGGTACTCTTTCTTCATATTCGTATGTTTTTAATCATTATTCTTATTTTTCGATTCTTTCCACTATTTCACGGGTGAAATCTGTGGTTGAGAGAGGTTCCATTCGGCATAAAACGGGCAAGATCATGAGTGGCACGGGCTTCCAGAAAACTATTTTCAAGAGCTTTTTCGATAAGAGCGGCAGCTTCCGTCCAACCGAAATATCCGAGCATCATCACTGCCGAAAGAATGATCGAACAAGGATTCACAACGTTTTTACCTGCAATGTTAGGAGCAGTCCCATGCGTTGCCTCAAAGATAGCATGGCCGGTTTTATAATTGATATTTGCTCCCGGAGCAATGCCTATGCCACCCACCATTGCAGCCAACTGGTCAGAAACATAATCTCCGTTCAGGTTCAAAGTGGCTATTACCGAATATTCTTCGGGAATGAGCAGTGTATTTTGCAAAAATGCGTCGGCAATGCAGTCCTTTATCACTAGCCTGCCGTCCGCCAAAGCGTCACCAAACTCACGTTGCGCCAACTCATAACCCCACTTTTTAAATCCTCCTTCAGTATATTTCATAATGTTTCCCTTATGTACCAATGTCACGGAAGGCAGATGATGATCGAGCGCATATTGACATGCAGCACGCACAAGACGTTCCGTACCTTCGCGTGAAACAGGTTTCACACCGAAAGAAGAAGTTTCGGGAAAACGGACTTTCGTCACACCCATTTCATCTTTCAAAAACTTATAAAACTTCTTTGCCTCCGGAGTACCTGCTTCCCACTCAATACCTGCATAGATATCTTCCGTATTCTCACGAAACACACACACATATTTACACCTTCTCGGGAGCTTTCACCGGAGAATGAACGCCCTGATACCAACGAACAGGACGCAGGCAGACATACAAATCAAGTGTCTGCCGCAAAGCAACATTCAACGAACGGATTCCACCGCCAACTGGTGTAGTCAACGGACCTTTGATTCCTACCAGATATTCCTGAAATGCCTGCATCGTTGCTTCCGGAAGCCACGAACCTGTTTCATTGAAAGCACGTTCTCCAGCCAGCACTTCCAGCCATTCAATATGACGTTTACCCCCATAAGCTTTCCGAACGGCTGCATCTACTATAATCTGCATGGAAGGAGTCACCTCAGCCCCTACCCCGTCTCCTGTAATGTAAGGTACGGTAGGCACATCAGGCACTAATAGCGTACTATCTTTTTGTATGGTTATTTTGCTCATTTCTTTTTTCTTTATAAATAACAGTTTTAAAAAGATTTACTTCAATTTTATCTCGCATTCAAGGCGGAACCAGCACGGAACCAACCTATCTGTTGTTCGTTGTATGTATGTTGCACTTCAAAACTTTCTTTTGTTCCGTCTTCGTGGTGAAGAACGACTGTCAGATTATGTCCCGGCATAAAGTCTACCAAACCAGTGACGGAAAGCACATCGTGTTCCTGAATTTTATCATAATCCGCCTTGTCAACAAAAGTAATGGCAAGCATTCCTTGCTTCTTCAGATTCGTTTCGTGAATACGGGCGAAACTCTTGGCTAGGATCACACGGACATTCAGAAAGCGCGGCTCCATCGCTGCGTGTTCACGACTGGAACCTTCTCCATAGTTTTCTTCAGCGACTACAATAGAAGAAATCCCTTCGGACTTATACATCTTTGCCGTTCCGGAGACTGTTCCATAAGTATTTGTAGAACGGTTCCAGACCTTGTTCGTTTCGCCATTGAAGACATTGACAGCTCCCATTAACATATTATCCGAGATATTTTCCAAATGACCACGGAAACGGAGCCATGGTCCCGCCATAGAAATATGGTCGGTTGTACATTTACCTTGGGCTTTTATCAACAGAGGCATATTAAGCAAATCAGTCCCGTCCCAAGCGGGAAAAGGTGTTAAAAGTTGCAGGCGCTGTGAGTCCGACTTCACCTTGATTTCCGTTTTAGCTCCACCCGGCGCGATATATCCGACATTACCCGGCGTAAATCCTCTCATCGGGAGTTCGTCTCCCACAGGTTCGGATAGTTTCACTTTCTCACCGTCATGATTGACTAATCTGTCCTTCAAAGGGTTGAAACAGAGGTCGCCGGCAATAGTCAGTGCCATTGTCAATTCAGGAGAAGCAACAAAGGCATAAGTATTCGGATTACCATCCGCACGCTTGGCAAAGTTACGGTTAAAGGAAGTCACGATTGAATTTTTCCGTGTCGGGTCATCGGTATGACGTTTCCACTGACCAATGCAAGGACCACAGGCATTTGCCATAATCGTTGCACCGATCTGTTCAAAAGTCTCAATCATTCCGTCTCTTTCGGCAGTAGCGCGTATTTGTTCGGAACCCGGATTGATGATCAGCGGAGAAGCAACACTCAGGTTCTTTTCCGCTACCTGTTTTGCCAAAGAAGCAGCACGACTCAAATCCTGATAAGAGGAGTTAGTACACGAACCAATCAGTCCGACTTCCATTTTACGAGGATAACCGTTCAACAATACTTTTTCCGCAAACTCGGAGATAGGAGTAGCCGCATCCGGCGTGAAAGGTCCATTAATATAAGGTTCAAGTTCGGACAAGTCGATTTCAATGACACGGTCGTAATATTTTAAAGGTTCATCCGTCACAACTTCGTCGGCACGGAGATCAGCTTCCACAGACTCTGCCAAATCGACAATACGATCTCTTCCGGTAGCTCGTAAATAAGTCACCATACGCCCGTCGAAAGGGAAAAGTGAAGTAGTAGCTCCTACTTCCGCTCCCATATTACAGATAGTAGCTTTTCCGGTAGCGGAAAGTGATTCGGTTCCCGGACCGAAATATTCAATGATTGCATTAGTGCCTCCCTTTACGGTCAATATTCCTGCCAGCTTCAAAATAACATCTTTCGGAGATGTCCAGCCGCTTAGTTTTCCGGTCAAATGAACACCTATAATTTTCGGCATTTTCAATTCCCACTCCATACCTGTCATTACGTCTACGGCGTCTGCACCGCCTACACCGATAGCCACCATACCCAAACCACCGGCATTAGGTGTATGTGAGTCTGTTCCTACCATCATGCCGCCAGGAAAAAGCATAGTTCTCGAGTACTACCTGGTGAATGATACCCGCTCCCCGGTTTCCAAAAACCAATGCCATAACGGGAGGATACGTCGCGGAGGAAATCATACACTTCTTCGTTTGTTTTAGTCGCAGTAAGTATATCCTCTTTTGCGCCCTTATAAGCCTGTATCAAGTGGTCACAGTGTACGGTAGAAGGCACAGCCACCTTTTCCTTGCCCGCATTCATAAATTGGAGCAAAGCCATTTGGGCAGTTGCATCCTGCATAGCCACGCGGTCAGGACGAAAGTTTACGTAGTCTTCTCCTCTCTTGTAGTCTTTCACATCGGCGGCATCATAAAGATGCGCATACAGAATTTTCTCGGCTAACGTCAGGGGGCGTTTCAAGATCCTCCGCACATGTTCTACTTTCCCTTTATAGGCTCTGTAGAATGCTTCTAGCATAGTCATATCATATACCATATTACTTTTTGTTTTTTTTTAGTCTATCTATTAAAATAACGAACGGGGTTCGAGGATTGTTTAACAAAATGAAATATTTTTTCTATCCAAAAAGAAGATTCGTTACCTTTGCACCTATTATGAATAATAATTCGAAAAGCCCGGTCTCCGACCTTCAGTACCAGCAACTCCTGCTACGCATGGAGTATGAATACGAGAAAGAGGAATTCAAGCGACAAACCGAAACAATGGGTATTGCCCGTAAAGTGAAACGCGGTCTGTGCTGGTATCCCGTCTCTCCCGGTCGAAGCTACTACAATTCTCTGAATCAACTTGTAATAGATATTACACGAACCGAAAATAAAGAAATCGAGCACTCCTTCGAATTCGGTCGCCCCGTCTGTTTTTTCCACCAGTCTTTCGATGGAAAAGTGAGATATATGAATTTCATTGCTACCGTCAGTTACGCAGACGAAGAAAGAATGGTAGTGGTTTTACCCGGTGCAGGGGCAGTTATAGAGTTACAAGCGGACAGTTCATTAGGTATACAACTTTATTTTGATGAAACATCCTACCGGACAATGTTCGAAGCATTAGAAGATGCAATCCGAGCCAAAGGTAACCGCCTCTCAGAACTGCGTGATATCTTGCTGGGAACGCAAAATCCCGGATTCCGTGAATTATACCCTGTCCGTTTTCCATGGCTGAACAGTACACAGGAGACAGCCGTCAACAAAGTATTATGTACGCGCGATGTCGCCATTGTCCACGGTCCTCCGGGAACCGGAAAAACAACCACGCTCGTCGAAGCGATTTATGAAACGCTGCACCGGGAACCGCAAGTACTGGTCTGCGCTCAAAGCAACACTGCTGTAGACTGGATAAGTGAAAAACTGGTAGACCGTGGCGTACCAGTTCTCCGCATCGGCAACCCTACACGAGTAAATGATAAAATGTTATCATTTACTTACGAGCGCCGTTTCGAAAGCCATCCCGCCTATCCCGAGCTTTGGGGAATCCGAAAATCAATCCGTGAAACGGGCAGCCGGATGCGCAAAGGTAGTTATTCCGAACGGGAGGGTATGCGCAGCCGCATGAGCCGCCTCCGTGACCGTGCTACTGAACTGGAAATACAAATTAACACCGACCTTTTCGACAGTGCCCGTGTAATTGCTTCAACATTGGTCAGTAGTAACCACCGCCTACTCAACGGCCGACGTTTCCCTACCCTGTTTATAGATGAAGCTGCCCAAGCACTCGAAGCAGCCTGCTGGATTGCCATTCGCAAAGCTGACCGAGTGATTCTTGCCGGAGACCACTGTCAACTCCCTCCTACTATCAAATGTATCGAAGCCGCCCGTAGGGGACTGGATCACACACTAATGGAGAAAGTGGTACATAAGAAACCTTCTGCTGTCTCACTGCTCAAAATGCAATACCGAATGCACGAATCAATCATGCGTTTTCCTTCCGAATGGTTTTACCACGGAGAATTGGGCTGCACCGGAAGTGCGTTACCGGGCATTCTCGATTTCGACACGCCTATGAACTGGATAGATACCTCTGAAATGGATTTTCACGAGGAATTTGTAGGTGAGAGTTTCGGACGCATCAATAAACAGGAAGCCAACCTGCTTCTCCAGGAATTGGAGGCATACATCAACCGGATCGGAAAAGCAAGAATATTGGACGAAAAGATTGATTTCGGATTGATTTCGCCTTATAAAGCACAAGTACAATATCTAAGGAGTAAAATTAAAGTAAGCAGTTTTCTACGTCCTTTCCGTAGCCTTATCACGGTCAACACAGTAGACGGCTTTCAAGGACAAGAACGGGATGTTATCTTTATCAGCCTTGTTCGTGCAAACGAGGACGGACAAATAGGATTTCTGAACGACCTGAGGAGGATGAACGTGGCTATCACCCGTGCCCGTATGAAACTGGTCATTCTCGGAGATGCTGTCACACTTACCAAGCATCCTTTTTATAAGAGATTGATGTCATTCATAAAAAAAGAAGGATTATGAGTAATCCTCTTTTTTATCAAAAAAGCCCCTTTTCTCACGAGAAAGAACTTTTTTAACACAAACAAAACAAACAATGTTTTCTGTCTTATATACCCTTTTTATCTTTCGCCACATCAGACTCAAGTCTTGGAATTAAAAATTCGAGATATTCTATCAATCGGCTTTTTCTTACCAGCAAAGAACTGTTGGTCTAACAGACACTTATAAACAGATATTGGGATATAGGAAATATATATATTTTACGTTCTTATTCCGGTATTTCATTTTTTTATAGTAGTTCTTCATTATTGCAACTTGTTTTATTTTTTGTTGCCACAAAGATAACAACAAACTTGCATTATTTCTCTATAAAGACGGGGGATATTTTGAAAAAAAAAAGACGGAAAGAGTGTTTCTTCCCGTCTTCTTACGACATATATATTCAATCTGATTAGTTATTTTCAGGGCGAAGTTTGCGTACTGTTACAGCAGTCTGCCACATCTCGCTTTCGCGCAATGCTTTCAGTTCCACTTCCAGTTTCTCACGATAATCCGGTTTAGAGTTGGAATCAATAGAAATCTGTGCTTCGTTACCAGTCTTAACGCTGTGATACAACTTTTCAACTACCGGTTTGATAGCATCGTGGAATGGCCCCATCCAATCGAGAGCACCACGTTGAGCAGTAGTAGAGCAATTAGCGTACATCCAGTCCATACCGTTCTTTGCAAACAACGGCATCAATGACTGTGTCAGTTCTTCCACTGTTTCGTTGAATGCTTCAGAAGGAGTATGACCGTTTTCACGTAATACTTCGTATGTGCCAGCAGCAAACCTTGGATAGCACCCATTAGCGAACCACGTTCTCCTGTCAGGTCAGAAGTAGCCTCTCGGTGGAAAGTTGTTTCGAACAGATAACCAGAACCGATACCAATACCCAGTGCGATGGTCTTTCGTAAGCTTTGCCCGTAGCATCCTGATAGATAGCATAAGAAGAGTTCAGCCGCGACCTTCGAGAAACATAGTACGCAATGAAGTACCCGATCCTTTAGGTGCGACCATGATCACATCGATATCAGCAGGAGGAACTACACCTGTACGATCGTTCCAAGTGATAGCAAAACCGTGTGAGAAATAAAGAGCTTTTCCAGCAGTCAGGTAAGGCTTGATAGTAGGCCATACTGACATTACTGCTGCATCAGACAACAGACACATTACAATAGTACCTCTCTCACAAGCCTCTTCGATACCGAATAAAGTTTCGCCCGGAACCCAGCCGTCAGCTACTGCCTTATCATATGTTTTTCCTTCACGTTGACCAACGATAACATTGAAACCGTTATCACGCAAGTTCAGTGCCTGACCGGGACCCTGTACGCCATAACCGATTACAGCGATTGTTTCATCTTTCAATACTTCACGAGCTTTTTCCAATGGAAATTCGTCACGGATTACTACAGTTTCAGTAGTACCTCCAAAATTCAACTGTGCCATTTTCTTTTTGTTTTAGTTTTGGGGACTTACGCCACCCGTTATTAATTGATTTTATATTCTCACATTTATTCAAATATCACTTTCGAACGGCAAACAACTTCACTACCGTTTTTCTTCACTTCTACATGAAACTCGTTTGAATTAGCCTCGTCGCAGAAGAAAGAGAGTTCATCACCAAATAGCTTTCGGCCAGCGCCATTTCAAAGCGGCGGATACGTTTGGTCTTACAATTCAATCGGAAACAAATCAAGGATATGCTCGATATAGCGGATGCTGTTTACATGACCATTGATATCTATATCACTGTACTTTGCCGTCAGGGTAGCTACCGACTGATCGCTTGTCACTTTGATACGTGAAGGCTTTTCAATAGGGCAAGGTTCGTCACATACGTAGTCTACGATACTTCCCCCGTGCAAGGTCAGCAAGTCGGCAGGCTTGCGGGTATTAAGATTAATCATTGCCCATACAGAACGTGCGTAGCCGATCTTCTTCCCATCCTTATCAATAATAGCAAAATTACGGTCCGTAAACAAACGGTAGACATTTTCCACCCACGTCTGAACCGAGAAATTCTCATACTGATAAGGCATCTCGTCTAATTCGACAGCCAGGCGCGAGAGCACCCATGTGTAGTTATCTTCATTCAGCGTTGCAATACCAAAGCCACGGTCACTTGCGTGAAAACCTGCACAATTCAGTAGATGATTTCCCAACACCCCCATAGTCAGACGTCCGTTGAAGTCTACATGGAAAGGCTCCGCCACAAACTGATAAGTTCCTATTCTATTTTCTTCACTCATTATTCCTATAGGTTTTTACTTTCGTTATATTAGCCTCCCGTCCGTCGAGGAACTCATTCACCCGTTCAAAACAGCTGGTGGTAATCGCTACACGCCCCGAACGAACAAACTGCAAAACACAATTCAATACCCGGAGTTCACCGTAAAGCGAGGTTATATCTTCACTCATCCCGTTCTTCTCGACAATAGAAAATACCGGATTGACTTCCACTATACGTGCATTGTATCTACGAATCAGCTTGATGCTTCCGGATTCTCCTGAAAAGCAGGAGTAGACACCTTATATAATGCGATCTCGTGGAAATAAATCTCATCCTCTGTGAAATAATGTGCCTGAATCACGTCGATCTTCTTTTCGATCTGTTTCACTACCTTCTCAATGATGTCCTTATCAGTCCAGGCTGTTATTGTATACTTATGCACACCTTTGATAGATGAAGCAGATACATTCAGACTTTCGATATTGATCTGCCGACGGGTAAATACAGCCGTCACCTGATTCAGCAATCCAGCTATATTCTCAGAATGAACAATGATTGTATATAACGTTTTATCACTCATAACTCCAATTTAAATGCGAACTCTCAACTTCCCCTAACATTCCAACAACATCTGATTCACCGAACCACCCGGAGGAGTCATCGGCAATACGTTGCCTTCTTCTATTACACAAGCTTCAAGCAGGAACGGACCATCCGTTGCCAGCATTTCATCGATAGCCACTTTCAATTCTTCACGGGAATAGACACGTTTGGAAGGAATGTCATATGCGGAAGCTATTTTCATGTAGTCCGGATTCAACATCGGGGTAAACGAATAGCGGCGGTTGAAGAACATAGCTTGCCACTGGCGCACGTTTCCGAGGAATTATTATTCAGGCAGATAATCTTCACCGGAGCTTCTGCTCCATGATCGTCCGAGTTCCTGGATATTCATTTGAAGTCCGCCATCTCCCATAAATACGCATACGGTACGTTCCGGTGCTCCGAAAGTTGCCCCAATAGCTGCGGGAAGTCCGAAGCCCATTGTTCCAAGCCCTCCAGAAGTAATGATACTGCGTTCTTTCGTATATTTAAAGTAACGTGCAGATATCATCTGATTCTGACCTACATCTGTCACCAATACTGCTTCATGGTGAGTAGCATCACTTACCGCACGTGCTACTTCGCCCATGGTCAGTGAATCCGTAGCAGGATGAAGTTCGGGACGGATTACTTTTTCTTCCTCTACTTTCTCATATTCTTTGAAGCTATCAATCCATTCGGTATGAGTGTTCTTTTTCAGAAGTTTCGTCACAGAAGCCAGTGTTTCCTTGCAATCTCCCAGATACAGCTACATCTACTTTCACATTCTTATTACTTCTGCAGGATCTATATCAAAATGGATTACTTTTGCCTGTTTGGCATAAGTAGCCAGATTACCTGTCACACGATCATCAAAACGCATACCGACAGCAATCAGCACATCACATTTATTGGTATTGATGTTCGGACCTAGATTGCCGTGCATACCCAGCATACCTTTATTCAAAGGATGTTCTGTAGGCAAAGCCGAAAGCCCGAGCAGCGTACAACCCGCAGGCATATCCGCTTTTTCGATAAACTCGCGCAATTCGCTCTGTGCATTTCCCTGTTCAACACCTTGTCCAACCAATACAAGCGGACGTTCAGCGTTATTAATCAGTTCGGCAGCAGCCTGTACAGACTCCTCGTCCGTATCGGGAACAGGAACATAACTACGGATAAAATCGACTTTCGTCGGTTCGTATTTCGTTTTCTCTACTTGCGCATTTTTGGCAAAGTCCAGTACCACCGGCCGGGACGACCACTACGGCAATGTAGAATGCACGTGCCACCGCCCAAGCTACATCTTCTGCACGGCGAATCTGATAACTCCATTTAGTGATAGGCTGGGTGATACCTACCAAGTCAACTTCCTGAAAAGCATCTGTCCGAGAAAGCCCGTCCCTACCTGTCCGGCAATAACTACGATAGGTGTACTATCTATCATTGCATCGGCAATACCGGTGATTGTATTCGTTGCTCCGGGACCGCTTGTCACCAGACAAACACCTACCTCACCCGATACGCGGGCATAGCCTTGTGCCGCATGGGCAGCTCCCTGTTCATGGCGAACCAAGATATGATTCAATGTATTTTGATGATCGTACAAAGCATCGAATACCGGCATGATAGAACCTCCGGGATAACCGAAGATAGTAGTCACTCCCTGATGTTCCAAGGAACGCATCAATGCTTCCGCACCTGTTATTAAGTCTTTCATATTAGTTGATAGTTGATAAATGATAAATGATAGTTGAGAAATGACAGTTGAAAATGAATGGTTTACAATCATTGCGCTAAGTGCTGCGCAGCTAACTATTACCTATCAACTATCACCAACTATATTATATAATTCTCACTGCTCCCTTATCGGCAGAGCTTACCATGCTGGCATACGCCTTCAGGCTCTTCGGTACATAACGGTCACGAGTGACAGGAGTCATCGGGCGTGCAGCCAGTTCTTCATCTGTTAATCGCACGTTAATCGTTCGGGCGGGAATGTCAATTTCAATGATATCTCCATCTACTATCTTTCCTATGTTACCTCCGGCAGCGGCTTCAGGAGAAACATGTCCGATACTCAATCCGGAAGTTCCACCACTGAAACGTCCGTCGGTAATCAAAGCACATTCTTTGCCGAGGTGACGGGATTTTATATAAGAGGTAGGATAAAGCATTTCCTGCATACCGGGACCACCCTTCGGACCTTCGTGCGTGATGACGACAACGTCGCCGCTGACGACTCGGCCTCCAAGAATGCCTTCACAAGTTGCTTCTTGTGAGTCGAAAACTTTGGCCGGTCCGGTAAATTTCCAGATACTTTCGTCTACCCCCGCCGTTTTTACCACACAACCATCCTGAGCAATATTTCCTTTCAATACCGCCAGACCTCCGTCTTTGCTATAAGCATGTTCCAAGTCACGAATACATCCGTTTGCACGGTCCTTATCCAGTTCCTTATAGTACATACCTTGTGAACCAAGTACGAGATTGAATTTATTTCCGGCTGCGCTCGAATATTTCTTAATTGCTTTTTCGCTCACATTCGGGCTGGTGATTGAATATTCATTAATGGCTTCTGCCAGTGACATTCCGTCTACCCGACGAACGGATGTATCTATCAAACCTCCCTTTGCCAGTTCGTCCATAATGGCAATGATACCACCGGCACGGTTTACATCCTGAATATGATATTTCTGTGTATTGGGAGCCACCTTGCAGAGACAAGGAGCCTTGCGGGAAAGCATGTCGATATCATCCATCTTGAAGTCTACCTCTGCTTCGTGAGCAACAGCCAACAAGTGAAGAACCGTATTGGTAGATCCCCCCATTGCTATATCCAGCGTCATGGCGTTGAGGGAATGCCTGACGGGTAGCAATGCTGCGGGGAAGTACGCTTTCGTCTCCTTCTTCATAATATAATTTTGCATTTTTCACGATCAGTTCCGCAGCGTCTTTGAAAAGTTGCGTACGGTTTTCGTGCGTAGCTACAATAGTTCCATTCCCCGGAAGAGCCAAACCGATGGCTTCATTCAGGCAGTTCATTGAGTTCGCCGTAAACATTCCTGAGCAGCATCCGCAAGTAGGACAAGCATTTTGCTCGATATTCGCTACTTCCTGATCGCTAACACTGTCGTCGGCCGATTTAATCATCGCATCGATCAAATCCAGGTGCTGGCCATTCCATTCTCCCGCTTCCATCGGACCACCCGATACAAATACGGCAGGGATATTCAGACGCATAGCCGCCATTAACATTCCCGGAGTGATCTTGTCGCAGTTGCTGATACATACCATTGCATCTGCCTTGTGCGCATTGACCATATATTCTACGCTGTCTGCAATGATGTCACGTGAAGGAAGCGAATAAAGCATACCGTCATGTCCCATTGCTATACCGTCGTCGATAGCTATTGTATTGAATTCCGCAGCGAAGCATCCCAGCTTCTCAATTTCAGCCTTTACCAACTGCCCGATCTCATGCAGATGCACGTGTCCCGGAACGAACTGTGTAAATGAATTGACGATAGCGATAATGGGTTTTCCCATCTGATTCTTCTTCATGCCGTTGGCTGCCCATAATGCGCGGGCTCCCGCCATGCGACGGCCTTGTGTACTAAACGAACTGCGTAATTGCTTTTTCATTTCAATCTATCTTTTAATTAAAGAGCCTTCCTCACATCAGTGAGAAAGGCTCTAAATTCTATCTTTTTATGGTACGAACACATACAACACAAAAACCTTTCTCACGCTCTTGATGGGACCACCACGACGCGAATAATATGCAGAACTGCTAGGTTAATAGATGTATGTAATATATTCATATCTTCTTTTCTTTGTTTTCGTGCTGCAAAGGTAAGGGCTTTTTTATTATCTCCAAACAAATCGAAGAAAAAAATCACTAAAAGCGAATAATTGTAAGAAAAGAGAGGTATTAATTCTCAATTTTATCACTTAAAGGTTGAATTTGCAACTATTATCTAACTGCGCGCCTCACTTTCTTTTTCTGACAAAAGCACTTAATAATCTGAAATTTACCCTCCCTATACCGGAGTACAAGCAAATAATTCGTATCTTTGTAGACCCGTATTTACGGGAATTATTAATCAGAAACAAAAAAAGATCAGATGGAAACAGTAGAAAACAAGTACATTACCGTTGCATACAAACTATATACAATGGAAGATGGTGAAAAAGAGTTGTTCGAAGAAGCAAAAGCAGAACATCCCTTTCAATTCATTTCAGGATTAGGAACAACACTCGAAGATTTCGAAAATCAGATAACTGCTCTTTCTAAAGGTGATAAATTTGATTTTACCATTCCGGCAGATAAGGCTTACGGACAATATGACGAACAACACGTTATTGACCTCCCCAAAAATATTTTTGAAATAGATGGCAAGTTTGATAGCGAACGTATTAAAGAAGGTAACATCGTACCTTTGATGACTGGCGACGGTCAGCGCGTAAATGCCAGCGTAGTAGAAATCAAACCGGATGTTGTAGTAGTTGACCTCAACCACCCGTTGGCTGGTGCCGACCTGATTTTCGAAGGTGAAATACTGGAAAGCCGCCCTGCTACTAACGAAGAAATCCAGGAACTGGTGAAAATGATGAGTGGCGAAGGCTGTGGTTGCGGATGCGACAGCTGCGGTGATGGCTGTGGCGACGACTGCGGTTGCGAAGGCGGACACTGTCATTAATTGAAGTATTAAGTATAAAGTATTAAGTATTAATTTCGTGCGAATATAGCCGGAGTTTTAATACTTAATACTTTTTTTATGCCGTCATTCCGGCTAATACTTAATGCCTAATACTTAATACTTTATACTTAATACTTAAAATCAGCATCCTTTATGCGTCATAATATCAAGCACCATCTTATCCGTTTCATTCATGGCCTGCGAGCCGATTCTTGTCAGGTTACGGATACTTTGGTCTACATCTTCATCTATAATTCCTTCTACGGAAGTCACACAACGGTCTTCCATTGCCATCATGGCAGACAGTACGGCTGTCGAAACTCCGGTGGTTACCTTCAAGGCACAACTCGGTTTTGCACCATCACAAATCATTCCCGTCAAATTGGCAATCATGTTTTGAACGGCAAAGGCAACTTGATTGTAATTTCCTCCCATCAGCCAAGTGATTCCACAACTGGAACCTGTGGCAGCTACCACACAGCCACACAAAGCAGACAGACGTCCCAAACTTTGTTTGATATATATAACAGTGAGATGGCTAAGCATTAAAGCACGGATCAGTTCTTCTTCGCTTTTTCCGTTTTCTTCGGCAAATACAACAACGGGAAGTGTAGCGGATATCCCCTGATTACCACTGCCGGAATTACTCATTACAGGAATCATAGCACCAGCCATACGGGCGTCACAGGCAGCCGACGTATAAGAGAGGATATGAGAAAACACGCTATCCCCCATCACTTTATGCTCATAAGTTCCCCGAAGCATTTTCCCTAAAGAATGTCCGTAGTTACCTTTAAAGGCTTGTTCGGCAGCAGCTTTGTTCAAACGGGCTGTGTCAAGGATGAAACGGATTTCATCCAGCGGAGCAGTCAGTGCAAAGTCATATACTTTACGCAAGTTTAGTTCGGGCGAAGCCTCTTCCTCTTCCTCGCTGACTGTCTGTTGCTTGTCGAGCAACGTTTGTTCATTTTGGCTATATATATAAAAGTAGTATGTCCACCGGCAATGATGGCTTTAGCCGTTTTATCTCCCGTTTTACAGTTCACTTCAATATAAAGCTTTTCCGTAATATCTTCTTTTGAAATACAAATCCGTTTTTTCTGCGATGGTGTTTTTCTGCTCACGCTTCCGGCGACCTGACTCTCCAACACCTCCGGTTGATAAGGTGATAAGGCAGATCATTCACTTTTAAACAACAGTAATGAGGAAGTCCCACCAGCGCTTGCCAGAATCTCCCATTTTTAGACAAATGGCACTCAACTTCAATTTTTCGGGCTTCACGCCCAGTAATACCACTTTCTTTGAAAGCACACAAAGTGCCACAACTTAATAATTCAATACACCAATAGCCAGATACTTCTTTTTTATCATTTCTATAATTTGCTGTCTTTGATTCAATCATTGCACTTCTTTAGTTTTTGTTCTACAAAATAATTTCAATAATGAACAAATAAATTTTCACATATTGTTACTCCTCGTGAGAGCAAACTTTAACTGAAAGAATAATGAAAATGAAAGCAAAAGCTTGTGAATTATCTATTTACTGCTGGTTATTGTTACATCTTCTTGCATTCGCGACGAAGAACAATGCAGAAGCAAGACATTTGTTCAAGGGTGCAGTTACCGGGAATAAACAATGAC
>VOFK01001274.1_pt1 | contig 21695 bp, 40 predicted proteins | sample 5384121 | NCBI WGS metagenome assembly VOFK01 (sample SAMN12384730, study PRJNA508395) | human gut metagenome | isolation source: healthy gut J | host: Homo sapiens | reverse complement strand
GCCTAAGCGTGTCAAACTACAGAAAAGAGAGTTCAGCGCGGCCGCCTGAAGGGTACGGCGACGCGCGGCAACAGGATTAGCCGAACGGACAGTTCGGCCTTGTCGCCACCGAACCCGCCTGGATCACCAGCAATCAGATCGAGGCCGCCCGTGTCGCTATGACGAGATACATCAAAAAGAGGCGGTCAGGTCTGGATCAAGATATTCCCCCGATAAGCCCATCACCGAAAAGCCCGCCGAAACGCGTGGGCTCCGGAAAGGCAGCCCCGAGTATTGGGTAGCAGTGGTCAAGCCCGGCAGAGTTATGTTTGAGATGGACGGCATTACCGAGGAGGTCGCGCGCGAAGCGATGCGTCTGGCCTCGCATAAGCTCCCGATCAAGTGTAAGTTCGCAACGAAGGCTGACCTCGAAAAAATAGGGAGGTAACAAATGAACATCAAAGATATCAAGCAGATGGCGCCCTCCGAGCTACCAAGACTTTGAGGGAGCAGAAGGAAGAGCTTTTCAACCTTAGATTTCAGCATTCCATCAACCAGTCGATAACCCGATGAAAATCGTGGAAACCAAGAAAACCATTGCCCGCATTCTGACGGTTCTTCGTGAAAAAAAGAACTCAGCGGCAAGGCGTAAGCGAAAGGAGTAGGTTGAGATGAATACGGATAGAGCGCTCAGAAAATCCAGAGTCGGCAAGGTCGTCTCCAATAAGATGGACAGAAACGATCGTCGTCGCAATCGAAGGCAGCAAAAAGCATCCTCTGTATAAAAAGATCATCAAGCACACCGTCAAGTTCAAGGCGCACGACGAAAAGAACGAGTGCAACGTCGGCGACAAGGTGCTGATTATGGAGACCCGCCCCATTTCCGACAAAAACTGGCGGCTGGTCGAGATCATCGAACGCGCCAAGTAAGCCGGTATAAGGAGGATACAAATGATGATTCAGCAGCAATCCTACATGAAGGTTGCCGGATAATACGGGCGCGAAGGAGCTGATGTGCATCCGCGTGCTCGGCGGTACCGGCAGGCGCTATGCGAGATCGGCGACGTGGTCGTCTGCTCCGTGAAGAAGGCTTCGGCGGCGTCGTTAAAAAAGGGCGAGGTCGTCAAGGCCGTCGTCGTGCGCACCGTGAAGGGCCACCGCAGACCGGACGGGTCGTATATCCGCTTCGACGACAACGCGGCCGTCCTCATCAAGGAGGACAAAAACCCCAGAGGCACCGTATCTTCGGGCCGGTTGTCCGCGAGCCGCGAGAAGCGACTATATGAAAATACTCTCCTTGGCTCCCCGAAGTAGTTTGACAGGAGGTAACCGAAATGCAAAAACGTAAAAAGATGCATCGTCAAAACCGGCGACACCGTTATGGTCAGATCCGGTAGTACGCGAAGGCCGTAGGCAAGGTCATCGGCGTGTCTCCCAAGGAGGGCAAGGTCATCGTCGAGGACGTCCATATGGTCCATAAACACGTCAAGCCTTCCAGAAAGCAGGGCGAGGCCGGCGGCATCGAGACCGCGGGCTCTACGCCTGCAAGGTGCAGCTCTACTGCCCTCGAAATGCCAGAAGGGCGCGCGCGTCGCGCATAAGGTGACCGCGAACGGCGAAAAAATCCGCACCTGCGCGCGGCGAAACTTTGTGTAAGAAGGAGAGACGATAATGGCAAGACTTCAGGAATTCTAAAAGCGACGTTGCCCCGCTCTTATGAAGAAGTTCGCTTACAAGAGCCCGATGCAGATTCCGCGGCTGGAAAAGGTCGTCGTCAACGTCGGCGCCGGCGACGCGAAAGATAACCTCCAAGGTCATCGACAGCATCATCGACGATCTGACGATGATTACCGGCCAGAAGGCCGTGCCCACGACGGCGAGAAAGTCGGTTTCGAACTTCAAGCTGCGCGCAGCACATCGGCGCGAAGCGTGACGCTGCGCGGCGACAGAATGTATGAGTTTGTGATAAGTTCTTCTCGCTCGCGCTCCCGCGCGTCAGAGACTTCAAGGGCATCAACCCCAACTCGTTCGACGGCCGCGGCAACTATACCTGCGGACTCAGAGCAGCTCATTTTCCCCGAAATCGAGTACGACAAGGTCGATAAAATCAGAGGCATGGGACATATGCTTCGGACAACGGCGAATACCGACGAAGAGGCCAAAGAGTTTACGCTGCTCGGCGCGCCGTTCCGCGAGATAACAGGGAGGGCGGACAGAATGGCAAAGACATCGATGAAAAAAATCAAGCAGCAGAGAACGCAGAAGTATTCGACCCGCGCCTCATAACCGCTGCAAGATCTGCGGCGACCTCACGGTTATCTGCGCAAGTTCGGCATCTGCCGCATTTGCTTCCGGAATCTGTCTTACAGCGGTCAGATCCCGGTGTGAAAAAGCCAGCTGGTAAAGGGAGGACGGATCAATGCAAGTGACAGACGTTGTGGCGGGTATGCTCACACGCATAAAACGCCAATTCCGCGAAGCACGAAAAAGGTAAACGTTCCGTGCTCCAATATGAAAAAAAGGCCATTGCGGATATCCTTGTGGAAGAGGGCTTTATCAAGAGCTACGAGGTCAGCGAGACCGATAATAAGCAGGGATGATCACCATCACCCTCAAGTACGGCGAAGGCAAAACCCGCACCATCGAGGGACTGCGCAGGGGTTTCCAAGCCGGGTCTGCGGATCTACGCCTCCTGCAAGGACATCCCCAAGGTCAGAAACGGCCTCGGCATCGCGGATCCATTTCCACCTCGAAGGGGCTTATATGACGGATAAAAAGGCCCGCAAAAGAGAACATCGGCGGCGAAGTGCTCGCCTTCGTATGGTAAGGGGAGGAGGTTAAACAGCATGTCTCAGAAGAATAGGCAGAATGCAGATCACGATCCCCCGCCGGCGTGACGGTTGACGTAGCCGCGGGCAACGTCGTGACCGTGAAAGGGGGGCCTAAAAGGCACGCTCACGCAGCGGCTCCACCCGGAAATGACGATCGAGGTCGACGGCGGGTTCGCGATGTCAAGCGCCCCTCCGATGAAAAAAAGAGCATAAGGCGCTCCACGGCCTGACCCGCTCGCTTCGAACAATATGGTCGTCGGCGTGACCGAGGGCTATAAAAAAGAGCTTGAAATCAACGGCGTCGGCTACCGTGCGGCGAAGCAGGGCAAACAGCTTGTCCTGAATATCGGTATTCGCATCAGGGTCGTTCTTTTGACGAGCCGGAGGGGGCATCACCTGCGACGTGCCCAACCCCAACGCGGTCGTCGTCAGCGGCCCCGATAAGCAGCAGGTCGGGCAGATCGCCTCGGAAATCCGCGGCAAGAGACCTCGAGCCGTATCTCGGCAAGGGGCATCAAGTATGTCGACGAGAGAATTCGGCGTAAGTCCGGTAAGGCCGGCAAATAACGGAAAGGAGCGGAAAACATGGTTAATCGTGTTGACAGCAATAAAAAGCGTCTTAAGCGCCATAAGAGAGTCGGGCAAAAATCTCGGGTACTGCGCAGAAGCCGCGTATGTGCGTTTACCGTTCGTTGAACAACATCTATGTGCAGATCATCATCGACGATACGGCGGGAAAGACTTTAGTTTCAGCCTCCAGCGTTGAGCCGGCATTCGGCAGTGAGGGCGGCAATAAGGAAAAGTGCCAAGAAGGTCGGCGCGCTCGCGGCGCAGCGCGATCGAAAAAAAGGGCATCACCGAGGTCGTGTTCGACCGTGGCGGTTACATTACCACGGTAGAATCATCGCGCTCGCCGACGGCGCGCGCGAGGCCGGGCTCAAATTTTTAGGAGGTTCATAATGGCTAAAAAGGTTGATTATTCCGCAGTAGAGCTGAAAGAGACCCTCATCGATACAAAAACGCGTTTCAAAACGGTTAAGGGCGGCCGCATCGCGCGGTTCTCCGCTCTCGTCGTCGTCGGCGACGGCGCCGGTCACGTCGGCTACGGTCTCGGCAAAGCCGCCGAGGTCCCGGAGGCCATCCGAAAGGCCATCGAAGCCGCCAAGCGGGAACGTCATCGAGGTTTCCGTGAAGGGGGACGACGATCCCCCACGAGATCATCGGCGAGTTCGGTGCGGGCCGCGTGCTTGAAGCCGGCTTCTCCCGGTACCGGCATCATCGCCGGCGGAACGATGCGTGCGATCCTCGAGAGCGCGCGGTATCCGCGACATCCGGGCAAATCGCTGCGCTCCAATAACGCCATCAACGTTGTCAAACGTTCGAGGCGCTGCGTTCGCTTCGCACGGCCGAACAGGTCGCGAAGGTGCGCGGCATCAGCGTGGAAGCCGTCAACGGCTGAGGAGGTATGTGTGAAAATGGCAAAGGTTAAACTGACGCTGGCCAAGAGCCTGATCGGCCGCAAGAAAACCAGATCCTCGGCCAACTCCCTCGGCTTGAAGAAAAATTGGCGATACGGTTGTCTCGGAGCGGGACAACATACTTGAAGGCAAACTTAATGTGATAGCTCACCTTGTCAAGGTCGAGGAAGCTAAATAACATTAGAACAACGTATAAGAGGGGGCGCCCGAAGGGCCGTGCCCAACGGGTGGCGGGGGGAATGGTCTCCCGCGCGGCGCAGGCGGCCCCTCAACAGAAAGGAAGGGCATAGTTATGAAGCTTCACGAGGCTTTCTCCGGCTCCCGGTTCCGTCAAGGACAACTTCCGTAAAGGAAGAGGCGCCGGCAGCGGCAACGGCAAAACCGCCGGCCGGGGCCATAAGGGTCAGAATGCGCGCTCGGGCGGCGGCGTTCGTCCGGGCTTTGAGGGCGGACAGCTTCCGATATACAGAAAACTCCCGAAGCGCGGATTCACCAACCACTTCTCGAAGGAATACGCCATCATCAACCTCAACCGTCTGGAAGAGCTGTTCGATGACGGCAGCGTCGTCGATATCGAGACGCTGCTGGCCGAAGGCGCGCTTCGCAAGGAGCTGGACGGCCTCAAGGTCCTCGGCGAAGGTGAACTGACCAAAAAAAGCTGACCGTTAAAGGCGGCGGTCTTTTCCGCGAGCGCAAAGGAGAAGATAGAAGCCGCAGGCAGGGAAGGCCGAGGTGGTCTGAAATGCTGGAAACATTAAGAAACGCGTGGCGTGTTGACGATATTCGCAAAAAGCTCATCTATACTTTTGTAGTCATCGTGCTTTTCAGAATAGGCTCCGCGATCCCTGTTCCTTATGTTGATTCTGCAAAGCTGGCGGATTATTTCAGTTCGGCCAGTGTTTCCACCTCGCTGCTCGGTTATTTTTAACCTTCTCTCGGGCGACGCGTTTTCCAAAAGCGACGCTGTTCGCGCTCTCCATTTTCGCCGTATATCACCGCGTCCATCGTTATGCAGCTTTTTGACTGTGGCGATCCCCGCGCTGGAACGGCTCCAGAAGAGCGGCCCGGACGGGCAGGAGAAGATCAAGCGCATCACCCGCTATGTGACCGTCGCGCGCTGGCGCTTGTAACGGCGTACGGGTACTACCTACGATCAAGAGCTTTTACACCACCAACTGGTTTGCCTGCCTTGTCATCGTCGCATCGTTCTCGGCCGGCGCGTATCTGGTGATGTGGATGGGCGAAAAAGATCGACGCCAACGGCATCGGCAACGGCATATCGATCATCCTGTTCGTAAGCATCGTTTCCGCGCGCCCGCGATGCTCTCCCATGGCTGGGAGTATCTCAAGTACGCGTTTGACGGCAACATCGAATATCTTTTTCTATCTGATATTCATTGTCCTGTTTATGCTTGCCGTCGTTACGCTCGTCGTGTTCATCACCAACTCGAGCGTCGTCTGCCCGTCCAGTACGCCAAGCGTCAGGTCGGCAGAAAGATGTACGGCGGTATGAATACGCATCTGCCCATAAGCTGAATATGACCGGCGTTATGCCCGATCATCTTCGCGCAGGCCATCGTTTCGATCCCCGCCACGCTCGCGCTGATTTTCACGAGCTGGCAGAGCGGGATCAATACATGGTTCTCCGCGGCCAGCAAATGGCCGTTCTACGCCATCGTTTATTTCCTGATGATCATTGCGTTCGCTTACTTCTACAACTCAATTTCCTTTAACCCCGTGGAAGTGGCGAACAACATCCGGAAGAACGGCGGCACCATCCTTAGGCTACCGTCCCGGCAAGCCGACGGCCGATTACATCAAGAAGGTTCTCAACCGCATTACCCTCATCGGCGCACTCTTCCTCGGCTTTATCGCCGTGTTCCCGATTGTGCTTTCGATGACCGGCAACGCCGTGTTCCAGGCCTTTGCGTTCGGCGGCTCCTCGCTGCTGATCGTGGTCGGCGTCGCGCTCGAGACGACGCGGGATCTCGAGAGCCAGATTACGATGCGTCATTACAAGGGCTTCCTTTGAATAAGGCATTTTCATCGTCGGACCGCGGCGGCTTGTTCGCCGCGTGTCCGGCGCAAGGGACAGAACGGAGTAAGAAAATGAATATAATCTTTTTTCGGCCCCTCCCGGCGCCGGTAAAGGGAAACGCAGGCGGAGATCGTCAGCGAGCGGCTGCAGATTCCGACCATTTCCACCGGCGCGATGCTGAGAGAGGCGATCAAAAGGAGACCGCGAGCGGTCTGGCCGCCAAAAAGCTATATGGACAGCGGCGCGCGCTCGTACCCAACGATGTCGTCATCGGCATCCTCAAGGACAGACTTTGCCGAATCGGACTGCCAAAACGGCTTTCATCCTCGACGGCTTCCCCGCACCATCCCGCAGGCCGAAGCGTTGGAGCAGATGGGCGTCCGCATCGACGTCGTCCTTTCGCTTGAGGTGTCGGACGAAACGATCGTCGAACGGCTCAGCGGCAGACGGCTCTGCGCCGCCTGCGGCAACCCGTATCATGTCAAGTACAACCCGCCTAAGGACGGCAGCCGCTGCGATAAGTGCGGCGGCGAGCTGATCGTCCGCAAGGACGACGACCCCGCCGTGGTCAAAAGCCGGCTGGACACTTACCACGAGGAAACCGAGCCGCTCAAGGCTTATTATGAGAGCAAGGGCATCCTCAAGAAGATCGTCGGTCAGGAAGAAGTCGCGGATACGACAAAGCTGACGCTGGCCGCCCTTGGCATAGAATGATTACCGTCAAAAACTCGGCGCAGCTCGCTGATGCGGGACGCGGGGCGCATCGCCGCAGAGGCGAGGGCGCTCGGCGGCTCGCTGGTGCGGGAAGGGGGGTGACGACGAGCCATATCGACGCGAAGATCAAGTCCTGCATCCTTTCGCATGGCGCGCATCCCCTCTTTCCTCGGCTACGGCGGGTTCCCCGCCTCTGCGTGTATCAGCGTCAACTATCAGGTGATCCACGGCATCCCTTCGCCGGAGACCGTCCTAAAAGACGGCGACATCGTCAAAATCGACGTCGGCGCTTTCTATAAGGGCTATCACGGCGACTGCGCGGCCACCTTTGCGGTCGGCTCTGTTTCGGAGGAGGCCGAACGCCTCATCCGCGTGACGGAGGCCAGCTTTTATAAGGGCATCGAGCAGGCGCTGCCGGACCGCCGGATCGGCGACATCGGCGCGGCCATCGAGGGGCTTCGTGCGCGAGAACGGCTTTACCGTCGTGCGCGATTTCATCGGGCACGGCGTCGGCGAAAAGCTGCACGAGGATCCCGAGGTTCCCAATTACGGCATCGCCGGCCGCGGCGTGCGGCTGCGCAGCGGAATGACGATTGCCGTCGAGCCGATGGTCAACGCCGGCACCTGGCGCGTGAAAACGCTGTCCGGACGGCTGGACGGTCAAAACGCTGGACGGCCGCCTGTCCGCGCATTACGAAAAACACGATATGCGTTTCGGACAACGGTCCCGTCATTCTGACCGCCGTCTGAGAACGCTTGAGGTTTGAATTGGATACAAGTTTGCTGTTAGGTTCGATCGTAACTTCTCTCTGCGGCAGAGACAAGGGCAGAAGCTTTGTCGTCGTCGAGATCATAGACGCCGATTACGTCTATATCGCCGACGGCCGGCTGCGCCGCGTCGAGTCGCCGAAGCGGAAGAAGATAAAACATATCAGCGTGCTCGCCCGTACGGATGAAAGCCGGCGGCGCCAGAATGGACGTGGAGAACGTGACGAACAAAAGTCTCCGCGAATTCCTTTCGGCGCTGGACGGCTGAACGCGGCGGCTTTCGAAGGAGGGATTGTTCTGGCTAAAGACGATGTGATCGGAATTTGAAGGCGTGGTCACGGAAGCACTTCCGAACACCGTGTTTAAGGTAAAGCTTTCCAACGGACATATGGGTCACTGCCCATATATCCGGGAAAATGAGAATGCACTATATCAAGATCTTCCCCGGCGACAAGGTCACGGTGGAGGTATCGGTATACGATCTGACACAGGGCCGAATCATTTTCAGGTCGAAATAACGGTGCGCGCCCTGATTGAAGGCGGCGGCGCCCGAAAACGTCGCGCATCAGCGAGAAAGGAAAGGTCATAAGGAATGAAAGTTAAGCCTTCCGTCAAGAAAAATTTGCGAAAAGTGCAAGGTCATCAAGCGCAAGGGCAAAGGTTATGATCATTTGCGAAAATCCGAAGCACAAGCAGAAGCAAGGATAGGAGAGAGGTGTAAACATGGCTCGTATTTCCGGTGTAGACATACCAACGCAAAACGCGTCGAGATCGGTCTGACCTATATCTACGGTATCGGCAGAGCGCGCTCGAACGAGATTCTCAAGAAAACCGGCATCAACCCCGACGTCCGCGTCAAGGATCTGACCGAGGACGACGTCGCGAAGCTGCGTGAGGTCATCGAGAACAACTACCTTGTCGAGGGCGACCTGAGAAGAGAAGTCGCGCTCAACATCAAGCGTATGGTCGAAATCGACTGCTACCGCGGCCAGCGCCACAGAAAAAGGGTCTGCCTGTCGAGGACAGCGGACCAAAACCAACGCGCGCACGAGAAAAGGCCCGGTCAAGACCATCGCCAATAAGAAGAAATAAGGGAGGGAAACTCGGATGGCAAAGATGCAGAAAAAAGTCGTGACGAAGAAGCGTCGCGAGCGCAAGAACGTAAACGCGGCGCCGCGCATATCAGCTCGAGCTTCAACAACACGATCGTTACGATCACCGACACCGCCGGAAACGCGCTTTCCTGGGCGTCTGCGGGCGGACTCGGATACAGAGGCTCGCGTAAGTCCACGCCGTTTGCCGCGCAGATGGCTGCCGAGACCGCTGCCAAGGCCGCAATGGAGCACGGTCTGAAAACGGTCGAGGTCTATGTCAAAGCCCCGGTCAGGGCCGCGAGGCTGCGATCAGAGCGCTTCAGGTCGCCGGCTTGGACATCAGCACGATTAAAGACGTGACGCCTATTCCCCACAACGGTTGCAGACCGCCTAAAAAGAAGACGCGTTTTGATCGGGAAAGAACGGAGGATAAGAAATGGCAAAATATACAGGTCCGGCTTGCAGATTGTGCCGCCGGGAGGGCACCAAGCTCTTTTGAAGGGCGACAGATGCTTTTCCGATAAGGTGCTCGGTAGCGCGCAGAGCGCAGGCGCCGGGTCAGCACGGCGTGGGTACGGGCAGAAAAAGAGTCAAGGAATACGGTCTTCAGCTTCGTGAAAAGCAGAAGGCAAAAAGAGGTACTACGGTATTTTTTAGAGAAGCAGTTTAAGAATTATTTTGTGAAGGCGGATAAAAAGGGAAGGCCAGACCGGCGAAAACCTTCTCACAATGATTGAAAGACGGCTTGACAACGTCGTTTACCGTATTGGCGGATAAGCCGCCGTGAAGCGAGACAGCTCGTCCGCCACGGCCACTTCCGGGTGAACGGCCGCAAGGTCGATATCCCCTCGTACCATCACGAAGAAGGGTGACGTCATCACGCTTCGTGAGCAGAGCCGCAAGTCCGCGAGAATTAAAATGCTTGTCGAAAATATCTCCGCAAGGTCAGTACCCGCCTGGATTACGATGGATAAGAGAACATCCAAGCCACCATCAACGCGCTGCCCGCAAGAACGGATATAGACTTCCCGATAGAGGAGCATCTGATTGTCGAGTTGTATTCTAAGTAATAGCGCCCAAAAGTAAAGGAGGTTAACCTATGATTGAGATAGAAAGACCGAATATCATAACTGTCGATCTCAGTGAAGACGGGAAACACGGCACTTTGTCATCGAACCCCTTGAACGCGGTTATGGCATTACCTTGGGAACTCGCTCAGAAGGGTTCTTCTCAGCTCGCTTCCCGGCGTGGCCGCGACCTCGATTAAAATTGAAGGCGTTTTACATGAGATATCAACCGTCCCCGGCGTGAAAGAGGATGTGACCGAGATCGTCCCTGAACATCAAGGGCGTCGTCGCAAAGCTCTACACCCAGTCTCCGAAAACGGTTTCATTAAAACGAGAACCGGCGGCGAAATCACCGCCGGCGACATCGTCTGCGATTCCGACATCGAGATTCTTAACCCCGAGCACCATATAGCCACCGTCGAGGAAGGCGCTGAGTTCTATATGGAGATCACCTTCGATCACGGCAGAGGGTATGTTTCCTCGGATAAGAACAAGCAGCTCGGCACTGAGACGTAATCGGTCTGATTTACACCGATTCGATCTATACGCCGGTCTACAACGTCAACTATAAGGTCGAGAATACGCGCGTCGGCAACATCACCGACTACGACAAGCTCACGCTCGACCTTGTGACCAACGGCACCATCAACGCCAAAGAAGCGGTTTCGCTTGCAGCGAAGATTCTCAGCGAGCATCTGAACCTGTTTATCGAGCTTTCCGATGATGAGGCGAAAGAACACCGAGATTATGGTTGACCGTGAGGAAACGATTAAAGAAAAAGTCCTCGAGATGACGATCGAGGAATTGGATATGTCGGTCAGAGCTTCAACTGTCTGAAACGCGCAGGAATCGATACCGTTGAGGATTTGACCAACAGAAACCGAGGAGGATATGATCAAGGTCCCAGAAACCTCGGCAAAAAATCGCTTGAAGAGGTTATCCAAAAGCTTCAGTCGCTCGGCTTGTCGCTGAAGAAATCGGAAGACTAAAAGCGCAACTATTCGATAAAGGAGGCAGAATCAATGCCCGGAACAAGAAAGCTTGGCAGAAAGACCGACCACAGGATGGCGATGCTCAAAGGCATGGCGACCTACCTGCTGGAGTACGGCAAAATAGAGACGACCGTGACCCGCGCGAAGGAGGTCAGCGCCTTGACCGATAAACTGGTCACGCTCGGCAAAGCGAACACGCTCGCGTCGAGCAGACAGGCGATGTCCTTTCTGAAGAAGGAAAAGCGTGGTAACAAAGCTCTTTACTGAGATCGCTCCGCTCTATGCCGACCGCAACGGCGGCTATACCCGCGTTTTTGAAGATCGGTCCGCGCCGACGGCGCCGAGATGGCTGTCATTATGATGGTCGACGCGTCCGCCGTGTACGATAAGAAGCCGGCACAGGACGAGAAGTCCGTCAAGAAGGCCAAGGACGCCAAGAAGGCCGACGCGGCTGATAAAACCGAAAGAAAAAAAGCCCGCCGCCCGCAAAGGCTGAGCCGAAAGCGGAAACGGCGGAACCCGCCGCCGCTGAGGCGTAAAAACCAATCGTAAACCTCGGGCGCCTGCCGTTCGCAGACGCTCCGAGGTTTTTTATTAAGCGTGGCAACATACACCGATTCTGCTGCGGCGTGCGGCGACCCGAAAATATCTGAATGATTACCGTTGTCTAAAGGGCGCGCGGCTGCTTTGAACTCTCGTGCTGCTTCATTGCCGATGGCGCGCATAGCGCGGGAAGCAAAGCGAGGGCATTGCGGTTTGCAGTCGAATCCTTGCCGACTGTAACGGATATCGACATCCGCGCAAGCGCTTTGAAAGGCGCTTGCCCGGGCGTATGCGCGGGCGCAAAACAAGAGCAAGATGCTCACCCGTCCGGAAAGAGCGAGGGCGTATGCCGTGCAGAGCGCGCGTCCGCCTGCTGAAGCGCCATATACAGGCATATTTTCAGCCACATTTCCTATAAGAAAGCGCAGACGGGCAAAAACTGCACAAAATTCTATGTGGCGCTGTCGCTTGGAGAGAAATGCTTTGATTCCGTTAGAAATAAGTTGGCGTTTCGGGCGCTGTGACGCAGGTCGGAGGTTTTTCGCCGCAGCGGGGACCCGCGCCGGAAAGGCCGTAAGACGCCGCCGGTTATGTGGATAGACGGCTCACGGCATACTGCGGCCGCGTATGCGCCTGAACGGCGGCAAAAAGGAGGCCGGCGGGCGGGAGTGCCGAAAGGAAATTGCGCGCTTTGCGGTGGCGTCGAACGTGCCTTTTGCCGTGAAAGCCGTGGAATCGAAACGCGGGAGGGGCGCTCCGAACGCCCTCCCGCAATGCGCAGCCCCGCAGCGTTTCAGAGGGAGATTATATCTTCCGCGGAAAGGAAACTCCCCGCTTTGGAGCAGAGGGTGTCTCCACCGCGCGACGCGCTATTTGTCGGCCGCCGCGCCTTGCAGACGTTCGAGCGCAGCCTGAAAAGCGGAACGGTATCGGTCGTATCCCGCGTTGCCCATAATGGAAAGGAGCTTTTTAGAGCGGTCTCCGCCTCTTCAAAGTGCCTGTGTTCGATTGTTGTCCGCTTCGAAGCATTCGACCAGCCGCTCCATCATCCCGATCAGCGACTCAAACGCAATGCACTTTTGCATATAGGCGGATTCCTTTTTCAACGCCCCGGAGGCGACTTCCGCCAAAAGCTCTCGGCGTGAGCACCAGAAATCCGGGATTTGCAAAACGGCGTTGACGGCGCTTGCTTCGTCGCCCGCTGCCTTGTACGCATAGCCTAAAAACCGATAGCCCTCATACTTGATGGCGTCGTCGGTCGCCGTATCGATCAGCTTTGCGGCTGTGCGCGCCGCTTCCTCGGACTGCTTTTCGTAATCCAGAACGTAAAGAAGGTTCATCAGAAGATATTCGTTGTCCGGGTATTGCTTCAGTCCGGCCTCCAGAATGCTTCGGGCGGCCGCGGGGTCGCTCTCTCGGAACTTCCAGGATTCTTTATAGATTTTTTCAATCTCCTCCTGTGCTTTTCGGTTGTCGATACCGAGAATTTCGTCGGCGCTTACGCCGAAATAATGAGACAGCGCGGGCAAAAGGGCGATATCCGGGAGCGAGACGTTTGTTTCCCCATTTGGAAACCGCCTGAAAGGATACGCCGATCGCCTCTGCCAACGCCTCCTGCGTGGCGCCGCGCGCTTTTTCTGAGGGCTTTGAGTTTTTTCCAATCTGCATTTCAGAATCCTTCCTTCCCAAAGTCTTTGTAGCGGAATGAGCTCTTTTCTGCATATAGAATAGCCGTTTATCCGCAGAAAAGCAATAACCGCGCAATCGACGTTTTCTCAACCGGCAATAGAAGCATCGTCGGGGGATGCCGGCAGCATCGAGCGGTAAAAAGCGGCGCGGCGCAAAGGGCATACGGGGACGAAACGGCGGCCACCCAACGAGCGCATCGGCACTCCGCCGAAGAACGGCATTGCCGCCCAAACTTGCCGCACGGACAGCTTGCAGAGAAAGAAGGCCGGTAGGCGAAGGGCACGGCAAAACCGCTGCGGCGATGAACAAAAAGCTCCGGCGCTTTGCTCTTTTCGTTAAGCCGCGAGGCCGTTTGCCGGAAAACGGCAAAACGGTGCAATCCCTGAAGATTGCACCGTTTTTCGTCTTTCTTTGCAGGCTGCCCGCTTTTGGGGCTTCCGCCTCGCTTACGGATTGGCAAGCGCGGATTTGTAATAAGCGACAAACAGATCGACCACCAGCCCATAGCTCTGGGTACCCTGCGTCTGCCCCTGCGACTACAAAAACGTGTCGTTGACCGCACCGACCACCGTGGAAGCCGTGCTTTGCCGGTACTCGTCGAAAAACTTGGAGTACGCCGAAAGCTCCGACCGCAGCGCGGACGAGTAATGCCCGCGGTATACCGTCGCGTACAGCTCGCTGTCCGCACGGCTGAGCGCGCTCGAAACGTATTGCAGCAGATTCACCAGCGCCGAATAACGGATGTAAACGTCGTCGCTCTCCATACAGACGAGGAAGGCCACAAAGTTCGCCTCGTCCTCCCGCGCGATGCCGCGCTGGTGCGACATCTCATGCGCCGTCGTGTGGGCGTGCAGAAATCGGGGAAATTGACGTTGACGTTCGCTTCGCCGGTGAAAAGGTGTATACGCCCGGAGATGTGCGTGTAGGTCATCGGGACCGACAGCACAACCAGGTTTGACCGACGCGCGGAACGACGAGATGTAATCCGCCTTTTTCCGCGTAGGCCGCAAACGCGTCGTTGAGCTTGCCGGTCATTTCATAATAGGAATAGGGCATATACGAGTGTCCGCTCGCGCCGTATGCGATTTGGTCCTCTATGGCCGTGATTTCGCCGCTGAGCCAAACCGCGCAGTCGCGCAAATCTCCGCCGAGACCGCCTCCCGCTTGAAGCCCAGATTCGTATCCAGCCCGTTTCGAAAATAACAGGGGCCGAAGGCCAGACAAAAATAGGAAAGCAGGAGGAAGATTGCGCAGATCAGCGGCATCAAGCAGCTCCAGAACGCGCGCGGGGAATCCGAACGGTTCAGCGCGCGGTTGAGTAGATGATGTACGCCGCCGCCAAAACCGGCAGGGAGAGGATGAGCGCCTCGGCGAGCGAAAAAGGGGATCCACGAGGTCAGCTTCGCCAGTATGAATCGAAGCCCCTGCGAGGATACCGCGCCCAGAACTCCGCAAACGCGGTCCAAAAAACGGGCCAGTACATATACGAGCACCCGCGCAGCCGAATAGGACCGCCGTGGCGATCGTATACGGCCGCAGGATGCCTTTTTGTTTCAGCCGGACCGACAGCTTAGGCTTTTTCGGTGCTTCCGGCAGCGTGAAGTGCGACTCGTTTGTGTCCATTTTGCTCCTTAATCCGTTCTGTGTGGGGGAAGGGACGTCAAACCCTCCAGCGTCCACTGGAAAGCGTCGGGCTTTTCGCCCCATTGATGCCCGTGATGGCGTCGTACAGCATTTGCGAGATTTTTGCCGATTTTGCCGTTGTTGATGACGATCACGCGGCCGTCCCAGTTCAGCTCGCCGACCGGCGAAATCACGGCCGCCGTGCCGGTGCCGAAACACCTGTCGAGCTTGCCCGCGTCCGCAGCGGCGTACACCTCGTCAATCGAGATGCGGCGCTCGGTCACCTTGTAGCCCCCTCCGCCTTTGAGATAGTCGATGGCCGACGCGCGCGTCACGCCGGGGAGGATGTTGCCCTCCAGCGAGGCGTGACGATTTCGCCGTCGATGACGAAAACACGTTCATCGCGCCGACCTCGTCGATGTATTTGTGCTCGATGCCGTCCAGCCAGAGCACCTGCGCGTAGCCCATTTCCTCCGCCTTCTGCTGGCCGATGAGCGAAGCGGCGTAGTTGCCGCCGGTCTTGGCGAAGCCCATTCCGCCCTTGACAGCGTACGGACGTATTCGTCCTCGACGCAGATTTTGACCGGGTCCAGCCCCGCGGCATAGTAGGAGCCGACGGGCGAAAAAGAATGATGATGAAATTTATAGGTCTTGGAGGGATGCACGCCGAGGAAGGGGTCGGTGGCGATGATGAACGGACGGATGTACAGCGAGGTACCCTTTCCGTCGGCACCCAGTCGATGTCTGTACGCACCAACTCGACGATGGCCTGCAAGGCGTCGTCGGGATCGATTTGCGGGATGCAGAGGCGGCGGTTGGTGTTGTTCATCCGCTCGATGTTCTTGTTCGGACGGAAGAGCAGCGTGCGCCCGTCGGCCGCGCGATACGCCTTGAGTCCCTCGAACATCTCCTGCGCATAATGGAAAAACCATCGAGGCGGGGGAGAGCGAAAGGGTCATGATACGGCTCGATGCGTGCGTCATGCCAGCCCTGTACCTCGGTGTAGTCCATAATAAACATATGGTCGGTGAAGTATTTGCCGAACCCGAGCTTGGCGGAATCGGGCTTTGTTTTGGGTGCGGTGGTTTTGGTTATGGTCATTTTCATAATCGGCAACGTCTCCTTTATGCTGTCCTTTATTCTGTTGATTATAATACAAAAAAATATGAAAACTGCAACTGTTTTTGAAATTATTCGTGTCTTTTCGCCGCATGCCGAAAAAACTATGGCAAGTCGAAAAAAACTATTGAAATCTTCGCGATTTTGTTGTATAATTACTCTGTTAAGCCGAGGTGAAGTATGATGCAGAAACCATTTTCATTCAATCGCCGCCGTTTCTATGTCGCGTTTTCTACGGCGGCAGCCGCGGCTCTCCTGTCCCTGTTGGTGTTCCTGCCGCAGAAGGCGGCGGGACATGCAGTCGCCCGAGTCGTCTGTCGTACAGGTACAAGCCCTGTCCGCTCCTGCGGAAGCGGCGGAGACGGAGGGCTTCGGGCTGTATATCGACGGCGTGTTCATCGCCGCGCGTGCGATGAGCGCGCGGAAATCGACGCTTCGCTCGGGACGCTGCTTTCTATGCGAACGGCCGAGGTGACGGACGACTGCATCGAGGCCGCGTTCGTCAACGAAGTGTCCGTTGTGTCCGACAGCTACGCGGACGAAGCGTATGTGGAGTCGGAGGAGCTGGACGCGCTGCTCGGCATCGAGCCGGCCATTCGTTTTCGCATACCATTCTTACATATGACGGCAGTGAGGCGGAGGTGGACATTTCCATCCGCGCGACGGTGGTGGAGCGGGAAGAAACCGTCATCCCGTATGAAACCGTCGAGGTGTATAACGACCAGCGCGTGGAAGGCTATGAGCGCGTGCTGGAGGAAGGTGAAGAGGGCCTTTCCGTCACCGATTACGAGGCCGTGTACGTCGACGGCGAACTGCAGACGCGCAGTGTGCTGTCCGTCCGCACCGTAGAAGAGCCGGTCGACCGGCAGGTGGAATACGGGCGATCGTCAAGACCTCAACCTTCTCGTGGCCGTATGAGGGGCGCATTTCCTCGTATTTCGGCAGCCGGACGCTGAGCGGGGATTACAATTACCATAACGGGCTGGACATCGTGGCTTATTCGGGGAAGCTGCTACGGCGATCCGATTCGGGCCGCGGGCGACGGCGTCGTTACGGTTGCGCGCTATTACGACGCGGGCGGCTACGGCAAATATGTCGTCATCCGTCATGCCGACGGGACCGAAACCTACTATGCGCATATGAGTACGGTACTCGTAAACGTCGGAGACCGCGTCCAGGAGGGCGACGTGATCGGCAAGATCGGCAGTACGGGCCTTTTCAACGGGGCCGCACCTGCATTTCGGCGTTATGGTGAACGGCCGGCTCGTCGATCCGCTTCCATATTTAAGCTAATATCTGAAACTAATTTTTAGGGGATTTTTATATGTCTTTCAGCAACAAGTACATCGCTTCCGTCTACGAAGCCGTTGAAAAACGGAACGCGGGCGAAGCTGAGTTCCACCTGCAGGCGGTCCGCGAGGTGCTCGAGACGATTGAGCCGGTGATCGAGAAGCGTCCCGATCTGCAGGCGGCCGGTGTGGTCGAGCGCATCGTCGAGCCGGAGCGCTTCATCAAGTTCCGCGTGAGCTGGGTGGACGACAGCGGCAGGTGCAGGTCAACCGCGGGTTCCGCGTGCAGTTCAATTCCGCCATCGGCCCGTATAAGGGGCGGCCTGCGCCTGCATCCGTCGGTCAACGCCTCGGTCATCAAATTCCTCGGCTTTGAACAGATCTTCAAGAACTCGCTCACCGGCCTGCCGATGGGCGGCGGCGGCAAAAGGCGGCTCGGACTTCGACCCCCCCAAGGGCAAGAGCGATATGGAAATTATGCGTTTCTGCCAGTCCTTTATGACCGAGCTGTCCAAGCATATCGGCGCGGATACCGACGTGCCCGCGGGCGACATCGGCGTCGGCGGCCGGGAGATCGGCTACATGTACGGCCAGTATAAGCGTCTCGGCCAACGAGTTCACGGGCGTGCTGACCGGCAAGGGCCTGACCTACGGCGGTTCCCTGGCGCGCACGGAGGCGACCGGCTACGGCCTGATGCTACTTTGTCCGCGAGATGCTCGCCGCCAAGGGCGACAGCTTCAAAGGGTAAGACCGTCGTGATCAGCGGCTCGGGCAACGTGGCCATCTATGCCACGCAGAAGGCGACCGAGCTGGGCGGCAAGGTCGTGGCGCTGAGCGATTCGAGCGGGTATGTGTATGATCCCAACGGCATCAACCTCGACGTCGTTAAGCAGATCAAGGAGGTCGAGCGCCTGCGCATCTCCGAGTACGCCAAGCGCGTCAGCGGCGCCACCTTTACTCCCGGCTGCTCCGGTCATCTGGACCGTCAAGTGCGATATCGCGCTCCCCTGCGCTACCCCAGAACGAAATCGATGCTTCGTCGGCCGAAATCCTCGTGAAAAACGGCTGCAAGCTCGTCGCCGAGGGCGCGAACATGCCTTCTACGCCCGAGGCCATCGAGTGCTTCCAGTCCAACGGCGTGATGTTCGGTCCGGCGAAGGCGGCCAACGCCGGCGGCGTCGCTACCAGCGGCTTGGAAATGAGCCAGAACTCGCTGCGCCTCCTGGTCGTTCGAGGAAGTGGACGCAAAGCTCGACGACATTATGAAGGGCATTTACAAAGCGGCTTACGACGCGTCCGTGGAATACGGCTGCCCGGGCAACCTCGTCGCAGGCGCAAACATCGCCGGCTTCCTGAAGGTGGCCGAAGCGATGAAGGCGCAGGGGCGTCGCGTATTAAGCGCTTTTCGTAACCGAATGGAGAAAAGAGCAGTGGAACTGCTCTTTTTCTTCTCCTTTCGGAGAAATCACGAACGATAAAGGAGCTGTGAGAAATTTTTTTGAAAAATGGAAGAATTTATGGAATATCTCAGAGATTTTAACCTCGTCACCGTGACCGTCCGCCTGCTGCTGGCGTTTATTTGCGGCGGCGTGATCGGTATGGGATCGCGAACGGAAGGGGCCGCCCCGCAGGGATGCGCACGCATATCCTCGTCTGTCTGGGCGCGTCGATGACGACGATGTCGGGCTTTTTTCGTCGTCCATACGCTGGGGATGGAGTCCGATCCGCTCCGCATTTCCGCGCAGGTGATTTCGGGCATCGGTTTCCTCGGCGTGGGTACCATCCTCATCACCGGTCGTATGCATGTGAAGGGGCTGACCACCGCGGCCGGCCTTTGGACGACCGCCTCCATCGGCATCGCGCTCGGCGCGGGCTTCTATGAGGGTGCGCTGCTGTGTACCGTTCTGTCGGTAATCGCCATCTCGGTGCTTTATCGGCTGGAAAATCTGCTCGGCAGCAAAACGGCGGTCATCGAGATTTATATCGAGCTCAAGGACGTCGATCAGACCAACCATGTTGTCAGCCTGCTTTCGACGGAGGAATATAAGGTTTATAAAATGCAGATCACGCCTTCGCGCAGCGGATTGGCGAATAACATCGGCATCGAGGCGTTACTGCGGCTGGACAAAACCGAGTCCAAAAGCGAGGCGCTCAATAAGATTTCCTCGCTGCCCGAGGTGGCGTTTGCGCTTGAAACGGTCTGAATTCGGAATGGAGAAGAGAAAAAAAACGGAGGGCATTGCCCTCCGTTTTTTGTGCCTATGCAAACCGGCGCTCGGTCAGGAGAGCCGGTAAACGCTTATTGCGCCGCTTGTTTTCTCCTGCCGCGCACGATGAACTGAAGCAGAATGCCGGCGCTGCACAGCAGCGTCAGCGCCGCCGCGCCGATTCCGCCGCCGCCCGTAGAGGGGCGTTCCGGATTCCGACGCGCCGGATGACGCGGCCGGTTCAGACGAATCAACGGGGGGTCGGAGGCTTCGGACGAATCGGGCGAAACCGGCGTGGATGAGGAATCCTCCGAGGTATCGCCCTCGGAAGTATCGTCCGGCGCGTCCTGCTTCCATTGCGCCGTAAAGACGATGTCGCCGCGCACCGTTCCGCCCGCCTCCGGCGACCAGCCCCGTAAAAGGTGTAGCCGTCGCGCATCGGGGTGCCCTCAAAAGCGGGGACGTCCAGACCCGCAAGGAGGCCGTCAAAAGACCTGATCGGGGAAAATCTCCTCGCCGTCAACACCGTCGGTGTAGGTGACGGTGTAAGTCTCCTCGTCCTCGTCGGGAATGCCGTTGCCGTTCACGTCGGCCTTCAAACGGCGGTATGGATTGCGGATGCCTGCACCTTGTCGGCAGGCTCGGGGTTCAGCCGGCAAAGACGTAGCCGTCGCGTACAGGGGTGCCGACAAAAGCGGGGACGTCCAGACCCGCAAGGAGGCCGTCAAAGACCCTGATCGGGGAAAATCTCCCCTCGCCGTCAACGCCGTCGGTGTAGGTGACGGTGTAGGTCTCCTCGTCCTTGTCCGCGACGCCGTTGCCGTTGCCGTCGGCTTCCCACGTCGCCGTGTAGACCGCGTCGCCGCTGACGGTGTCCGCGACGGCCGGCGTCCAGCCGTAAAACACATAGCCGTCTCTGCGGCATTCACCCGCAAAGGCGGGCGTTTCGTCGCCGGGGAAAAGGCCGTCGTAAACCTGATCCGCAAAGAGATCTTCGTCAAGCCCGTCCGTATAGGTGATGCTGAAGGTCTCGACCACGTCGACGTAAGAACACATAAGCGCGGTCCACCGTGGCGCCCGAATTGTCGCCGCCGATGATGGTGTGCTTTTGGTTTTGTAGTAGGGCTTTTTCGTCTTTGACCCACTCGCTTCCGTCATAACGCAGGACGTAGCCCTCGATCTCTACCAGATAATAGTCGCCGCTGTCGATGCGCGCATGTGCGGTCCCGTCGATGGGAATCGTGTTGTAGGGACCGAATGCGCCAGGAACTTTCTCCGGCCAGCCGCCCCGCGCCGCCGGAGCGCGGCCCGACGCTGCCGTCCACGACGTCGGTCCCACTTGTATTGGAAGGTCACATACAAATCGCCTTCAGCCGGATTCTGCGGCGGCTCCAGCAGCGCATGCTCGACCAACACGCCGAAGCTGTGTATGCGGTCGTCGCCTCCACGGTGATGGTGTTCTGGCCCTCCGCAAGGCGCTCGCCGTCCAGTATCGGCACGACAGACGGATTCTCGGGGATGACGACTGTCTTGACCTCGGGTACAACTCAGAACGTATCTTGTATCGGGCTGCTTTTCAGCCTGTCGGTTTCCTTGAGCGCGTTGCTGTTGCCGCCGATGAACCATTGCGTCTCGGCTTCGTTGATCTGCGGGGAATCGGTAGCCGTCATCCTGCGCCCAGTCGCCGCCAAATACATAATTCAGCGGGAAATTGTAGAGCTTGCTCTGCGTTTCCAGCGCAGATTCGCCGTCCTCGTTCAGAAAAACGGACGGTGATCGGGAAGGGTGAACTTGTTCTTTTTCGCTGGTCAGGCCGCTGTAATTGTTGTAGTAAGCCTCGTAAACCGCCGCGTTCGGGAAAAGCACCATATCCGCCCCGCGCTCACCTTTAAGGCTCTGGTGTTGACTTGGCCCGACAGCCACTCGCTGCCCGAACCGCTGTAAAAAGGCCGTGGGCGGCGTCTCCGAGGTCACGACGATGCGGGTGACCTGATTGGAATAAAACGCCTGCGAGCCGATGCCGATCACCGATTCGGGAAGAACGACGGTCACGGGCCGGGCGAACGCGCCGTTGAACGTGTCCGTGCCGATGTACTTGAGCTGCGCGGGAAGCGAAAACGCGGTGTCCGCCGGATCGTTTTCGTCCGAACCGACGTCAGCGCCGTGCAGCCCTTGAAAGACCGAGCCGCCCTCGGCCGCGCCCAGACTTTCGAGGGTGTCCGGCAGAAGGACCTCCGTCCAGCAATTTTAAGCAATACGTAAT
>VOFK01000774.1_pt1 | contig 21695 bp, 40 predicted proteins | sample 5384121 | NCBI WGS metagenome assembly VOFK01 (sample SAMN12384730, study PRJNA508395) | human gut metagenome | isolation source: healthy gut J | host: Homo sapiens | reverse complement strand
ATTACGTATTACGAGTTGTCTTAGAGGCGAGCTTATTGAGCAATCTGTTCATATCTTTCGTTGTATTTGTCAAGGTTTACATATGAACCTCTTGTATCGACAGTTCTTCTGTTACTTTCTGTTGTTGTTTCAACGGTCATTGACATAGCAGTACCGATTTTTTGTTTTTCGCCGTGTTTCTGAGGTTTCGGCTGCTGTTTGGCTTGCTTTTTTATTCTGAACCGGCTTTTCTGGGCTTTTTTTGAATTTATCAGCTTTCTTTTCAGCATCAGATTTTTCAGTGATTTTTTTCTCTGCCGATTTTTCAGTCTTAGGAACTGAAACTGCTTCCTTCTTACTTTCAGCCGGTTTGATTTCTTTCTTAGCCTTTGGTGTCTCGTTATTAGGTTCGGTTTTTCTTTGTGCTTTTTCTTTTTCGGTTTTTCCTTTTTTACGGCAGGCTTTTTACTTCTTCAGCAGGTTTTTTCTTCTATCGGCTTATTTTTTGGATTCAAAATAAGCATTAAAATCCTTCACCTGGTTATTCTGTGAATAATGCTCCAGTATATAATTTAATTCTTCTGCCGAAAGAGATGTTGTATTCTTTCTCTTTGTACCGTCGTATTTTTCCATCAGATCTATAATTTCCTGATTTTCAATCTTTAGGTCTCTGGCGCCTCAGCAAGCTTTATCTTTTTTTGGTCATAGGCGAAACCCCTCCTGTTATTAATTATTTAATCTATATAAACGCAAAACCTTACGGTTCATCGTTGTCTTTTTTTGACGTTCTTTTTAGTGCGTCCTTGAATCAGTGTTCCAAGTTCACTGAATCTCTTTCCAAATCCGAAATCAGTCACAGCGGCGACTACAACTTTCTTACCGAGTAAGGTGTGCATATCGACGGAATCCATATCAATACCGATAATATCAGTGTTTGAATTTCCACAGAAATATTTAATTTCCTTAAGCGTTTTCTGTGAAATATCTTCCGATACGAGAACACATGAAACATCGCCTTCTGTAACAGCGTCCTTTACTGCGTCAAATCCAATGATCAGTCTGCCTGCTTTGCGGCATATAGAGAGCAGATTAACGGTTTTCTGCTGTGAGTTCATTCTCCATCACCTCATAAACACTTTCATCTATTTTGCAGGAAAGACTTTTTTCGAATCTCCGCGCTTTTTTGCTTTCCGGAAACAATCTGCATTACGGCAGATGTATGCGCCTCTTCCGGATTTTTTCCGGTAAAGTCAAGGGAAACTTCTCCCTCTGATGATTTTACGATTCTTATCAGATCCCTCTTTGGCTTCATTTCATTGCGACCAAGACACATTCTGAGGGTATTTTTTTTTTTTTTTCATAAACCTACCACCTTAAAATTTTTTTTATTCGTCAGCGGGTTGGGGTTCAGAAGTTTTGTCTGCAATTTCCATTTCGGGTTTTATATCAATTTTATATCCTGTAAGCTTAGCAGCAAGCTTAGCGTTCTGACCTCTGTTGCCGATAGCCAGCGAAAGCTGATCGTTAGGAACGATAACCGAACATTCTTTAAGTTCGCCTTCAGATACTTTAACGCTTAAAACCTTTGCGGGAGCAAGTGCTCTTGCAATAAATTCAGCGGGATCGTCACTGTAAGTAATAATATCAATTTTTTCACCGTTAAGTTCATTTACAATTGCTTGTATTCTGGTTCTCTTAGGACCTATGCACGCTCCAACTGCGTCGACGTTTTCATCTCTTGAGTATACAGCGATCTTTGTTCGTGCTCCGGCTTCTCTTGATATGGACTTTATTTCAACAATTCCATCGTATATTTCAGGAACCTCAAGTTCGAATAGTCTTTTTTACAAGATCTCTGTGTGCTCTTTGAAATTTTTATTATAGGCTTTTTAGACCTGTTTGCAATACCTGTAACAAAAACCTTTATCTTGTCGCCTTCCTTGAAATGTTCTCCTGGAATCTGCTCGTTTCTGAACAGATAAAGTTCCGTTTTGTCATAAATTACGGTAATTGCCCCGCTTCCAGGTTCAACCTGGGGAAACCGTTGCGGTAATGCATTCATTTTCCTTATCCTGAAATTGATTAAGTATGTTTTCACGATTGATTTCTCTCAGATCGCCCTTGATCGACTGTTTGGCAGACTGGGCAAATGCTCTGCCGAATTTTCCGGCATCCAGAGGATAGTCGACTGTTCCTCCCACGTAAGCTGCCGGATCAATTGTCCTTGCTTCGTCAATATTGATTTCATTGTAGTCGATAGGCTCGTCATCCACCACTGTTTTGATCATAAACATATCAAATTTTTTTGTCTGCGGATCAATATCCACGCGTATATTGTCTTCACAGTCGGGGTAAGCTTTTTTCTGATTGCCTTCAGCAGTGCGGACTTGACCTTTTCCACAATTATTTCAGTATCGACGCTGTTTTCGCTTCCCAGAAGGGACAGCGCTTCAAAAAACCGTTGTTCATTTTCTGTTTATTCCTCCGTTTATTTATAAATAATCATTAAAATCGTCATATAATTTTATGTGTGCAATATCTGCAAGAGGAATTTCTTTTGTTCCTCTGTTGTCTCCTCCGGTATTTACCGGAAATGAAAGCATTACCTTTTCCTTGTCAAAGCCGGAAAGCTCCGCAATAAAATCTTTAACGCCTTCTATAGGTCTTATCATTTTAACAGTTACAAGCTTTCCGCAGACTTGCTTCAAAAATGCGATTGCCTTAAGAGTTCTCTTTCAATTCCCGCAGAACCGACTTCAAGAAAGTATCCCTGTTTAATAGGGTCTTTTTCGTCCAGCAGATCGCTTAATGGACGGCTTAAAGCTTCGCAGTCGTCAATAGTAACGCCCGAATCCTTGTCGATAAAAACTCTCAGATACCATGAAGCGCCTTCTTTTTTTTCAAAGCGTACGTCCCATATTCGGAGTCCTTTTTCATGGGCAATGGGTTCGGCAAGCCCGTGAACCAACTGTTCGGTTGTACCGAATTTTTTTATTTTCATAATTCAATTCTCCCATATACATAAGCAAGACCGGAAATTTCCGGTCTTTAGCTTACTTTATACATACTACTTAGTATTATACCACAATATTCCTGAAAAATCAAGTGTTTTAATAAATTTTTTTACTCGTCCTTCAAAAAAATATCAATTATATTTTTTCAATTTCCGTATCGGCGGTTTTCTTTAATGAATCTCTCAGCTCTTCCCATGTTGACGGAGCGTCGGAATAACCGGCTATAATAGCGTTGTAAAGATTATTTATAATACCTCTTGTTTCATAATTAAGGGGTTTTCGCCGTACATAACGTTTCCCATACCGCAGCCTAAGTCAATAACGGGGTAATGTTTTCACAGTTTATCATTTCCTGCCAGAAGTCATATTGTTCTTCCGTTAAAGTTTTGGTTACGGTGCCGTCAAAATCCTTGACAGGTTCAAGAGCCTGTTTTTTTGCGGCTTCCGTATATTTTTCCTCTGTTGCCGCAATTCGTTCGCATTTTATGTACGCTGCGACAGCTTCCCCCCTTGTCGGAATTTGCAGCAAAGCATTTTGGCTGAAATATCAGCCGACATGTAATATTCGTCCTGTCCTGACATTTTCGGGAACGGCACCATAAACAAATCAGCGTCCGGATTTTCAGCGTTTGATTCAGCCAGCGCCGACGGAGCTATTCTAAGAAAAAGTAAGGATTCGTCAGTAGGAAAGCGGCTGTACCATGAATCGTCATACAAATCAACGCTTACTTTATCAATTATTTTTCCCGCTTCAGAAAGTTCCTTGCTGTCCATATTATTTGTAAATTTTGTACCGTCGTAATTAACAAAAGGCTGACCTGTTGACTGCATAATTCCCTGTCCGACCCATGCGCCTGCGCAGCCGTATCTGGAATCGCCTCCGTCAACGAAGCTTTCCATCATTTCAAGCATTTTATCGTAAGTCCATTCGCCTTTTTTATAGAGTTCATAGGGATCGTCAAATTTTTCGTCTTTCATCATTTTTCTGCTGTAAATAAGGCATACCGGATTGGTTATTCCGGCAGGCACTACATAATGATTACCATTTATAGCAAGCTTGTCTGCAAGTTCTTTTGTACCTGACCATAGCTCGTCGTTAAAGTCTATATAGTCGTCAAGAGGCTGAAACAGATTTTTGGCAGTACCCTGCGGCAGTGCGGACGGATCATACGGAAACATATCAACAGGTTCTCCGCCCAGAATACGTTTTCCAGATCTTCATATTTTTTTTATCTTCAGTCGTTGGGATCCATTCGATCTCAGCGCCGTATACGTCTTCAAAAAAAGAGTGAGGGCAATACTTCTATCGTTTCCGCCGTCGGGATTCAGATCATAATCGGACAGCCAATAAACGGTTTGTCCTTCAATGCCGGATGTTTCTTCAGCAGCGGAGGTTTCCGCTGTGCTTTCTTCGGATACGCTTTCGCTTTTTCAGAGTCCTTGTCTCCGTTGCATGCCGCGCCACGCTAAGAGCGGCAATTGCAAAAAGTAAAATTGTTAATAATCTCTTTAACTTCATTTGTTCTGCACCTCTGTTATAATTTTTATATATTCTATTTAATTATATACAATCTTTGCTTTTTATGTCAAGATATATTTATTTTCTGTCATTATTGAATTCCAGATAAAAACAAGAAACCGTCCGTTACGGACGGTTTGTTTTATCAGTGATGACATTCCTCACATTCGCCTATTTCCCCGACAATAGGGAGTAGGATCAACGCCCTGTCTTGTGTAGTAGTCGGCAAGAGCCGCCTTTATAGCCTGTTCTGCGAGTACGGAGCAGTGCAGCTTAACTGCCGGAAGTCCGTCAAGAGCCTCGACAACGGCTTTGTTTGTAAGCTTTAGAGCGTCGTCTATTGACTTGCCTTTTATAAGTTCAGTAGCCATAGAAGAGGTTGCAACAGCTGCACCGCAGCCGAAAGTCTTGAACTTTACATCGGAAATAATTCCATCGTCCACTTTTATATACATTTTCATAATGTCTCCGCATTTAGCGTTGCCCACTTCTCCTACGCCGTCTGCGTTTTCAATTTCTCCAACATTTCTTGGATTTGAGAAATGATCAAGTACTTTTTCACTATATAACATTTTTAAATTCCTCCAAATCATAACTGTTTATCAGACTGTTTCTTCTTTACATATTCTTTCCCAAAGAGGGGACATGTCTCTTAGTTTTAACTACTTTCGGTACGACCTCAAGAATATAGTCGATATCCCTCATCGGTCGTCTCGTCTCCGATTGAAAGACGCAGAGAACCGTGAGCCACCTCGTGTTTTTTAATCCCAGAGCCAGAAGAACATGGGACGGATCAAGGGAACCTGATGTGCAGGCGGAACCAGATGAAGCGCATATACCGTTTAAGTCAAGCATAAGAAGCAGGCTTTCGCCTTCAACTCCTTCGATTGAAATATTAACGGTACCCGGAAGTCGTTTTACGGGATCACCGTTTAATCGGGTACGGGGAAGCTTAAGAATACCTTCAATAAGTCTGTCACGCTGTTTTGCTGTTTTTTCTGCTCTTTTTTCAATATCCGTACTGGCAATTTCCATTGCCTTTGCAAATCCGGCGATTGCGGGGAGATTTTCTGTTCCGGCACGTCTGTTTCTTTCCCCGTGCGCCGCCGAAAATCAAGTTCGTTACAGGAATACCTTTTCTCACATACAGTGCGCCGATACCTTTCTGAGCGTGTATTTTATGACCTGAAAGGGAAAGCATGTCGATTCCCCTGAGCATGAACGTCTATTTTCACATGTCCCATAGCCTGCACTGCGTCGGTATGGAACAAAACGCCTTTTTTCACGGCATACTGCGGCAATTTCTTCAACAGGCTGGATCGTTCCGATCTCATTGTTGGCGTACATAATGGTAACAAGCGCAGTATCTTCACGGATCGCATTTTTTACGTCCTCTGTTTTTACGATCCCGTTTTTATATACGGGCAGATATGTTACTTCAAAGCCCAGTTTTTCAAGCGCCTGACATGTATGGAGTACGGCATGATGTTCAAACACCGATGTTATTATATGTTTTTGCCTTTTGCGGCAAGTCTTTCGCATACGGAACGGATAGCCCAGTTATCAGATTCCGAACCGCAGCTTGTAAAATATATTTCAGAGGTTTCTGCACCGATTGCTTTTTGCTACGGTTTCTCTTGCAGTTTCAAGAGCTTTTTTAGCGCTTCTTCCGAGAGCGTAAATACTTGAAAGCGTTGCCATATTCCTCGGTAAAGTACGGCATCATAACGTCAAGTACAGGTTTTGAAACCTTTGTTGTAGCGGCATTGTCCGCATACACAAATCTTTTTTCCATTGAATTTCCTTCCTTTTTATGCGTTAAGCTCACGCTGAATAACTGCCAGCTGATCGCATCTTTCATTTTCCGGATGTCCGGCATGTCCTTTGACCCAGACAAAATTAACTTTATGTTTTTCCAGGAGCGGCAGAAGCTGTTTCCATAAATCCACGTTAAGTGCTGGCTTTTTATCTGATTTTATCCATCCCTTTTTCTGCCAGCCGTAGACCCACCCCTTTGTAATACTGTCAACAACGTATTTGCTGTCGGTAGTGAGTGTTACCTCGCAGGGCTCTTTTTAAAGCAGACAAGCCGATAATAACTCCCTGTAAGCTCCATACGGTTGTTGGTCGTTTCATGTTCTCCTCCGGAAAGTTCTTTTGTGTGTTCTCCGAAGCGAAGTATTACTCCGTATCCGCCCGGACCTGGATTTCCGCTGCATGCGCCGTCTGTAAAAATTTCTACTTTTTTAATTATGTCCACCGCCGTTCCGCTGTAAATTGAAACGTATTTTCTAATATTGTATAATTATACCCCATTTGCGTTGTTTTAGCAAATTTGTTAACCCAATGCAACACTTACTTTTTTTGAAAAAAAGTAAGCAAAAAAAACTTTTATTCCGTCTTTAGTACAATAGAACTTGTTTCATAAGGCTCGACAGGCAAGTAAACAGAGGGTTGAGGAAAAATTTTGAAAAAAAGATTAAGAAAAAACTTTTATTCCGTCTTTAGTACAATAGAACTTGTTTCATAAGGCTCGACAGGCAAATAAAGAGGATTGAGGAAAAATTTTGAAAAAAAGTAAGCAAAAAACTTTAATGCCGAATTTTTTTAATGTGAAATTGTTTCTTCAATACTCTGCGTACTTACCTGTCGAGCCTTATGAAAAATAAATCATCAGACTAAAGACGATATGAAAGTTTTTTGCCAAGCTTTTTTTCAAAAAGCTTGAAAAGGAACTTAAATTATGGTATAATTTATAAATACATAAAATTCTGTTGTAAATATCTAAAACGCAGGGACGTAATTTTGGTGTTAATATGTGTATAATTCACAAAAATATATTTTCCCCTTGAAACAACAGAAATTACATGATATATTAAAGTATGAACATTTTATCGGAACGGAGGTTTATTCGGTGTCGGAAAAACTGGAAAAAGGAACATTTCAGGCGATTTTACAAAAAAATCACTGCAAACGAAAGCGTAATGCCGGGTGAACCGGCGATTTACCGAGTCGGCATTTGTTAAACAAAAAAAGCAACTGTCCTGCGCTGAAAATACCGCAGGCTTTTTAACATACTGCAAAATGAATTTAATTTTTGAAAGGATCATATTATGAAATTAACCGGCGCACAGATTATAATAGAAACCCTTGTAGAGCAAGGGTGCGACCGTGTATTCGGATATCCGGGCGGTCAGATCATAAACGTATATGACGAACTTTATAAAAATCGTGACAGAATCAGACATATAATTACAGCTCATGAGCAGGGTGCCGCCCATGCCGCTGACGGTTTTGCAAGAGCTACAGGTAAGACCGGCGTTGTTATTGCAACATCGGGTCCGGGAGCAACAAATCTTGTAACGGGTATAGCTACGGCTTATCTGGATTCTGTTCCTATGGTTGCTATTACCGGCAATGTACCATGCAATCTTTTGGGACGTGACAGCTTTCAGGAGGTTGATATCTGCGGTGTGACTCTGCCGATCACCAAGCATAATTACATAGTAAAAAGACGTAACAGAGCTTGCAGATACAATAAGAGAAGCATTTAGGGATTGCAAAGTCAGGACGTCCTGGACCTGTTCTGGTGGATGTGCCTAAGGACGTTCAGATAGCGAGCATGTGATTTTGAAAATGCAGTTGTTGCTCCGGCTTTTGAATCGCCGAAAGCGGACAGTGAAATTATTAAAAAAGCTGCTGAAATGATAGCGGCGTCAAATAAACCTTATATTTACTGCGGAGGCGGAGTTATTTCTTCAAATGCAGGCCGTGAGGTAATGGATTTTGCTGAGCTTATCGACTCTCCTATCGGATGCAGTATGATGGGCGTTTCGGCAATACCTACTTCAAATCCCAGATTTTTTGGGTATGCAGGGTATGCATGGTCATTATGCATCTTCTATGGCTCAGGCTGAAGCCGATCTGGTAATTGCAATCGGCGCAAGATTCAGTGACAGAGCAACGGGAAATAAAGACGTTTATGTAAGAAACTGCAATATACTTCACATTGACGTTGATAATGCGGAAATTGACAAAAACATTACAAGTCAGCTCGGCATTAACGGAGACGTAAAGGAAACCTTTAAGAAAGCTTATGGCGCCCGTATCTCCTGCCGATCATCCGGCGTGGATGGCTGAGATCGAAAAGCTGAAAGAAAAAGAATCCGCATGTTTACAAAAAATCCGAGGTTATGACTCCTTATGACATTATTGAAACAGTAAATTCAAAAATGCCTGAGGACGCTGTAATTGCAACAGATGTAGGACAGCATCAGATGTGGGTTGCTCAGCACTATAAATTCGAAAAACCCAGAACTTTCGTATCAAGCGGCGGTTTGGGTACTATGGGATTCGGTCTGGGAGCGCGATCGGCTCTTACATAGCAACTGAAAAGCCTGTGGTACTGTTTACGGGTGACGGCAGTTTCGGTATGAATCTGAACGAACTTTGCTACAGCTGTTTCATGTAATGCACCTGTAATCGTTGTAATTATGAACAACGGAGTACTTGGTATGGTAAGACAATGGCAGACATTGTTCTTTAACAAGCACTACTCAAATACTACCCTCTGCCGTCAGACAGATTTTTGTTAAGCTGGCAGAAGCATTCGGAGCATTGGGATTCCGTGCGGAAAACACAGACGAGTTATCTAAGGCTCTTGACGATGCGATTGCCGCAAAGCGACCTGTCGCGTTATCGACTGCAAGATAGATAAGGATGAATTTGTACTTCCTATGCTTCCTCCGGGAGGTTCTATCGATGATATAATTACTGAAATTCACGGAGGTGAAATCTGATGACAAAATATGTATTCGGTATTTTGGTAGCCAATAAATTCGGCGTACTAACCAGAGTTTCAAGCATGTTTACCAGAAGAGGATTCAATATTGATACTCTTACTGTAGGTGAAACACAGTCTCCGGAATTTTCAAGAATAACCATCTCTATGATGGGGGATGAGTACTCTAAAACTCAGATCATAAAACAGCTTGACAAGCTTCACGATGTAAAACAGGTAGAAGTCATGGAAAGAGACGAAACCGTTACCCGTGAACTGCTTCTTATAAAAATTAAAAAAACGATTCCGCTACAAGACAGGATGTTCTTTCTGCGGTAGACGTATTCCGTTCAAAAATCATAGACTATTCTCCCGACGCACTTTGTGTCGAAATTACCGGAGAAAGTTCTAAAATCAACGCTTTTATTGAGCTTGTAAAGCCATACGGCATAATGGAGATGTGCCGTACAGGTCTTGTAGCTCTTGAAAGAGGCGGAAACTGTCTGGGATGTGACTGAACCTCAGATAAGTAAAACGCCCGATAAAAATCATATTATAAAAGGAGTCTTTATAATGGAAAATTCAGCAAAAGTCTTTTATCAGGAAGACTGTGATCTAAGTTTACTTTTCGGCAAGACAATCGCCGTTATCGGTTACGGAAGTCAGGGTCATGCACACGCTCTTAATGCAAAGGAATCTCTCGGCGACAACGCAAGAGTTATTATCGGTTTATATGAAGGAAGCAAGTCTTGGGATAAGGCTGTAAAGCAGGGCTTTGAAGTATTTACAGCGGCTGAAGCGCAAAGCAGGCAGATATCATCATGATCCTTATCAATGATGAAAAGCAGGTCGCTATGTATAAGAAGGATATCGAACCAAACCTTAAGTCCGGCGATATGCTTATGTTCGCTCACGGTTTTGCTATCCACTTCGGTCAGATCGTTCCTCCGGCAGACGTTGACGTTACTATGATCGCTCCTAAGGGACCCGGTCATACAGTACGTTCAGAATATCAGGCAGGCAAGGGCGTTCCTTGCTTAGTTGCAGTAGCTCAGGACGCTACAGGCAAGGCTCAGGATATGGCTCTGGCTTACGGCTGTGCAATCGGCGGTGCAAGAGCAGGCGTGCTTGAAACAACATTCAGAACAGAAACAGAAACTGACCTCTTCGGTGAACAGGCTGTTCTCTGCGGCGGCGTATGCGCTCTTATGCAGGCAGGTTTTGAAACACTGGTTGAAGCAGGCTACGATCCAAGAAACGCTTACTTTGAATGTATCCATGAAATGAAGCTTATCGTTGACCTTATCTACCAGAGCGGTTTTGCAGGTATGAGATATTCTATCTCTAACACAGCTGAATATGGTGATTACATAACAGGTCCTAAGATCATTACAGAGGATACAAAGAAGGCCATGAAGAAGATTCTGAAAAACATTCAGGACGGTTCATTCGCTAAGGAATTTCTCCTCGACATGTCACCGGCAGGCGGTCAGGCTCACTTCAGAGCTATGAGAAAGCTTGCGGCTGAACACCCGTCTGAAAAGGTTGGCGAAGAGATCCGTAAGCTTTATAGCTGGAACAACGAATCAGACAAGCTTATCAACAACTAATAAACTGTCAGATACATAATTAATAAATTATATATCTCCGATTGTAAATGTAATCGGACTGTGTGTGAATTACTGCTTTCCTGATTTACAAAGTCGGGAAAGCAGTTTGATTTTTTACGATTTTTGGATATTTAAAGATAAAACGAGGTATAAAACAATGGATTGTAATTTTTACTGCGACGGAGTTGACAAAGCTCCTCAGCGTTCACTGTTCAATGCTCTCGGTATGACTAAAGAAGAAATGAAGCGTCCGCTTGTCGGTATCGTTTCTTCATACAATGAGATCGTACCGGGACATATGAAATATAGATAAAATTGTTGACGCCGTTAAAATGGGCGTTGCTATGGCGGGAGGTACTACTCCTGTGGTGTTCCCTGCAATCGCTGTCTGTGACGGTATTGCTATGGGTCACCAGGGAATGAAATATTCGCTTGTAACAAGAGATCTTATTGCTGATTCCACAGAATGTATGGCACTTGCTCATCATTTTGACGCACTTGTTATGGTTCCCAACTGCGATAAAAACGTACCCGGACTATTAATGGCTGCGGCAAGAGTAAACGTGCCGACAATATTCGTAAGCGGCGGTCCTATGCTGGCAGGACATGTAAAGGGTAAGAAAACAAGTCTTTCAACTATGTTTGAAACTGTAGGTTCATATGCCGCAGGCAAAATGAGTTTTGAAGACGTTGAAGAATACGAAAATAAAAGCTTGTCCTCACATGCGGTTCATGTTCGGGTATGTATACTGCAAATTCCATGAACTGCCTTACTGAAGTTTTAGGTATGGGACTCCGTGGAAACGGTACTATTCCTGCGGTTTATTCCGAAAAGAATCAAGCTTGCCAAGGAAGCCGGAATGGCTGTTATGGAGCTTGTAAGAAAGAATATCCGTCCTCTGGATATCATGACTGAAAAAGCTTTCCGGAACGCTCTTACTGCCGATATGGCTCTGGGCTGTTCAACTAACAGTATGCTTCACCTGCCTGCCATCGCCAATGAGTGCGGAATTAAGATCAATCTTGATATGGCTAATGAGATCAGCGCTAAAACTCCTAATCTTTTGTCACCTTGCTCCGGCAGGTCATACATATATGGAGGACTTAAACGAAGCGGGCGGCGTATACGCGGTACTCAACGAGCTTAATAAGAAGGGACTTATCAATACTGACGTTATGACTGTAACAGGTCAGACAATGGGCGAAAATATCAAGGGAGTTGTAAACAAAGACCCTGAGGTTATCAGACCTATTGATAATCCTTACAGCGAAACAGGCGGTATTGCAGTACTCAGAGGAAACCTTGCTCCTGACGCATGCGTTGTAAAGAGGAGCGCAGTTGCACCTGAAATGCTTAAGCACTCAGGTCCTGCAAAGGTTTTCAACAGCGAAGAAGAAGCTATCGAAGCTATCAAGGGCGGTAAAATCGTAAAGGGCGATGTGGTTGTAATTCGCTATGAAGGACCTTCAGGCGGTCCCGGCATGAGGGAAATGCTGTCCCCTACTTCTGCAATTGCCGGTATGGGACTTGATAAGGACGTTGCTCTTATTACCGACGGACGTTTCAGCGGTGCTACAAGAGGTGCGGCAATCGGTCACGTTTCACCGGAGGCTGTAAGCGGCGGTACTATCGCATACGTTCAGGACGGTGATATTATTTCTATCGACATTCCTAATTATTCGATAAATCTTGAAATTTCAGACGAAGAACTTGAGATAAGAAAGAAAAATACAAAGCTTCTGAAAAAGGAAAATATAACAGGTTATCTCAAGAGATATGCTTCAATGGTTTCCTCAGGCGGATAAAGGGAGCAATTATAAATAAATGATGAAGTTTAAAAAACTTCACTAAAATTATATTTTTATTCATTTCTTGTTCCGTGACAAGAAACGAACCAAAGAAATGCGTATCGCTTTCTTTTCATGTGAAAAGAAAGCTCACAAAGAAAAAAAATTTTATCCGTCATACAGTTTCTGAACTAATAGGTCTCCCAATAAAAAAGGCAAGACGTAAAATAAAAATTCACACCCATGTAAAATGGGTGCAGTTAAGCGGAGAACGCAAGCTGCAAAATTGCCTTAACACAGTATGTGGAGAGTACCTTGTAAACTTTCTAAGAATTAAGAAAGCAGAAAAATAAAAATAGAAAGAAGGCTGATATAAATGGGCATGACAATGACGCAGAAAAATTCTTGCGGCTCATGCGGGACTGGACAAGGTCGAAGCAGGACAGCTGATATTGGTAAACCTCGATCTGGTACTGGGCAACGACATTACATCTCCGGTTGCCATAAAGGAATTCAATAAGCTGGGCGCTGAAAACGTCTTTGACAAGAATAAGGTTACTATGGTTATGGACCACTTTGCTCCCTAACAAGGACATCAAAGCGGCTGAGCAGTGTAAAATGTGCCGTGATTTCTGCGGTGAAAAGGACATTACAAACTTCTATGACGTAGGTGAAATGGGTATTGAGCACGCACTGCTTCCTGAAAAAGGACTTGTGGTTTCAGGCGACGCAGTGATCGGTGCGGATTCACATACTTGTACTTACGGCACATTGGGTGCATTCTCCACAGGCGTAGTCTCAACAGATATGGCATGCGGTATGGCAACAGGCAAGGCATGGTTTAAAGTACCGTCCGCTATAAAATTTGAGCTTAAAGGCAAGCTGAATCAGTACGTTACGGGCAAGGACGTTATTCTGCATATTATCGGAATGATAGGCGTTGACGGCGCTTTGTACCGTTCAATGGAATTTACCGGCGAGGGACTTCACAGTCTTTCAGTAAGCGACAGACTCTGCATGGCTAATATGGCAATTGAAGCCGGAGCTAAAAACGGTATTTTTGAAGTTGACGATAAAACTATCGAATACGTAAAGGAACACAGTGACAGAGAACCTGTTGTTTACAAGGCTGACGATGATGCTGTTTACGATGAAACATATGTAATTGATCTAAGCAAGATTAAACCGACTGTTTCCTTCCCGCATCTTCCTGAAAACACACATACAGTCGATGAAATAGACGATATTAAAATAGATCAGGTCGTTATCGGTTCATGTACAAACGGCAGACTTGAAGATTTACAGATCGCCGCTGAGATAATGAATGGCAAAAAGGTTGCGAAGAACGTAAGAACTATCATCATTCCCCGCAACTCAGAAAAATTTATCTTGAAGCTATGGAACAGGGACTGCTGAAAATCTTTATTGAGGCAGGTGCAGTTGTTTCAACTCCTACATGCGGACCGTGTCTGGGCGGATATATGGGTATTCTGGCTGAAGGCGAAAAGGCTGTTGCAACTACTAACCGTAACTTTGTAGGCAGAATGGGTCATATCGACTCTGAAATTTATCTTGCAAGTCCGGCCGTAGCGGCGGCTTCCGCAATTGCCGGTAAAATTGCCGAACCTAAGGAGGTACTGTAATCATGAAGTTTGAAGGAACAGTTATTAAATACGGCGACAACGTTGATACAGACGTTATTATTCCTGCAAGATACTTAAATACAAGCGACAAAAAAGAGCTTGCTTCACATTGTATGGAAGATCTTTGATACAACCTTTTCAGGACGTGTAAAACAAGGCGATATTATGGTGGCAGGATTTAATTTCGGCTGCGGTTCTTCCAGAGAACACGCTCCTATTGCCATAAAGGAAAGCGGTATTTCCCTGGTAATAGCAAAAAGCTTTGCGAGAATTTTCTACAGAAACGCTATCAATATCGGTCTTGCAATACTGGAATGCCCGGAAGCAGTTGATGCAATTGAAGAAGGTCATACTGTTGAAGCCGACCTTGACAAGGGTATCATTACAGACAAAACTACAGGCAAGGAATTTAAAACAGAACCGTTCCCTGAATTTATCCAGTCGATCATAACAAACGGCGGACTGGTTGACTCAATTAAAAACGGCAGCTTTAAATAAGGAGAGACTAACAAATGGAATTTAACATAGCATTACTCAGAGGCGACGGAATCGGTCCTGAAATCGTTGACAGCGCAGTTGAAGTACTTAATAAGACGGCTGAAAAATTCGGTCATACATTTAATTTTACCCGTATCTTATCGGCGGCGCTGCAATTGACGCTACAGGTAAGCCTTTGCCTGAAGAAACTGTTGAAGGCTGTCTTGCCAGCGACAGCGTACTGCTGGGAGCAGTAGGCGGTCCCAAATGGGATAATCTTCCCGGTGACCAGCGTCCTGAAAAGGCTCTGCTTGGAATCCGTGCGGCTCTGGGACTTTTCACAAATCTTCGTCCTGCAAAGCTTTATAAGGCGTTAAAGGACTCTTGTCCGGCTTCGTCCCGATATCGTTGAAAACGGTTTTGACCTTATGATGGTAAGAGAACTTACAGGCGGCATCTACTTCGGTGAAAGAGGTAGAAGAGAGGGTAAATACGGCGAAGAGGCTTACGATACGGAATGCTACAGCAAAATGGAAATTGAGCGTATTGCAAAGGTTGCCTTTGAAACTGCAAGAAAAAAGAAATAAGAATGTTATCAGTATAGATAAGGCAAACGTTCTTGAAAGCTCACGTCTCTGGAGAGCTACGGTTCATGAGATCGCAAAAGACTATCCGGACGTTACCTGCACAGACATGCTGGTTGACAATGCGGCAATGCAGCTTGTAAAGAATCCGGCACAGTTTGACGTTGTTGTAACTTCAAATATGTTTGGTGATATTCTGTCTGATGAATCCTCACAGATCACAGGTTCTATCGGCATCTTTGCCGTCAGCTTCACTGGGTTCGACAAAGAGGGAATGTATGAGCCTATCCACGGCTCTGCTCCTGACATTGCAGGTCAGAACAAGGCAAATCCGATTGCTACAATACTGTCAGCTTCAATGATGCTCAGATATTCATTTGATCTTGACAAAGAAGCAGACGCTATCGACGCCGCCGTTGACAAATTCCTTGAAATGGGTTACAGAACGGCTGATCTTGCAGGAAATACAGGCGTTAAGCCGCTTTCTACAACTGAAGTTACAGCAAAGATATTAGAGTCGCTCTGATAAACGGAGGCGTATTGGTGTGAAAAAACAGCTTGCAGGAGCTTCATTACAGACTTAATTCTCTGGTGATTTTCAGAGATGTAATGAACTGCCGTACAATTCAAAGTCTGGAAAGACTTCTGGAAAGCCTTGAGGATAATGATACGTTAAAACAGCTCAAGGCTTATTCGGACTTTGTTTCAAATCTTTACCGTCATCACAACGATCTAAGCTCATATATTCTCACACTCATTCTTGAGGACGAAAATATTTACATGATAAGAACCGCTCACAGACTTGAAAATAAGTCAAAAGATGAAGGAATGTCTGTTCAGTGAGCTTGAATCATTGCAGATGATTGCTGAAATGACTTCGTTGCAGGTAAAGGACAAAATAGCCTACGACGGATTTCTTCCGGACTGGGACAATACTTATTATGATTTCAAAAAAAAAAGAATACCTAAACAGAATTGATAATATAGAACGCTACGGCTATGGAATTTATGCAAAATATTATATGTTTATCGTCAAGGACAGCCGTATTGTTCCGGTCAAATATCCCGACGAAGTAAAGCTTTCCCAGCTTATCGGCTACGAAAAACAGCGTCAGCTGGTCATAGATAACACATTGGCTCTTATTAACGGAAAACCTGCGTCTAACGTTTTGCTGAGCGGTGACGCAGGAACAGGCAAATCCTCTTCAGTCAAGGCTATTGCCAATGAATTCCGTGATAAGGGACTGCGGATAATTGAGATCCGTAAGGATCAGCTGAGGGAAATTCCCGAAATTATTGACGGTCCTGAGTAAAAAATCCTCTCAAATTTATTCTTTTTTATTGACGACCTTTCTTTTGCAAAAGACGACGATAATTTCGGTGCTCTAAAAGCAATTCTTGAAGGTTCGGTTTCGGCAAGAGCAAATAATATTGTAATTTATGCTACCAGCAACAGACGTCATCTGGTAAAGGAATCGTTTGCCGATAGGGACGGGGACGATGTTCACCGCAACGATACCGTTCAGGAGCTTATTTCACTGTCGGAAAGATTCGGATTGCGAATAACATTTTCAAAACCTAATAAATATGAATATCTTGAAATTGTAAAGGGACTTGCAAAGCTTAACAGTCTTGACATGTCCGAGGAAGAGCTTGAAAAAGAAGCGGAACGCTTCGCAGTAGGAAGAAGCGGACGTTCCGCAAGAGCGGCAAAACAGTTTATTGATAAAATGATTGCCGCACACTGAATTTAAGAATACTGCAAATGCTATGACGGGAACTTATCCGTTTTACGGTCTTACAGAAAAAGCTGTTTTTGATGAGATACGGCAGACACGGCTTCGGAATATTATCCTCCCTGAGCAGACGGCTGAAATTCGATTTTAAGGAAATTAAGCTGCTCCGGTTTTCCTCCGTTAAAAAGGAAACGTATTGTCAGATACGAAAATTATTGCTTTGAAGTGGTTTAGCAGACTTATGTTCTGTCTTTAAAACAAAATTTAAATGAAATGGATGTATTTTTTATATGCTTACTCTTGATAAAGTTTACCATGCAGGTTTTGTTCTCAAAGATGTTATAAGAAAAACCGATTTGATTCATGCACCGAAAATCAATTCCGAAAGTGATATTTATTTGAAAACTGAGAATCTTCAGATTACAGGCTCTTTTAAGGTGAGGGGAGCTTACTATAAGATATCTCAGCTGAGCGATGAAGAAAAAGTCAAAGGGCGTTATTGCATGCTCTGCCGGAAATCATGCACAGGGCGTTGCTTTGCTGCAGCTAAGAACGGAATAAAGTCTCTTATATGCCTGCCTGACGGCGCACCTATCTCCAAGGTGGAGGCAACTAAGGGATACGGCGCAGAGGTTTGTCTGGTAGAGGGTGTTTATGATGACGCATACAATAAAGCTATTCAGTTAAGGGACGAAAATGGATACACCTTTATTCACCCTTTTTGATGATGAAAACGTTATTGCAGGACAGGGTACAATCGGTCTTGAGCTTTTGAGCAACTGCCTGACGCTGACGCCGTTATCGTACCTGTAGGCGGCGGAGGTCTGATTTCAGGCGTTGCATTTGCAATAAAACAGTTAAGACCGGAAATAAAAATCTACGGAGTACAGGCAAAGCGGCGCTCCCAGTATGGTTGAATCTCTTCAAAATGGTAAGATAGAGTGTCTTGACGATGTTGCAACTATCGCAGACGGTATTAAAGTTAAAGAGCCGGGAGAACACACATTTGAATTTTTGTAAAAAAATATGTAGATGAAATAGTAACAGTAAGCGATGACGAAATTTCTTCCCGCTATACTGGCTCTTATTGAACAGCATAAGCTTATTTCCGAGGGAGCAGGCGCTGTATCGGTAGCGGCGGCAATGTTTAATAAAGTACCGATTAAGGGCAAAAAGGTGATATGCCTTGTATCAGGCGGAAATATTGACGTTACTATTCTTTCAAAGGTCATAAAAAGAGGACTTCTCAAATCAGGTCGTTCAGATTCTATTAATATTGAGTTGATAGACAAACCCGGACAGCTTCGTGATGTTTCAAGAATAATTGCAGATCTTGGCGGAAATGTCATTGCGATCCATCATGAAAGAGCAAGTGAAAATTCGGACATAAACGGATGCTATCTCAGAATTCTTCTTGAAACAAGAAACTTTGAACACATAACGGCTATCAGAAAAAAAATCTTACAGACGCCGGTTTTAAAATAGTAGAATAACATGACGGAGGTTATAAAAATGGCGGAAATTATTTATACATCAAACGCACCGGAAGCACTTGGTCCTTATTCACAGGCAATCGTTACCGGTAATATGATTTTCACTTCAGGTCAGATAGCTATCAATCCAGCGACAAATACTGTTGAAGCTACAGATATTGAAGGACAGACAGAGCAGGTTATGAAAAATCTTGAGGCGGTGCTGACTCAGGCAGGAAGCTCCTTTGACAAGGCGGTCAAGACAACATGTTTTCTGAAAAATATGTCCGACTTTGCCGCATTTAACGGTATCTATGGTAAATATTTTTACTTCAAAGCCTGCAAGAAGCTGTGTTGCAGTAAAGGAACTTCCCAAGGACGTTCTTGTTGAAGTCGAAGTTATTGCAGAAAAATAAAATATTTTAAGGGCGGTCGAAAGACTGCCTTACTTTTTCACAGATTAATTATGTACGATTTAACAGCAAAAGTAACAAAAAAAAAATTATTGTGAAAAAAACACTATTTTTTTTCTTATTGACTTATATTCGCTGAAATAGTATAATATAAAGGTATAGAATTTAAACTAATATAAATTTGGAGGGTTTTAACAATGGGCAGATTATATAATTTCATTGCGGGTCCTGCCGTACTTCCTGAAGAAGTATTAAAGGAAGCAAAGAGAGACGAAATGCTTGATTATCAGGGAACAGGAATGTCGGTTATGGAAATGAGTCACCGTTCAAAGGCTTATGATGAAATTATCAAGGACGCTGAAAAGGATATCCGTGATCTTATGAATATTCCTGACAATTATAAAGTATTGTTCTTGCAGGGCGGCGCTTCCCAGCAGTTTGCGGCTGTTCCTATGAATCTTATGAAAAATAAAAAAGCAGCTTATATAGTTACAGGTCAGTGGGCTAAGAAGGCTTATCAGGAGGCACAGATTTACGGTGAAAGCAGTTGCAGTTGCTTCTTCTGCTGACAAGACATTCTCCTATATCCCGGATTGCTCGGATCTGGATATTCCTGAAGATCTGGATTATGTGTACATCTGTGAGAATAACACAATTTACGGTACAAAGTTCAAGGAACTTCCTAATACTAAGGGCAAGACTTTGGTTGCCGACGTTTCTTCATGCTTCCTTTCAGAGCCTGTTGACGTTACTAAATACGGCGTTATCTACGGCGGTGTTCAGAAGAATATCGGTCCTGCCGGCGTTGTTATCGCAATTATCCGTGAGGATCTCATCAGTGATGACGTTTTTAGAGGGTACTCCTACGATGCTCAAGTGGAAAACTCAGGCTGATGCTGATTCACTTTACAATACTCCTCCGTGCTACGGTATTTATATCTGCGGTAAAGTATTCAAGTGGATCAAGAAGGTGGGCGGTCTTGAAGCTATGAAAGCTCACAACGAAAAAAAAAGCCGCTATCCTTTATGATTTCCTTGACCAGAGCAAGCTGTTTAAGGGTACTGTTGAACCTAAGGACAGATCTCTTATGAATGTTCCTTTTTGTTACAGGCGACGCTGATCTGGATGCTAAATTTGTTAAGGAAGCAAAGGCTCGCCGGTTTTGAAAATCTTAAGGGACACAGAACAGTTGGCGGTATGAGAGCTTCTATCTACAATGCAATGCCTATCGAGGGCGTTGAAAAAGCTTGTTGAATTTATGAAGAAATTTGAAGCTGAAAACAGCTTAACCAGCTTTTTGAAAAAAAGCTGGGCAAAAACTTTTATGCCGAATGTAATTATCATAAAATGCTTTTTTAAAGACTCGCAAAGTTACTTTTGCAGAGAATTAAAGAAAAAAATTTGAAAAAAAGCTGGGCAAAAAAACTTTTATGCCGGATTTTATTAATATAAAATTGTTTTTGAAGACACGCAAAGTTACTTTTGCAGAGAATTAAAGAAAAAATTTTGAAAAAAGCTGGGCAAAAACTTTTATGCCGAATGTAATTATCATAAAATGCTTTTTAAAGATCGCAAAGTTACTTTTGCAGAGAATTAAAGAAAAAAAATTGAAAAAAGCTGGGCAAAAAACTTTTATGCCGAATGTAATTATCTTAAAATGCTTTTTTAAAGATCACAAAAAGTTACTTTTGCAGAGAATTAAAGAAAAAAATTGAAAAAAAGCTGGGCAAAAACTTTTATGCCGAATGTAATTATCTTGAAATGCTTTTTAAAGACTCGCAAAGTTACTTTTGCAGAGAATTAAAGAAAAAATTGAAAAAAGCTGGGCAAAAACTTTTTATGCCGAATGTAATTATCTTGAAATGCTTTTTTAAAGACTCACAAAGTTACTTTTGCAGAGAATTAAAGAAAAAATTGAAAAAAAACTGGGTAAAAACTTTTTATACTGGGCAAACTTGATTTAAGACAGTTTCTGAAGTCTTGCAAAATTACTTTTGCAGAAAATTTATGGTTCAACAGGTAAATTATTATAAAAATAATAAGGGAGATGTTTTTTATGTACAACATTTTAACTTTAAATAAAATTGCCGCTGTCGGTACTGATAAGTTTGACAGCGGCAAAGTACAGTGGGGGAAGAAGTTTCAAATCCTGATGCAATAATGGTTCGTTCTGCTAAAAGATGCACGATATGGAATTTGGTTCAAATCTTCTTGCAATTGCAAGAGCAGGTGCAGGGGTAAACAATATTCCTGTGAATAAGTGCGCTGAATCCGGTATAGTTGTTTTTTAATAGTCCGGGAGCTAATGCTAACGCAGTTAAGGAACTTGCTATATGTGCGCTTTTTTTGTCTTCAAGAAAAATTACCGAAGCTGCTGCGTGGGCTGCATCTCTTAAGGGTACTCCTGACGCTCAAAAAGACAGTTGAAGGCGGTAAGTCTAAAATTTTGCAGGTCCTGAAATCCTTGGCAAGACTTTGGGGTGTTATTGGTCTGGGAGCAATTGGCGGAAAAATCGCAAAACAGCCGCTGTTGATCTTGGAATGAAAGTGGTTGGATATGATCCATATCTGTCAGTTAACGGCGCTCTTCATCTTGATCCGTCAGTAAAGGTTGTAACTGATATCAATGAAATATATACAGCAAGTGATTATATTACTATTCAGAAGCAATACGTAATA
>VOFK01002089.1_pt1 | contig 21703 bp, 35 predicted proteins | sample 5384121 | NCBI WGS metagenome assembly VOFK01 (sample SAMN12384730, study PRJNA508395) | human gut metagenome | isolation source: healthy gut J | host: Homo sapiens | reverse complement strand
TCATTGTACTTCGTTCAAGTTCACATTATTGCTAGGCTTAGCTGAGAAAGAAGTCTTCAATGCAATGTGCGTGACGGAGGTCAAGGAAAATCAATGGAATCATCGACTATGAAAGATGCAAGTAGAGTATCAGAAGGATTGATTTAAATTAAGAATATGATATAATAACGGAAACAATCTATGCAAAGAAGATGAATTATGAAAGAAGTCTTACATCTGGAAATAATACTCAACTTTGCTCACGTGACTTTGCATAAGGTCCAATGATCATCGGAGTTTGCTTCGAAAACAAGATATATATACATGTGCCGATACGCTGATGAGTCGGGCGATGTCTTGGAAGTATGCGCTGGCGGCAGTGAAGCTTAACACGCTTACACAACTTTATTCATTGGTCTGTGTATGGGCGGCGGAGCTAATATCATATTATTATGGAGAAAAAAAAATAAAAGCGGCTGCGGTCGAGCAAACATTTCATTTATTTTAATGAACAGTTTGCAGTTGTCGCAGAAATGATTACATTGCACCACTTCAGGCATTCTGAAACTTAACAAACTCACTCCGAAATTATGGCAATAACAAGGATTATGTAAATTATTCTGTCGGGAACTACAAAACAGATGCACGCGAAAATTCCGGCGACACAAAGCAGATGGTGGTGGACGCGCGCCGCGTGTTTTTGAGCGGCGGCTACTGATGCGTTCCGTGATAAACTGGCGGAGCTGACGGACAGCGAGGAACAGCGTTGTTGTTTTGGACGCAGGCTGCGGCGAGGCTTTTACTTCGGCTTTAAGAAAAGCCAAAAGCGAAAAACGGTTCGGTTTTCCATTGGGAACATCTCAAAATTCGCGGTGGCTGCGAGGCAAGAACATCAATTTCGCATTGGCGGTTTATTTCACCTGCCGTGTGCGGAAAAACAGTGCAGATGTGCTGACGGACGTTTTTGCGCCTATTGTAGCCGGAGGTTTTTTCAGGGTATTAAAGCCGGGCGTGAATATCGCTCGGTGGTTGCCCCGGGTGCGGCATCTGTACGGCATGAAAGAGGTTTTATACAAAGAGCCGTATGAGGAACGTGAAAGAGCACGACACGGCCTACGACGGGTTTGAATACCTCCGTGCGTGTGCAAAAGTTTATCACGGTGAATGGGCAGGAGAACATTGAAGCGCTGTTCTCCATGACGCCGTACTACTGGAAGACGGACGTAGAGGGCGGAGAGACGTCTGCGCGCGCTCGATGTGCTCGAGACCGAGATTAAATTTTGACTTTCTGGTTTACAGGAAGAAGTAGGCGGGTGCGCCTTTCAGCAGCTTTGTGCGGCACAATGTTGTTTATTATTGTTGTTTTGTTGTCATTCATTGAAAATTAAAGAATACTTAGTAGAATTCTCTCCCGAACTGTGCTATGATAGGTAGCGGTCGTTCGGGGCGTTTTCATTTTGGAAGACGAAATACGACCGATTATAGAAGTATTCGAGGTTTATAATCAAAGATGAAAATTTTGTTTGTCTGCACCGGCAACACGTGCAGAAGCCCAATGGCGGAGGAGCATTTTCCGCCGCGAAATGGAGCAGCGCGGCTTTGAGAACATCATGTGCCAAAGCGCCGGTCTTTTCCGCGCTCGATGGGCAGCACCCCAGCGAAAAATGCGGTGCTGGCCTGCAAAGGAGGATCGGTGTGGACATCAGCGGTCACATTGCGCGCCGCTTTTTACGCCGGAAGAAATCGATGTGTGGGACGTTTATTTCACGATGTCGAAAAACCCACGCGCGTACATTTTTGATGCAGGCGGGTGTGCCGGCGGAGAAAAATTTACGTGCCGCATTACATTGACGATCCCTACGGCGGGGACCTAAATACCGCAAGAAGTGCCGCGACAAGATCTGCGATGAATTGCAGACGTTTGAGCAGCATCTCGGTTTTTAAGGCGAGCGTTTATGCAGATTGTTTCGATGACGGCGGAGCACGTTTCGCGCCTTGAGCTTGAAAGCTTTGCTTTTCCAGGAACCGTGGAGCGAAAAAGAGCCTGACGGAGGAGATTGATAATCCTGCTGCGTGCTTTTGGTGGCGATGCAGCAAGATGAGGTGCTCGGCTGGCGGGCGGCATTTAACACGGTGCTCGGCGAAAGCTATGTGGACAACATTGCGGTGTTCCCGGAGTTTCGCGGCCATGGTGGGCAGAACGCTCATGGCGGCGCTGATCGAAAGGCGCGGAGGAAAACGGCGGCGTTTTCATCACGCTGGAGGTGCGGACATCAAACCTGCCGCCATTGCGATGTACCGTTCACGCTCGGCTTACGGAAGCGGGTGTGCGCCGCAATTTTTACACAGAACCAAGAGAGGATGCGCTGATTTTTACGCTCTCCTTCTGAATTTTTAGCTATACGGGGGTAAAAAGTATGCTTTTCGGAAAAATCAAGGCTTGTCGAATACGGCGTGCGCACGGGGCTCATCGAAGCGGAAGACACGATTTACACGCGCAACCGTTTATTGGAGGCGCTTTGTGAAGAGGATTACGCGGATGAGGAAGCGGAGCAGAGCGAAAACCTGGCACTTTTGCTGGACGGTCTTTGCGACGAAGCCGTAAAGCGCGGCATCATCGAGGACGGTGCGACGTCCCGCGATTTATTTGACACGAAACTGATGGGCCTTTTGACACCGCGCCCGTCCGATGTGAACCGCACATTTCGCGTTTACAAGGAATCCCCGGAAAAGGCGACAAGACTGGTTCTATAAGCTTTGCGGCGGCGGCGGCACGACTGCAATTATATCCGCCGCGACCGTGTGGCGTTGCCGCGATTTAAAGTGGGTGTATAACGACCCGCGTTTTCGGTGCGATGATACATCTAACCTTTCAAAGCCCGGAAAAAGATCCGAAGGCCATTGCTGCGGCAAAGAAAATGAAGGCTTCGGTTATCCTGCCCACCTTCTTTGTGCAAGGGAGAATATCGGTTATGCGGGCCGCATGAACCACCGGCAAGACAGAACCACCGCGCAATCCCGAATCACGGTGAACCATGCGGATTGGTTTTTTTGCAGTATTCTTCTCCGTATGTGTACTACAATGAGCACTGCATTGTGTTCTGCGGCGGCATGTGCCGATGCAAAAAGATTGACAAGAGCACGTTCCGCCAAAGCTGTTTTGATTTTGGAGCAGTTTCCGCACTATTTTCCTCGGCTCTAATGGATTTGCCCATCGTTGGCGGTTCTATTTTGACACACGACCACTATCAGGGGCGGCCACTATACGTTCGCGATGGCGCGTGCGAACATGGAGGAGCACTGCACGCTGCAACGGCTTTTGAAGATGTGGAAGCGGGCATATTGAACTGGCCGGTCTCCGTTCTGCGTTTGCGCCATAAAAACCCGGATCGCCTGATCGACGCGGCCGACCACGTATTGAAAGCGTGGAGAAGCTACGGACGAGACGCGTTCATTTTGCGGAGACGGACGGCGAGCCGCACAACACCATCATGCCGATTGCGCGCTGTGTGGACGGCGTATACGAGCTCGACCTTGGACTTTGCGTTTGCGCAACAACATCACGACGGAAAAGTATCCGCTCGGCGTATACCACCACCCGCACGACGAATATCATCACATCAAAGAAAGAGAACATCGGCCTCATTGAAGTTATGGGTCTCGCGGTTTTGCCGTCCAGACTGAAAGACGAGCTGAAGACCCTGAAAGATGTGATGCTGAAAAACGGCGATGTTTCAAGCGTGGAGAGCATCGCAAAAGCATGCGGAGTGGGCAGCGCAGGTGAAGCGCGACCACCGGAAATGAACGAAGCGAATGCCGAGCACATCTTGCAGCAGGAAGTGGGAAAGGTGTTTGTAAAGGTGCTGGAGAACGCAGGCGTTTACAAATGCACGGCAGAGGGCAGAAAAGCGTTCAGAACGTTTGTAGAAAGCGTACGCTGAATCGAAAATAATACGATAAAATAAAGGAATCCACCGTATGTGAAAGCGATACGGTGGGTTCCTTTTTAATTCGTGATGAAACAGCTTCAAATTTCTTTGCCGCAGTATGGACGGATTGCGTTTACGTGTTCTTTACCGTGTCTTTCAGCGGTTCGCTTTTCGTGCCGTCTTCGTTGACCTTCTGCATGTTCGGGTAGACGAGCGCGAGGGTAGTTGTCGTCCGTGCTTATCGAGGAACATTTGGAACGAGCTTGTGGCGGGGATGCCCTCGGCGCGCTCGTTGGCGCGGGTCAGCGCGGCGCAGGAGATGAACCCGTCAAACAGCATGAACGCAACGAGCAAAATGGTGAGAATAGCGCCCGGGCGCTTCGGGATTTTTTCGATCATGCGCGACATGGCGGGGTAAATTTCTTTGATCCAGATAAGGCCGAGCGTGCCCCAGATGAGCGCGAACATCAAGTTTGTGCGGCCGTCAATGTTGAACGGCGTGCCGCTGTAATCCCACGAAACGGTGCCGAACAGCATCTCCTGTCCCCAACTGCACAGATACTCGAATGCCGCACCGATGATGCCGCTGGCAACAAAATGATGATGTCGTCCTGCTTGTAGAGCTTATACAGGCACAGCGTGATGATGGCTGCGCCGCCGCCGTAAAATGGGCTGGAATGGGCCGTACACAAGGCCGACGCGCAACTCAATCTGGTGCGCGATGAAGAACGCCCAGCATTCTTCAAGCACAAAACCGGCAAGGCAGCCGATGAAGAAGATCCAGAAAGAGTTTTGTGAAGTTCATGCCGAACGCAAACGGGCGGTCTTCGGGTTTTCGAATGTAGCTTCATATTCATAGCGATTGCGCTTCCAGCGTTCGGCGGAGCGCTTTTTGCGATCTTCCGTCGTGATGCGGTACGCTTTTTGAATTCCTTTTTCGTACTGCTCGTTCGTCATATCCGGCGAGGCGCTCATGAAGCGGCGCTTTAAGAAGTTCGATTTGTTGAGGAGTGCCGTGTAGTTTTTCGTCGGCGGTCTTCTGTGCTTCCTGAAGCTTCTTTTTGCAGGTCGAGGTCATCGATGGCCTCCGCTGCGCCGATGGCGCCGCCGGTGACGGCATTGCCGAGGGCGTTTCTCGCCTCGCGCACGCGGTCTCCGAGTTCGGATAAGCGTTTAAACTGGTGATTCAAGCGCTGCACGGTGATGGACGTGATGATGATGTCGAGCAGCATGATGCCGAGGACGGCATAGAGGATGACCCAGCCGACGGTGCGGTTGACGTAGTGCAGAAGTGACGTGAGTACCGGCACGATGAACACAATGAACGAGAAGCACACGCCGCGCACGGTGGCGACGGGCACGGAAACGTAACCCTTGATATTCCACTTGAATTTGGAGTAATCACGCAGGCGGATGTGCGTTGTTTTGCGCAGCAGCCACGCGAACGTGAATTCCACAAGGAAGCTTGAAATCAGGCAGAAAAACAGTGTGGCAACAAACGACGTCTGCCAATGCAGCGCCGTCAATGCCGCCCACGGCAGCGCAATCATCAGGCCGTACTGCGGGCAGTACGGGCCGTTCAGCATGCCGGGGTTTTTTGAATTTTCGGTATACCATGCCGATGTACTTCCCACCTCTGCGACCCAGCCGCAGAAGGAAGCAAGCACAAAGTACCACAGAAAAAGCCAGATCTTATATGCCATGCGTGCATCTCCTTAAACCATCGAGCGTCCTATGTATATCTCGGAAAAGTATAAAACAGTATAGCATATTTCACGGTTTTCAACAATACTTCTGCAAAGAAAAAACTGTCGGAAACCGCAGCAATATCGGAAATTTTGAGGGGAAACAAACGGCTCCTACCACGAAAACCTGCCCGTACTGCCTGATGGATGACGTGAAGATCGGCGCGACGAAATGCCCGCACTGCGCATCCGTGCTTCCGCCGGGAAGACGAAGAGGAAAAAAGGACGCATAATATCTCGCTTATACATACGCGGCTCCACGGTGCTTTTTCATGCGCCGGGGAGCCGTTTTTTCTTTTTATTGTCCGAAGGACTATAGCATTCGCCGACAGGCGAAAGCTATAATGAAGGCACACTTTCGGAGAAGTACGCCTTGAAAAATATGTATTCTTATGTCTTGCTTAAAAGCAAAATTACCAGCCGAGGCCCTTGAGGTAATCGCGGCTCATCTGCACGGCTTCGAGCGGGGGTGTCATAAGACTGATCCTGCTCGACAACGACCCACTTGGACGGCTTCCAGTGCTGCATCGAGCACCGGCGGAATGTTCTGCATGCCGTGGCCGACCGGACGGAACTCAAACTTGCCGGTTTCTTCCTTCTTCTCGGTCTCAATGCCGATAAGCTCGTACATGTTGGCCGGCTTTACCTTCCTTGTAGAAGTCCTTGAGGTGGACGACCGGTGCGCGGCCGGCGTACTTCTTGATGTAATCGACCGGCTCTTCGCCGGCGACCTTGACCCAGCAGATATCAAGCTCGGTCTGGAGCAGGTCAGCGGGAATCTCGGTATAGATATAATCGAGTGCATACTGACCGTTCGGCATCTTTACAAACTCGAAATCGTGGTTGTGGTAAAGCAGCGTGATGCCGACTTTCTTTGCAGGCTTCGCCGATCTTCTTGAAGGTCTCAATGTTCTTGAGGAACTTCTCGGTGCCGGACGATCTTCTTCCATCAGATACGGGATGGCAATGTACTGCATGCCGATCTCTTTGTACTGTGCGACCGTGCCTTCGATATCGGCTTCGAGCTCCTGGAACGGAACGTGTGCGGAAAGCGGAACGAGGCCCACTTCTTCCAAAAATCGCCTTGACTTCCGCCCGGCTTCATGCCATAAAGGCCTGCAAGCTCAACGCCGTCATAGCCCATGTCCTGATTTTCTGCATGGTGCCCTTAAAAATCGCGCTCAGCGTCATCGCGGACAGAATAAACCTGTACCGCTACGGGTAAAAGTTTTCATGGTGAACTCCTCCTAAATTAATGGATTGCTTTCTTTATCATACAGTCTTTTTTTGTGAAAAAAATCAATCCGTGATTATGAAAAATTCTAAATATTCGCAATTTCAGAGCCGAAAACAATTCAAAACGGCGTTATCTTGCAGTTCATCTTGCAGTTCACGTCTAAAAGTAGTATAATCATGCGTATCGATAAACGGAAAATTCAAATTTAAGGAATGAAGAAAATGAAACGAAATTTACGCTTTTTATTTTGCGCTGATGTTCGCCCGCGGTACGGCGCTGGTTTTAAAGCTCATCGGGCGAAAGGGCACGTCCATGCCGGGTTCTTGGGCTATTATTCTGTGCCCGGATTTTATCGGGCGCATGCCGAAACCGAAGAAGATCATCGGCATTACGGGCACGAACGGCAAAACGACTGTCTCGAACATGATCGAGGATGTTTTTGGAGGATAACGGCATCGAGTTCATGTGCAACCGCTCCGGCACGAATGTTGCGACCCGGCGTGGCATCTACGCTCATTGCGAACAGTCACTTTTTTCGGCAAGCCGAAGTGTGACCTTGCGGTGTTTGAGCTCGATGAGCGCTCTGCGCCGAACATTTACCCCCCTACATGCAGCGGACATTGTGCTGTGCACGAACATTTTCCGTGATTCTTATAAGCGCAACGCGCACGCGGAGTTTATCCTCGACATTCTGAATAAGGAAATTCCAAAGGGCACAAAGCTTGTTTTGAACGGCGACGACCCGCTTTGCAGCTCCATTAAGCCCGAAAACGACCGCGTATATTTCGGCATCGACCACCTTGACACGGACAAAAAAAAAAGGAATGCGACAATATCGTAAATGATGTGCCTGCCTGCCCCCAAATGCCACGGCCCGCTTGTGCACGACATTGTGCGTTACCATCATATCGGCCGTGTGCACTGCGAAAGCCTGCGGCTACCGCTCGCCGGACATCGACTACCTTGCAACGGACATCGATACGAAAGACATGAGAATGAACGTAACGGTGGGCGGCAAAAAATCGGAATACCCGCTTTTGAACAGTACGAACATCAATATTTATAACGCCCTTGCCGCCATTGCGACGCTGCGTGAATTCGGCCTTTCCGAAGAAAAAAAAATCCGCAATTCCATGGAGAAAATGGGCATCAGCGAGACGCGTTACTCTGAAAAAAGAAGTGAACGGCAGAAAGTACATTCTGCACCTTGCAAAGGGGCAGAACCCCATTGCGTGCTCCCGCGCGTTTGAAAAATATCCGTAACGCGCCGGGCAAAAAGTCCGTTGTGATGTTTCTCGACGACTACTTTCGATGCGCGCCACACCGTGGAGAACACCGCGTGGTTCTACGACACCGATTTTGAGTTTTTAAATGACCCGAGCCTCGTGCAGGTCGTCATTGCCGGTGCGCGCCACCACGATACGTATGTGCGCACGCTTCTGGCCGGTTGTGCCGGCGGAGAAGATCGTGCACATGCGCGATGAAAGCGATAGCCTGCGGCGGTCTCGAAAGAAGCGGACACAGTCTTTATTCTGTACGACGTATACACCATTCGTTTGGCAAATGACATTCGCGATAAGATGATCGAACGTGAGAAGGAGGGCGAGACGAAATGAAAATAGAAGTCCTTTTCCCGGAATTCTGCAACCTGTTCGGCGACGCGTACAATATGGTCTACCTTGAAAAAACGCTGCGGAAGCGGAGTTTATCCGCACGAAATTCAGCGACGATGTGCGCTTTACCGAAGAAAAAAATGAACCTTGTGTATATGGGTCCCATGACGGAGCGTATGCAGGAGCAGGTCATCCGCAAGTTGATGCCGCTGAAGGAGAAAATCCAAAAGCCATTGACGACGGCACGGTGTTCCTTTTCACGGGCAATGCGCTCGAAATCTTCGGCGATTACATTGAAAACGAGGACGGCAGCCGCGTAGAGTGCCTTGGGCTTTATCGTTTGTACGCAAAGCGCGATATGATGCACCGCCACAACAGCGACTTTGAGGGGCGAATTTGACGGCAATGTCATCATGGGCTTTAAGACGCAGTTCACGATGGCCTACACGCTGGATGAATCGCACGGCTTGTTCGTGAAAAACAAAGGTGTGGGGCTCAATATAAAGGCGAAATACGAGGGTATCCGCGTAAACAACTTCTTCGGCACATAGCCTTGTGGGGCCGATCTTGGTTTTGAATCCGCCGTTTACAAAGTACATTTTGAACCTGATGGGCGCGGGGCGATGTGAAGCTTGCGTTTGAAGCGGAAAAACATGGCGGCCTACGAACAAAGCGCAAGAAGGATTTTTGCCGAGAAGGTACACTGATGGTGCAGCACGAAATTCCGCCGGTGTTCGACGAAAACAGCCGCGTGCTCGTTTTGGGCTCGTTTCCGTCTGTGCAGTCGAGAAAAGCGGCGTTTTTCTACGGGCACCCGCAAAATCGCTTTTGGCGCGTCTTGAGCGCGGTTTTCGGTGAACCGGTGCCGGGAATGTCCCCGAAAAGAAGGCGCTGTTGCTAAAAAGCATAAAGTTGCCTTGTGGGACGTCATTGCCTCGTGCGACGTAACGGGCTCGGCTGACGCGAGCATCAAAAACGTCGTGCCGAATGATCTTTCCGTGATTTTATCGACAGCGAACATCACGCATGTGTGTACAAACGGTCAAATGGCGCACAAGCTGTATCAAAAATATCTGGCGAAAGAGATCGATTTGCCGGAAACGGTTCTGCCGAGCACCAGCCCCGCGAACGCCGCGTGGAGCTTGGAGCGGCTGACGGAAGCGTGGAAGATTATCCGATCAATTTAAGGCAAGCTTAACGCGGTTTTAAAAACCGCGTGCTTTTTTCACCCATTTTTTCCCTCTCCATATAATAAAATCAGGAGGGCTGAAAATGAATGATATTGTATTTTATGCGTTGTTGGCGACGCTGGGGACATGGCTCGTCACGGCGCTTGGTGCGGCCACGGTGGTGCTGTTTAAATCGCCGAACCCCAAAATTCTCAATTTGATGCTCGGCTTTGCCGCCGGGGTGATGATTGCGGCGAGCTTTTGGTCACTTTTGCAGCCGGCCATCGAGCGCGCGGAGGCGGCGGGAAGTATGCCTGCGTTTTTGGTGGCGACACTCGGGTTTCTCTGCGGTGCGTTGTTCATGGGGCTCCGATAAATGCGTGACCTACGCGCAGCGGCGCTCCGCTTTGGCGCAGGGCGAGAAAACGCACGGCTGAACCGCATCATTTTGTTGGTGCTTTCCATCACGCTGCACAATATCCCGGAGGGGCTCGCTGTGGGCGTGGCGTTCGGTGCGCTGAAAAACGGCGGCTATACGCCGGAAGCGCTGATGGGTGCCGTGACGGTGGCCGTGGGCATCGGTTTGCAGAATTTCCCCGAAGGCGCGGCGGTCTCGCTGCCTTTGCGCCGTGAGGGGTGCTCCAGAAGGAAGAGCTTTTCATCGGGCAGGCTTCCGGCTTTGTGGAGCCAATTGCGGGCGTTTTTGGGCGCTTTGCTTGCCGTGTACACAGTTGAAGCCGTTTTGCCTTGCGCTGTCCTTTTTGCGGCGGGCGCGATGATCTTAGTCGCGGTGCACGAGCTCCCCGAGTGTCAGCGCAACCAGGAAGCGCAGCCGTATGCGGCGACAATGGGCATTGTGACGGGCTTTGCGCTAATGATGCTTTTGGACGTGATGCTGGGATGAAATTTTAAGATAGAATAAAAAGTCCGAAACACGGTTTAGGTGCTTCGGACTTTGCCGTTTTGTTGTATTTATGCCTTTGCGGGTTCTGCGGCGGGGACGGTGAGCAGCTTTTTTCCAGCGGCCGCTGTAATAGTAGATGAGCAGCGGATGATGCCCAAAATGTAAAGCCGATCGGCGCGGCAAACCAAATACCTGTGGTGCCGATCCAGATGGGCAGAAGCAACGAGAGACCGATCTTGCTGCACAGCTCCACAACGGAGGAGACCATGGAAATGTTGATTTTGCCCATGCCCTTGACGGTGCTGTTATAAAGCCAGATCCATCCGAGGAACGGGAAGAACCACGCCTGAATGCGGATGAGTTCAGTGAATACGCGATGACTTCGGTCTCGTTCGGCTTGACGTACAGCGAGACGAGCGGCTCAGAAAAAATGAGTGTCAGCGCACCTGCAAAAATGCTCAGACCGCCGACAAGAAGGAAGATTTGCCGCACGCCAAGCTTGATGCGCTCTGCGTTTTTCGCGCCGAAGTTCTGCCCGACATAGACGGAAAAGCCGAATGAGAAATTGCTGAACAGCATCACGGCGAGGTTCTGCACGTTGCTGCCGACGGTGAACGCCGCGACGACGTTAGAGCCGTAGCTGTTGATGACGCGCGTAATGACCATCATGCCGACGGAAAGAAACAGGCTTTGCAGAGCCATTTGCGCACCCATGCCGAATATTTTAAGGCTAACGGGCATATCCGGCGCAGGGTGTGGCGCTTCGGCATCAGATCGGGGTATTTGCGGAACATGACGAGGATACAGATGGCGGCGGAGATGGCCTGCGAGCCGATCGTTGCAACGGCGACACCCGCAACGCCCATGTTGAGACCAATGACGCTGATGAGGTCGAGGATAACATTCAAAATGGAGCACAGAATGAGGAAATAGCGGTGTTTTGCTGTCGCCGAGTGCGCGCAGGATAGATGCCGCGGCGTTATACGCAACCAGCGATGCCGCAGCCGCAGACAATCTGAATGTATAAAACGGACATGTCGATGACGTCTTCCGGCGTTTTTAAAAAGCTGCATGAGGGCCGCGCGGCGAAAACGCTGATGAGACCCAGAACAACGCCGAGCAAAAGGGTGATCCACCCGAGGCGACGATGCCCCTTTGCGCACGCGGTCGGTGTCGTTTGCGCCGACGTATTGCGAAAGCACGATGGAAATGGCACTCGTCACGCCGGTTGCAAAGCAGCAGGATGAGGCCCGTTGTGGACGTGGTGGCACCGATGGCGGCCAGCGCGTGCGAGCCGACGAAGCGGCCGAGCACGGCGGAGTCCACCATGGAATAAAGCGACTGGAAAATACTGCCGATCATCATGGGCAGCGCAAAACGAAGCATCAGGTTGATCGGTTTGCCCTGCGTCATGTCGATGGCACCGGACGGTTTGGACATGATACAACAACTCCTAAAAAGATTAAGGTAAAACCGTTCCGTAGAAAAATAAGGGTAAACACGCGTTTGTAGAACCTCTTCGCTGCGTGTTAGTTTACAAGTATCATTGTACCAAGAAAGCAACGCGAGTTCAATGAACGGTTTACCCAAATCAACGGGAAAAAATATATTTGGCTATTTTTGCCAATAATTAAATGTTAAACGATGGAATAAGTGAACATTTCGTAGTGCAGCGCGGTGCCAATGTCGATCTCCTCCGGCAAAAGCGCGCGAGCAACCAGAATTTCATCGTGCGTGTCATTGTCCGTTCGGCGCAAAACGGCGTAGTCGCCGTCGATGCTTGCCACTTCGTATTCGTAGGGGGCCCATTATACCACCGTACCTTCTTTCACAAATGTGGCGGCGGCGTGCTCACGCGCGGCCTCGTAGTCCTGCGCTAAGATGAGGTAGGCTTTCGTGAAGCGCTTTGCGTTCGGGTCTTCGGTTCAATGGCGCGCTCCATTAAAAGAACACCGTCCGTTTCGGAGACCTCGTGAAAACCCATCTTTTTGTGGAATGCCACGGCGGCATCGTTCGGCAGATTGATGTGCGCTGTAACGCGGCGGTAATTTTGCATGGTGCATGATGTCCAGCATCAGGGCTGTATAAAGACGTGCCCACGCCGCTGTGCAGACATTTTTCGGAGACGTACAGCTGTGCGTCAGCAGAGAACAGGTCATCCTTCGGAATATCGCGGTCGGTCAAAAAAGCAGAATCCCGCCGTCTGGTTGTTGATCTCCGTCAGAATCCACATACGGCCGTATGTATAGGTGTCGATGCGCTGCACGTACTGGCGAGCGTCGGCACTTCGGTGTCGGGCGTGTAGGCGCGTCTTTTCGACGTAGGGTGTAAATTTTGAGCATGGACGGGCCGTCCCACTCGTTCGTTCTGCGTACTGCAACTCTGAAATCACTCATATCTTCAGTTCCTTTCGCTTGTAACTTCTGCATATAGGGGGATAGACGGTGCGGCACCGGGGCGCGAGACCGCAATGGCAGCGGCTTTTGCCGCGAGGATCAGCGATTTTTTCGGCGAAAGCCCATCCAGCATACCGCGCATGAAATAGCCCGTGAACGTATCGCCGGCCGCGGTGGTATCGACCGCACGGACAAGCCCGCCGGGGCAAACGCGCGCTTATCCTCTTTTGGCGTACCACGCGCCTTTACTGCCGAGCGTTAAGACTGCGGCGGCGTGCGGGTATTTTTGAAGGAGCTTATCCAAAATAGCGGTGGGAATCTTTTTGTGCCGGTCAGCTGTTCGCCCTCCACTTCGTTCAAAACGAACACGGAAACGAGCGACAGATTGCACTTTAAAACGTTTTTCGTTCATCGGGGATGGATTGAGCCAGATCTCCATGCCGCGCGCATGGGCTTTTTCAAGAATATACGGCAGCGCGCTGATCTCGTTTTGCAGCAGAAGAATGTCGCCTGCGCCGAATTGCGCAAGCACGCGGTCGGCATATGCTTCATCCACAGCCCCGTTGGAGCCGCCGAAAAGCAGAATGGCGTTTTGTGCCTCTCGGCTGACCTGAATGACGGTGTGTCCGCCCGGCATATCGCGCGTTTCGATGAGGGAGGTATCTACGCCGTTTTGGTTCAATAAATCGCGCAGGTGCTCGCCGTCCGTGCCGATGAGCCCCCGCATGGTAGACGGAAAGCCCCGCCCGCACAAGCGCAATGGACTGGTTTAAACCCCCCTTGCCGCCCGGGGAACACGGTGCGGCTTTCGCTTTGAATGGTCTCACCGCCCTGCAAAATGTGGTCGACCTTATAAACATAGTCTGTATTGAGTGAGCCGAAATTCAAGATCCTCTTCAAGGTTTTGCACTCCTCTGTTTCAAAAGTCAATACAAGAATAGCACGAACAAAGCCCGCCGTCAAGGAAAGCAGGACAAAAGAAAAAACGCAAAAACCCAATATTTTCAGCGGTTTCGCAAAGGCGGAACATATTCACAAAACGCGCGAAAAGTGGTATAATATTTCGGTTAACGAGCAAACCGAGTTTTTAATCCGTTTTTGCCGTATCCCGCGCATGCAAAAACGGCGCGGCCGGTTTTGAATTTTTTGAAGCAGTTTGAAGTTAAGAACGATAAAGAAAGGGATTGATAAAGATGGGAAAAAGAGAAAATTTGCGCAACGTAGCCATTATTGCACACGTTGACCACGGCAAGACCACTCTTGTGGACCAGCTTCTGCGCCAGAGCGGCGTTTTCCGCAGCAACGAAGCCGTAACCGAGCGCGTCATGGACTCCGGTGATTTGGAGCGTGAGCGCGGCATTACGATCCTCTCCAAAAATACAGCTGTCATGTACAATGACATCAAAATCAATATTGTCGATACCCCGGGCCATGCCGACTTCGGCGGTGAAGTGGAACGGATTCTGATGATGGTCGACGGCGTTCTGCTGCTCGTCGACGCGTTTGAGGGATGTATGCCGCAGACGCGCTTCGTTTTAAAGAAGGCGCTTGGTCTTGGCAAAAAGCCGGTCGTTGTCGTCAATAAGGTCGACCGTCCGGGCGCACGTCCGCTTGAAGCCGTGGACGAAGTGCTTGACCTCTTCATTGAGCTCGGTGCAGACGAAGACCAGCTCGATTTCCCGGTGGTCTACGCTTCCGCACGTGACGGCTACGCCATGAACCAAGCCGGACGAAAAAAGGGCACGGACATGAAGCCGCTGTTTGAAGCCATTATAAACGATGTTCCGGCGCCGGAGGGTGACCTTGACGGCCCGACGCAGGTGCTGTTCTCCAACATTGACTATGATGAGTACGTCGGCCGTATCGGTATCGGCCGTGTGGAGCGCGGCTCCGTAAAGGTCGGCCAGACCGTTACCATCTGCAGTGCAGCACAAGCGACGAAAAAACGCAACGCGCGCATTACGAAGCTCTACCAGTTTGAGGGCCTCAAGCGCGTGGATGCAGAGAGCGCAGAGCTCGGCGACATCGTGGCCGTTTCCGGCATGGCAGACCTCAACATCGGTGAGACCGCCTGCGACCGGACACGTGGAGCCGCTGCCGTTCGTCAAGATCGACGAGCCGACTGTTTCTATGATGTTCATGGTGAACAACTCCCCCGTTTGCCGGGCGCGAGGGCAAATATGTTACCTCCCGGAACCTGCGGGACCGCCTGTTTAAGGAGAGGTCGAAACGAACGTTGCTATGCGCGTGGAAGAGACGGATTCCGCCGATACGTTTAAGGTATCCGGCCGCGGCGAGCTGCACCTCTCCATTCTTATCGAGCAGATGCGCCGCCAGAACTACGAATTCCAGGTCTCCCCGCCCGAGCGTTATTTTCAAGGAAGAAAACGGCAAGAAGCTGGAGCCGATGGAACTTTTGATGATCGAAGTTCCGGATAACTACGTCGGCGCGGTCATGGAAAAGCTCGGCACCAGAAAGGCAGAGCTGCTCAACATGGGTACCGCGCGACAGCGGGCACCACACATCTTGAATTCAAGATCCCGTCCCGCGGCATCATGGGCTACCGCCCGAGTTTCTTACGGACACGAACGGCAACGGCATCATGAACCATGTGTTCGATTGCTACGAGCCGTATAAAGGGAGATATTCAGCAGCGCAGCACCCGGTTCTCTCGTTGTACACGAGACCGGCGAGTCCACGGCTTTACGGCCTGTTCTATGCACAGGACAGAGGCCGCCTGTTTATCGGGCCGGGCGTACCGGCTTTACGAGGGCATGATTGTCGGCAGCAACCCGAAGGGGCGACGACATCGTCATCAACGTCTGCAAGAAGAAGCACGCGACAAACACCCGTGCTTCCGGCCCGACGACGCGCTGAAGCTGACCCCCGCACACCGTGCTCTCTGGAGCAGTCCCTCGAGTTCATCGCGGACGACGAGCTTGTGGAGATCACGCCGAAAGCATCCGCATGCGCAAAATGGTGTTGAGCAAAGAGCTGCGCATGAAGCAGGCTGCGAAAAAGAAAGTAATTTATAAAATCCTGATCAACGGAAAAGACACGGAGGCCAATGAATATCGTTATTTTGGATCTGAGTGGAACGGTGCGTACAGCCGCCGTCCCACGGCTTTATCAATGAGATTATCGAGTTCGGCGCTGTCAAGCTCGATGCACAACTGAATATCACAGACCGGTTTTTCCTGCTTTGTCAAACCGCAGGTGACAAAAAAAGATCAGCGCGATTATCTCGGACCTCACCAACATTACGGATGCGAATCTTTTGGACGCGCGCCCGTACATGCAGGTGATGAGCCGCTTCAAAAAATGGGCGGGCGACTGCGTGATTGCCACGTGGGGCACGTCGGACATTCTGGCGCTGATTGAAAACTGCCGCTATTTCGGCGGCGGGGGGAGACCGTTCCGTTTTTTGCAGCGCTATGTCGATTTACAGCAGTACGTGGAAAAGCGCCTTGGCGAGGACGGCAAGGAGCAGCTTGGACTTTCCAAAGCGGCAGAGCTGCTTTCCATTGATGACGGTGCGCTCGACCACCACCGCGCGCTCGACGACAGCGTGCTGTCCGCCATGGTGCTGGAGCGCATTTACACTAAAGGATACGTTTCGCCCGTTTATTCAGGACTGCAAGGACCGGAGTTTACAGACGCATCACGTTTAAAACGACGTATATCTGTGACGTGAACAGCCCGTTGATCGAGAAAGGAGCATCTGCATTTCACGTGCGAAAAAATGCGGCGGCGAAGCAAAGCGCCGCGGCAAATGGACTGTAAAAAACAAGAGTCTGCGCAGCACATTTAAGTGCGAAAAGTGTGGCTACGAATTCTGTGGTCAGCTGCGCGTGAAGCAGAAGTATGAGGGTATTATCGTGAGCCGCAAATCCATTCCGCTGCCGAAAATCGAAAGCCGCGCCGCGCCGAAAACGCAGACATCGCCGATATGCGTCTGACAATCAAGGAAAACGGTGGGGACTGCTGACGTTTAAGGCGTGGGAGAATATTCCGTACCTTACGCACTGCTTCTCCACGCGCATCGGCGGCGTGAGTGAAGAAGAGTTTGCCGCTATGAACCTCGGCTTCAACCGCGGCGACAGCGATGAAAAATGTAAAAAGAAAATTTCCGTCTCGTCGCTCAAGCGGCGAATATTCCTGTAGAGAATATAACGGCGGGCGCGCAGGATCACCACACGAACGTGCGCCGTGTCACGACGATGAAAAACGCCGGGCACAGGTATTTGGAAGCCGAAGGACATGGAAAGCGTGGACGGCCTTGTGACGGATGAGCCGAATCTGCCGCTGCTCATTTACGCGGCGGACTGTGTGCCGCTTTACTTCTACGATCCCATTCATCACGCCATTGGGCTTTCGCACGCCGGTTGGCGCGGCACGGTGAACGGTATGGCAAAAGCTACCGTAGAGAAAAATGCAGGAGGAATTTGATACCCGCCCCGAGGATCTGCTCGCGGCCATCGGTCCGTCCATTGCAAAGGAGTGCTTTGAGGTGGACGCCCCGTGTGCGGAAGAATTCCTCGCGCTGCCCGACAGCGACAAATTCGTCACGGACGACGGCAACGGCAAATTCCACGTTGATCTTTGGGCGTGCAACCGTGCGTTCTTATTAGGCGCAGGCGTGCTGCCCGAGCACATCACAACGGGCGGCGTGTGCACCATGTGCAACAGCGACCTGTTGTTTTCACACCGCGTGACGCGCGGCAAAAGCGCGGCTCTAACGCCGGGTTCCTGATGCTTAGGGAACAAAACGCATGAGCGTTTGCACACTGTGCCCGCGAAAATGCGGTGTTGACCGTGAAATAATGCGCGGCTACTGCCAAAGCGGCGACAAAAATGCACATTGCGCGCGAAGCTCCACTACTGGGAGGAGCCGCCCATCAGCGGTACGCGCGGCAGTGGCACGATCTTTTTACCGGCTGCTCGCTGCGCTGCGCGTTTTGCCAGAACAGCGAGATCTCCGGCGAAAGCCTACACGGCAAGGATTTTACGGTTGAAGAATTTATCGAGACGATAAAAAAACTCGAAGCTATGGGCGCGCACAACATCAACCTTGTTACGCCGACGCACTTTGCATCGCAAATTGCCGAAGCGCTGCGCATCTATAAGCCGCGCGTGCCCGTTGTCTACAACTGCGGCGGGTATGAATCGGTCGAGACACTGCGCATGTTAGAGGGGCTCGTCGACATTTACCTGCCGGATTTCAAATATGCGGACGACGATCTCGCCGTGCGGCTTTCCAATGCGCCGCACTACTGTGAAACGGCGCTTGCTGCCATTCATGAAATGGTGCGACAGACGGGCGAAAATGTGTACGACGAAAACGGCATGCTGCAAACGGCATCATCATTCGGCCAGCTCATTTTGCCCGCCACACGCGCAATTCCATGCAGGCGCTGGAGCTCATCAAACAGCATTTCCCGGGCGTGCCCGTGAGCCTGATGAGCCAGTATACGCCGATGGGACGTGTTTTGCGCGAGCCGGAATTTGCGGACATCAACCGCCGCATCACCCTGCGGGAGAGCCGCAAGGTACAAAATTATATGTTGGAACTGGGTTTGCCCGGCTTCTGCCAAAAGCGCAGCGCCGCCGGGCGAACGTTATATACCGGATTTTTTTTACACAGTTTGACACGGTCAACTTAGGGGGAGGAAAAATCCATGCAGACAACGATCCAGCTTCTTTCACCGATGGAAAAGTCATGGCGCAGTGGAAGAAAAAAGACCTTTTTGCGCCGTACCGAAGGCGAGCGCTCTGCGCGGAGAAGAGACCGCGTTTCAGCCATCGTCACGGGCGAGGGCGAACACTACATTGAGGTGCGCACCGATGCACCCGTTAAAGTGGCGGTGTACCGCGAGGGTATGTGCCGTGCAACGCTTTCCGCGTACCGACAGGTTCGATGACGACTACATCACAACAGAGCCGAGCACGTTCCCGGATGTGCTGTATCCCGTCACGGATGGCGCGGTGAACGTCAACGGCCGCGAGGTGCTGTGGGTGAGCCTCAAAGTGAACGACGATGCCGCGGGCGGCGATTACCCCGTGGAGATCAGCGCAAACGGCAAAAAGCGAAATTTTCCGTTTGACGGTCGCGCCGGTCACTTTGCCGGAGCAGAAGCTCACGTTCACGCAGTGGTTCCATGGCGACTGCATCGCAGCGCGCTACGGCGTGGAGATTTACTCAAAAGAGCACTGGGCATTGTTAGACAAGTATATGCGTATGGCGGCGGAACACGGCATGAACATGATCCTGACGCCGGTGTTCACCCCGCGCTCGATACCGAGATCGGGCAAAGAACGCCCGTGCACGCAGCTTGTGGAGATTACAAAAGAACGACGCGGGTTATCATTTTGATTTCGCAAGGCTTGCCCGCTGGGTGGAAACCGCAAAGGACTGCGGCATTTCTAAGTTTGAGATTTCCCCACTTTTCACACAGTGGGGTGCAAAATGTGCGCCGAATATCTACGTCACCGAAAACGGCGAACGCAGCTGAAATTCGGTTGGCATACTGCGGCAACCGACCCGAATACGCGGCATTATTGCATGCGCTGCTGCCGCAGCTGCTTACATTCTTTGAAGAAGTAGGCGTTGAAAAAGTGACCTTATGTTCCACATTTCGGACGAGCCGAGCGAGGAGCACAAGGCGGACTACTTTAAAGGCGAAAGCTGTTGTGGAGCCGTATTTGCCCGGCTTGCATTCTGCGCGAGCGCGCCTCGTCGTATGATTACTACACGGAGGGGCTCGTCAAGCACCCCGTCGTCGCGACGAATCATATCACGCCGTTTATCGAAAACGATGTGCCGGATCTGTGGGCGTACACCTGCTGCGGTCGCGCGGACGTGGGCAACCGTTTCTCGCGATGCCCCCTCAAACCGCACGCATTTTTGGGCGTGCAGATGTGGAAGTATCACATCACGGGCTTCCTGCACTGGGGCTATAACTTCTGGAACTCGCAGCTCTCCAAAGCGGTTTATTGATCCGTTCAAGACGGACGCAGGCGGCGCGTTCCGGTGGCGACGGATTTTCCGTCTATCCCGGCGAAAACGGCCCGCTGCCGTCGCTGCGGCAAGTTTTCGCCATGGCGCTTTTATGATATGCGCGTTGTCGCTCGCCGAAGAAAAGCTCGGGCGCGAAAGCGTCTTAAAACTGCTCGGAGACGGCGAAAGTATGACGTTTGCAAACTATCCGCGCACATCGTCCTATCTGCCTGATCTGCGCGAGCGCGTGAACGAAGCCATCGGAAATGCGTGCAAATGAATTTAATTTTTTTTTAAAGACTGTCGTACTGTTTCGGTGCGGCGGTCTTTTTTTCTGAAATTTGCTCTACCCATATTTGTCGTTTTGTGCTATGATGAATAGAAACAAGGAAAGGAATGACCGAAAATGTTAAAGACTTCTGAAACCACCGAAAAGCTGCTGAAGTTTATCGACGCTTCTCCGTCGTGTTTTCATGCGGTGAAAAATATATGTGTAATGTTGGAAGATGCGGGCTGCATTCGCCTGCTTGAAAACTGAAACCTGGACGCTCGAAAAGGGCAAGCGCTACTTTACGACGCGCAACGGCTCTTCTGTTTTGGCGTTCTCCGTGCCGGAAAAACTATAACGGCATGCAGATTGTCTCCGCGCACAGCGATTCCCCGACGTTCCGCGTAAAGAGCGGCGCGGAGATCACCGTAGAGGGTCACTACAAAAAGCTCAACACCGAAGGCTACGGCGGCATGATTCTTTCCACGTGGTTTGATCGTCCGCTGTCGCTTGCCGGCCGCGCCGTGGTGCGTACCGAAAGCGGCGTAAGGAGCGTGCTTTTGAACATTGACCGCGACCTGTGCATCATCCCGAGCCTTGCCATTCACATGACGCGCGGCATGGCAGACCACAAAAAGTTAAACCCGCAGGTCGATCTGCCCTTGCTCGGCGGCGAAAACGCCGATTATAACGCGCTTCATCGCGGAAGAGGCAGGCGTTAAAAAGGAAGACGTCATCTCGAGCGATATGTTCCTCTATCCGCGCCAGCACGGCGTTGTATTCGGCATGGAGAACGAATTTATTGCATCCCCCGCGCGACGACCTCAGTGCGCGTTCTCCGCAACGGAAGCGTTTTTGAACGCGGAAAACAAAGGAAAAAAGCTGCTCATCAGCGCCGTGTTCGATAACGAAGAAGTCGGCTCGCTGACAAAGCAGGGCGCAGATTCCACGTTCCTCACGGATACCGTGCGTCGCATCGCTGCCGCGCTCAATATCCCCGAAGCGGGTGGCTGCGCAAAATGCCGGATAGCTTCATGCTTTCCGCCGATAATGCCCATGCCGTGCACCCGAACTACGAAAAGTGTGACCAGACGAACCGCTGCTCTTAAACGGCGGCATCGTCATCAAGTACAGTGCAAACCAGAAGTATACGACGGATTCCTGTTCCGCCGTGTTCGGCGAGATCTGCCGTAAAAAGGCCGAGGTGCCGGTGATGATCTTCCACAACCGCTCCGATATGGCGGGCGGCTCTACGCTCGGCAATATCTCAAACGGTCATCTGTCGCTCAACACGGTCGATATCGGCATCCCGCAGCTCGCGATGCACTCCTGCGTGGAAACGGCGGGCGAAAAAGACACCGCGTACATGGTTAAAGCCATGACGGCGTTCTATAACGCGGATATCCGCCAGACGGCAGACGGCATGCGGCTGCTTTAAGCACGTAACTGAACTTGAAGTACCGAT
>VOFK01003015.1_pt1 | contig 21707 bp, 36 predicted proteins | sample 5384121 | NCBI WGS metagenome assembly VOFK01 (sample SAMN12384730, study PRJNA508395) | human gut metagenome | isolation source: healthy gut J | host: Homo sapiens | reverse complement strand
CTCGGTAGCCGCTTCGTTCAGTTACGTATTGCTTTCAGAACTTTACGATAAAGGTATAAACATTGTTAATGTCTTTGCTGTAATAGATAGCAAGCCTATCGTCAAAACGCAAAATGGTGCCATCGTCTTAGAAGATTATGAATAAGTAGGTACAATTAAAGAAGGGCAGATATTAAAAACAATAATATCATATGGGCAAGACATTTATTGTAGCTGAACTATCAGCAAATCATGGACATAAACTTGAGACCGCACTGACTTCTGTTCGAGCCATTGCTGAAGCTGGCGTAGATGCTGTAAAGATTCAAACTTATACAGCGGATACACTTACGCTTGATTGCAAAAAAGAAAGACTTTATAGTGGATGGTGGAACCCTTTGGGACGACATTACGTATTATGACCTCTATAAAGGAGCCTACACCCCATGGGAGTGGCATAAAGCTATCTTTGACGAGGCAAAGAAATGCGGAGTCGTTTGTTTCTCTACACCATTTGACAATACAGCCGTTGATTTTCTAGAGGAGTGTGGCAATCCTATTATGAAAATTGCAAGTTTCGAGATAACCGATGTCAATCTCATCCGTTATGCAGCAAGTAAAGGTAAGCCAATGGTTATATCTACCGGAGTAGCCACGATGGAGGACATTAGGCTTGCTATCAAAGTTTGTCACGAAGCAGGTAATCACGATATTACCCTCCTTCGTTGTGTATCAGACATCCAGCTCCAATGGAGAATGTTAACCTTCGCACTATGCTTGATATGAAGGAATGTTTTGATGTTAAAGTAGGCCTTTCTGACCACACTATGGGCTCTGATGTGGCTCTTGCAGCAGTAGCCCTTGGGGCTGAAATGGTCGAGAAGCACTTCATCCTTGATCGAGCTATTGGAGGTCCGGATGCAGCTTTCTCAATGACTGTTGAAGAGTTTAAGGCAATGGTTACTAGTATTCGTAATGTAGAGAAGGCTCTGGGTGTTGTTGACTACCCAACTGATCCTTCCCAGATCAAAGGCCGCCAGTTCTCCCGCTCACTCTATGTAGCAGAAGACATGAAGACTGGTGATATCATTACCGAATTGAATCTCCGTTCCGTTCGTCCAGGATATGGTCTTCATCCCAAATACCTCAACGACTGTTTAGGAAAGAAAGTTAATCGTGATTTGGAGAAGGGAGAGAGAATGAAGTTGGAGTATATACAAAAGTAAGAAAGGATTAGTAATCATGATACAATGGTTTATTAAGCGTATAGTTTTCCTTTTACTATACTATTACTCTACTCTTGCAGCCATGAAGGAGATGTACCTTGTGTCAGTACGAGCTTTTGTTTCCTGCATTTTCTATAATATATGAGGATTCTCCTAAATATGTGGCTTTTTGTGATATAGTAAAATTTAAGGATAAATTCTACACAGCCTTTCGTAAGGGAGAAGATCATGCACCATATCATGATTACAGCAAAAATGGATATATTGTCATACTAAGTTCTGATGATTGTGAAAAACTGGCATAAAGAGATTGAACTCAAAGACGACAAATGGGATTTGAGGGATCCATGTTTCTGTGTTGATCCAACAGGAGATACGCTACATGTGTACTATGGTAGGTATAGTTACTTTACACCCGAACCAGATAAAAAAACAGGTGTTTTTGTACTTCATGAAAACGATGGAAAATTGTATATATATAGTAATAAATCTGTTGATATGGGAGATTACTCTCCCTTTTGGCTTTGGAAAATTTCGAAACATAAAGAAGCATATTATGGAGTTGCGTATAAAGAAAAAAGAATTGCCTGCTTTGATGAAGTCAAAAAGATGGTGTCCATTTTTCGTTAATATCATTAATTCCACAAGCAGGTAATGAAACCAGAACTTAGAATTTGATGGAGAGAACCTCTATTGCTTTATAAGAAATGATACTCCTAAAAGTAAAGCATTCGTTGCGAGATCACGTGCACCTTTTATTAGTTGGGAGGTTAAGGAACTTGATACGATGATAGAGTCTCCAGAGTCTTTCACGAAAGATGGTAATATGTACATTACAGGAAGAAGTATGTATGGTATGTCAACATTCTTATACGATAAACAGGCAGATAAGGTGGTACCTATTTTGAATTACTTTGCATTAGGGGAATACGGAAATATAGGTTATCCTGGTATTATTGTCCACAATCAAAAGGTGTATGTAGTATATTATGCTGAATCGTACGACAGGTCGCGCACACATGCATTTATGAAACGATTATCAATAACCTCTAATTATTGGTTTATGATAATTAAAGAAAACAATAAACTATTGCTTAACAAATCACTCCTCAAAGGAACATTATTTTCTCTGTTCTCATTTATCAACAAAGGATTGGTATTTCTTCTCTTGCTGATATTGGCAAACTTTATTGCACCTGCAGAGTATGGCTACCTTGGATTGTTTTTCAACAGTTTGCGATGGTGGTTGGCTACTTTGTTGCTATGTCTTCAGAGGGTTACTTTTCTGTTGCATTCTTCAGAGATGGAAAAAGAAGGATTAACAAAATCATCAACCGCAATATTTTGGTTATCGATTGTCTTTTGCTCTGTAGTAGCGCTTATCCTAATCGTATTTGGCAAAGAAAGTAGTTTATTACTTAATTTGCCATTAAATATGTTGTGGCTGCTGTTGCCTATTGCTTTTTTTACTTTATATACCAACCTTAATCTCGACCTTTTCAGACTACAAGAAAAAGGTAAAAAATGTATGGTATCTTTAGTTGTGGTAATGCAATATTTAATTTTTGTTTTATCAATCATTTTAGTAAAGTACTGTTTGCTCGGTTGGGAAGGCCGAATTTATGCACAAGTTATATGCTTTTTCATTGTTCGGTTTTATAGGATTATTGTATTTAAGAAAGTTAATTGAACGGTTCGATTGGGCTTATACTAAGATGATTCTTTGTACGGGATACCATTAATCCCACATAACGCAGTGGCATTCATACGGCAGGGACTCGACAGATATATATCATCAATGCAAACTTTAGTATCGAAGAGGTGGGTTTGTTCTCTTTTTGCAATGAATCTTGCCAATATAATTATGACAATTGGACTAGGCTTTAACCAAACTAATAGTATAGAAATCTATAAAGTACTTGGAGATAATATTTTTTCTACTGAAGAAAAAAAACGAATCATTACCTCTCAACGTAAGAAATTATCCATAGTGTATTTGGTTGCGGCACTTATTGTAGTTGTTGTCTGTATGCCAACGATACCATTAATACTACCCAAATATGCAGACGCGATGCCATATTTCCCAATATTGGCAGTTTACACATATTTTTTCTGCCAGTACCTGTTATATACAAATTACCTGTTTTTCTATAAGAAAACTAAACAGATAATGTATATCACATTTGGATCTTCGATTTTTCACTTTTATTATCTTTATGGCTTACTAGGTATTCAATGTATCTTACCTGTCTTGTATACTGTATATCACAAGGAGTGATATTGATTATGATAAGGTATATAGCTCAAAAAAGAATTATACAAGAATTTAACAATAACAGAATAATTATATGAAGAACGACAAAGATTACATCTTTGTAAGGTCATTAATAGATAAGTACAGATTGAATGAAAAGTACTTTCATTTGGATGAGAAATATTTATTTTCTTATATAGATCGTATAGTTTATGAATATAGAGTGATGGATACTCTTACTTTTGTTACTTCAAAAGTGGTCTCGAGTATCGTCTTACTTCCTAAAAGTATTCATCATCTTGGGTGGAGCCTTCTTGTCTGTAATCAAGACACAAAAAGATTAAGAAATCGATTGCATTAGCCAATACTTCTTTTGATTCCGGTATTATTGCATTGCCTTTTGCTGATAATGTTATGAGAATGAAGAGGCTGAGAGATTTATGTGATATGGACATCGACATTTGTTATCATCCTCACTTTCATTTCCAATCGCTTCAGAAGCAAATTGACTACTATAATTCACGAAATGAGTCAGTATATTTGGATTATTTTCGATTAAGTGATACCATTGATTTAGCTGTTAAGATGTTAGCTGATTCGCACCAGTTACGTAAATGTTCAAAAGAATTGGATCGTTATTTTAATAGTAATACGTGTAAGTTGCCTGGAATAGTAATTGTTTCTGTTCTGTACAGACAATCAATGACTCGTTTGCTTAAAAGAATGGTTACATCTCAGACTTCTAAGATATGGTTGATGGATTTTTGTTTTGAACTAAAGTATATAACATTTAATGATGTTATTCATAAACAGAGACCTCAAGATAAGACTATTCACCTACAGCATGGATCATTTTTTTACATATCAACCGGCTTATTGTAATCGTGTTGTGATATTTCCTTGTGTTGTTCTCCTCGCGAAAAAGATATAATAGATCAAAACAATAAATATAAATCGAGAATAGAGTATCTTGGAGCACCATTACAATCATTTATAGATAAATCAAATATAGATAAAAGTAGAATCTTCTTTTGACATTCTGTTCCTTATGACTGATACATACAGTGCTGAGAATAAGATGCTCCAAACTATATTTCTCAAGGGATTTGATTTTTTACGTTACAAAGTATTGGTTAGATATAGACCAGAACTTCGAGAATTGATGATGAAACATACTTGTCGCCTTTTATTGGTGGTGAGAAACAGCCCGCGAACATTCTGTAATTACATTACGGACAAGTTAAGCGAAATCGACGCAGAAAACGCAGAGATTTATAAACAGAATAATAATTCTTATGTTGAAAAAGCTTTCCTCACTTGATGAAAAGTATCAAAGGGAAATAAGCTCGTCAAAAAGAGATGTTTTATTATTTGCCGACCGTTTTCCTTTTCAGATATATGACTGACGATTACAGTCTTACATGTTACGCAGGCTTTTCCGGGTCGCTCTGCGGGAAACACAGGCAAGCTTTGAAACCATTACATTTCTTGCCGGAAAAATCAACGAACTCGGACTGACAAGCGTAATTACAATCGACGGTTCGGACAGTAAAATTGCCAACACTGTTATTAATGAAACACAACCAAAACATCTGAATATTTTAACGCTGGATTCCATGCAGTCGATCACTTCTAAGGATATAGAAAACGGCTTTACTTATTTATCGGTAATGGAAAACAATCTTGAAAATATAAAGACTGCTCTAAATTAAGGGGAATTATAATGCCGCAGTTAGAATGCCGTAATCTGTCATTGGGATATGATTCAAAAGCAATAGTAAGCGATCTTAACTTTTCAATAAACAAGGGTGATTATCTGTGTATTGTAGGTGAAAACGGTTCGGGAAAAAACAACGCTTATGAAAACTCTTTTTGAATCTTCATTCTCCTCTCAGCGTAAGTATTATAACAGGAGACGGACTTAAAACAAATGAAATAGGATATCTTCCTCAGCAGACGGTAGTTCAAAGAGACTTTCCTGCGTCTGTTAAGGAAATTGTACTGTCCGGCTGTCAGGGACAATGCGGAATCAGACCTTTTTACAAAAAAGAAGAAAAAAATACAGCCCTTCAAAATATGGAGCGAATGGGAATAAGCAATCTTTCCTCACGCTGTTACAGGGAACTTTCCGGCGGTCAGCGGCAGAGAGTACTTCTTGCAAGAGCATTGTGCGCTACAAAGAAAACTGCTTTTGCTGGACGAGCCTGTTTCCGGACTCGATCCTAAAGCTACAGCGGAAATGTACGATATCATTGAAGAGCTGAACCGTCGGGATAAAATCACAATAATTATGATTTCCCATGATATAAGCGCGGCTGTTAAATATGCAAAAACCACATACTGCATAGCGGAGATGAAATTTTTTTCGGTACAAAAGAAGAATATCTTAAAAAGCAATGCAGGAGGTCAGTTTACCGGCAATGAAAGGAGTAATGAAAATTGAATGACATAGTAGAAAAATTCAGCTTTTATATGGAGCATTCCTTTGTACGCTATGCTTTTTGATTGTAGGCGTACTGATCGCTCTTTGTTCTTCTCTTCTGGGAGTTACGCTTGTTTTGAAACGCTTTTCATTTATAGGCGACGGACTTTCTCATACGGCGTTCGGAGCAATGGCGGTAGCCGCCGTACTGAATCTGACCAACGATATGCTTTTTGTTCTTCCTGCAACAGTCATTTGCGCCGTACTGCCGCTGAGAACGGGGAACAGTACTAAAATAAAGGGCGACGCTGCAATCGCTATGATCTCAGTAGGCTCGCTGGCAATCGGATATCTGCTGATGAATTTGTTTTCCACTTCTTCAAATCTTTCGGGAGACGTTTGCAGTACGCTGTTCGGTTCGGCTTCCATACTTACGCTGACAAAGGCTGAAGTATGGTTATGTATAATTTTATCAATCGTTGTGGTTTTGGCATTTCTGTTTTTTACAATAAAATATTTGCAGTTACATTTGATGAAAATTTCGCAAAAGCAACGGAATTAAAGCCGGAATTTACAATCTTCTTATAGCGGTAATTATTGCGGTTATAATAGTACTTGCAATGAATCTTGTAGGTTCTCTTCTGATATCTGCGCTGATTATTTTTCCTGCGCTTTCGGCAATGCGGATATTTAAAAGCTTTAGATCCGTTACGATATGTTCGGCGGTATTGTCAGTTTTTCTGCGCACTGCTTGGTATTCTTATCTCAATTTTGTACGCAACCCCTGTGGGTTCGACTATAGTAGCTGTGGATATCGGAGCATTTGCGTGGTATTTTCAGCGACCGGACTGATATTACAAAAAACCGGAAAATAAAGAAAGGGACGTTAAAACGTCCCTTTTACATTTTTATTGACAAAATCATAAGTATATGCTAAAATAATTTTATCTAATAGTGTTAGGTAAATTATAAAAAGGAAAATTTACTATGAAATATGAAAAGCTTACTGAAATTTTAATGGAGTCCCTTAAAGACACATATTACAAATCCCCTATCACCAACTACGCATTCTTTTTACAAGGTGAACATAAGCTTCTTAATCATCTTTTATATATGCGGCGAGGTTTATAAAAAACCTGCCGAGCTTTGCAGAGAACTTTATATGACCAGCGCAAGAGTATCAGCCGCACTGAAAATTCTTGAAAAAAGGGTTATATTAAACGAAGAGCCTCTCAAAAAAGATAAAAAGAAACGTTATGGTATTCCTTTACAGATAACGGAAAAGAATATATTGAAAATGTAAGAAAAAGTGTTTTCAATGAAATGAAAAACAGCGCTTATGAATATGGGTGAGGACGCTGATGAATTTGTCAGCCTTATCAAAAGAGCAAAGAGAAATTATTAATAAATCAGAAAGCGAGCTGATCGATAAAAATGAACATGAATGATTTTTTTGCCGGACAGGTTTTTAACGCCTACGAATATTTTGGATCACATAAAGAATCAGGACGTATTGTTTTCCAGAACATTTGCTCCCAATGCCGCAAACGTATGTATATTCGGAAGCTTCAATAACTGGTCGGAAGAACCTATGACTCAGGAATCTTATGGAGTATACAGCTTTGTTTCAGACAGTGCAGATTTCGGCGATATGTATAAATATGTAATCTATACAAAAAATCAGGCGAACGTTTTGAACACTGCGATCCTTACGGCTTCGGAATGGAACTGCGTCCTCAGTGGGCGTCTTATATAGTCGATTTGTCTGAATATAAATTTACTGATGACAAGTGGTTGGAATGCAGAAATAAAAATTACAATTCTCCTATGAATATCTATGAGGTACATCTGGGTTCATGGTTGAATAATCCTCAGAATGAAAACGGCTGGTATAATTACAGTGAAATTGCAGACAAGCTTATTGAATATGCAAAAAACATAAATATACTCATCTTGAATTTCTTCCCCTTTCCGAGCATCCGGCGGACTGCTCCTGGGGTTATCAGAACACTGGATTTTTCAGTCCTACTTCACGTTACGGCACTGCTGCACAGCTTATGGAGCTTGTTGATAAATGCCACAAAAACAATATCGGAGTAATTATGGATTTTGTTCCCGTTCACTTTGCTGTAGACGGCTACGGACTTGCACAATATGACGGCTCTTACCTCTATGAATATCCGCCGTCAGAAGTGGGTATAAGCGCATGGGGAACATGCAACTTCAATCATTCAAGGAATGAAACCCGCTGTCTGGTACAGTCCGCAGCTAATTTCTGGCTGGAAAAATTTCATTTTGACGGTCTTAGAATGGACGCTATCAGCCGTGACAATTTATTGGGGAGGAGATCCGGCAAGAGGCGTCAACGAAAACACTGTAAGTTTCCTTAAAAATATGAATCTGGGACTTCAAAAGCTTCACCCCACAGCTATGCTGATAGCCGAGGATTCAACAGCATTCCCGAAAATTACCGCTCCTGTTGAATATGACGGTCTGGGATTTGATTACAAATGGGATCTTGGCTGGATGAACGATACCCTGGACTATTTTCGTATTGCCCCCGTGGGAACGTCACAATCATTATCACAAGCTGACTTTCTCTATGGCATACTTTTTACAACGAGCTTTTTATTCTCCCATTCTCTCATGATGAAACAGTACACGGAAAAGCAACCATAATTCAGAAAATGTACGGAGATTATCAAGATAAATTTCTACAGTGCCGGGCGCTTTACATGTATATGTACGCTCACCCCGGCAAGAAACTGAACTTTATGGGAAATGAATTCGGACAATTCAGAGAATGGTCAGAGGAACGTGAACAAGACTTGGCAAATACTTCAATATCCTCTTCATGACGCTTTTCAAAAGTATATAACCAAGTTAAATGAAATATATTTAAAAAATCCTGCGCTACACAGCGGCGAATACAATATGGATAATTTCAGATGGATCATGTCTGACAACTGTGAACAGTGTGTTTATATTTTTGAAAGATCCTGCGGCGGAAGTACTGTTTTATGCGTATTTAATTTTTCCGGCATGAAACAGGAAGTATCGTTTACTCTGGGAAAAACCGCAAAGTTAAAGGAAATTTTAAACAGCCGCTGGGAAGAATACGGCGGAGATGTTCCACGGGGAACAAAAAGCTGTAGCGCCAAAAAAGATATTTTTACTTTAACTGTAACTCCTTTGACAGGAAGCTTGTTTGAAGTGATTTAAAAAAGTTTTCCATAATAAAAATTAAAAAAGGACGGTTCAAAACCGTCCTTTTTGTTATCCCATAATAACAGTAATTTTATTTACATCTGCAAGCTTTTCAGCAGGTACATAATTATCTTCAAGCTTTTCTCCGTTAAGAGTAATTTCACTGACTCCGCTCTGTACGTGATCAGGATTCTGAATATCAATCGAAAGCTGTTTGCCTCTGAAAGTTTTTTCAATTGTAAAACCGTCCCACTCTGACGGAATAGACGGAGCAATTACCAGTCCTTCCAAATCAGGTCTCATACCGCATATACCCTCAACACAGCCTACCATAACCGTAGACGCAGTACCGGTCAGCCAATGTACATGAGAACGTCCCTCAAAAGGAGATGCCTTTACTCTCTGTAAACTGTCCGTGAGCATACGGCTCAATAACTCTTATCTCAGCCTTGTCATTCATTGCAGCAGGGAGAGCTTTCCATGAAGTACTCAAACGCTCTGTTACCATGTCCTGCAAGAGCTTCGGCAAGTATAATCCAACCCTGCGACTGTGAGAAAATACCGCCGTTTTCTTTGGTATCGTCATTGAAAAATATGCATAAGCGCACCGTCAAAATAATGCTTTTTTTATAAGGAGGATCAAGCAGTTTTGCACCGTATGGCGTATTGAGAATTTCATGAACGCTGTCAAGGGCTTTTTCAGCCTGTTCATCAGACGCAAAACGTGAAATAACGCTCCAGCTTTGCGGATTCAGCCACATATTAGCTTCAGGATCTTTCTTAGCACCAACTATAACGCCGTCCTCACGGATACCTCTTATAAATCTGTCCTCGTCCCAGCACTTATCCAGAGCGGCGGACAGTTCCCCCTGTACCTTATCAATATAGCTTATATAATCATCGTCACCCTTTAATATAGCCATTTCTTTAATAACGCTCATTGCGTAGTAAAGCTGGAATGCAACAAATGTAGACTCACCTTTTGCACCGAGTCTTAAGCAATCGTTCCAGTCTGCATGTAAACCTGCCGGCATTGAGTGTGCGCCGAGTCTTTCCATAGAAAATCTTATGGCATTTTTCAAGTGCTCATAAACAGTAGCTTCGCCTCCGTTTGCATAAACGAAATGACCTCATCTAAAAATGCCTTGTTTCCGCTTTCACCCAGATATTTTACAATAGTCGGGAACAGCCACAGAGCGTCGTCTGCACGGTATGAAGGGTGTCCTGTTTCCTTAACATATTCCGGATCGTCAGGAGTATTTTTCATGTCCGGCATTGTGTGTGAATTTAACCAGTGGAAGTCCTCCCCCCGTTATCGACCTGCGCCGACAGCATAAATCTTATCTTTTCCGCTGCCATTTCAGGATCAAGATGAATTATACCCTGTATATCCTGTACTGTATCACGATAACCGTAACCGTTTCTCAGTCCGCAGTAAACAAACGAAGCCGCTCTTGACCATATAAACGTAATAAAGCACTGGAATGCATTCCACACGTTTATCATGTTATTAAATTCTTCGCTTGGAGTATTGACCTGAAAACGATCGAGAGTGGAGTGCCAGTAATTTTTAAGCTCTTCTACTTCCCTGTCAACTTTTCCCTGTTCCTTGTATTCATTCAGAATAGCGGCAGGCTTCCTCACTTTTTTTCTTCTTCCAAGAATATAAATAAGTTCTGTAGTCTGTCCGGCTTCAAGGGTAATATCCGACTGCAATGCGCCGCATGAATTTGAATTATAATTCATGGAATTATCTAATCTTCCGTTTTCTACAGCCACTGGATTTGAGTAAGTTCTGTATGAACCTATGAAATTATCAAAATTACCGCATGCGGCAGTAACTTCAGCGCCTACCATACCGAAAAAAATCTGTCAGTACGGTCTTTTTTTACTGTTTTCACTTATAGTCTGAATAATTCTGTTTTCTTCAAATTTAGTCTTAGAAATAAACAGCGAGTACTGCAAATTTACTTGATCCTGTTCATAATTATCTTCATTTGTAAATTCAGTAAATCCGAAAACCGAAAGCTTTCTCGCCTTTGTATCATTATTTGTTATCTTTGTACGCCATACTTCATAGGTTTTTCCCCCTGTGGAACATAATAAGTTGTCTCAGCCGCTATTTTTTCGTACTCAGAGCTAATTACCGTATAAGCTGTACCGTGTCTGCATTCGCTTTTATACTTGTCCAGCGGCTTTCCTACAGGCTGCCATGAAGCAGACCAATAATCAGATGTATCATTGTCTCTGATGTATATATAGCGTCCCGGAAGAGCCATCATTGAATTGAAACGGAAACGTGTTATCCTTCCGTTTGCACCTGACTTAACAAAGCTGTATCCTGCGGCATTATTTGAAATGATAGCGCCGTATTCAGGCGATCCCAAATAATTTACCCATGATGCGGGAGTATCCGGCTTAGTTATTACATACTCCCTTATTTTCAAGGTCAAAATAACCGTATTTCATTCTTATATTCTCCTTTAAAATATATATTTTTTCTTTAAATACAACTGTTATTATGATACCATTTTATATCATTTATTTCAATACTTTTTTGAAAAAGTATGCAAAATTATTTTTTAAACTTTTCGGTATTTGAAAAAGCGAAAATAAAAAACTTTTGTAATTTCTTTATTCAAACAAAAGACTGATACGTTTTTGCCACTTGCTATCTTCTTTAGTATCACCCATCTTACATGGGCGTGAATTTTAGATTTTACGTCTTGCCTTTTATGGGGAGTCCTATTAGTTCAGAAACTGTATGACGGATAAAATTCGGCACTTTACGTGCCGTAAGCCGCCCACGGCGTTTGAGTGGGCGCATTTCTTTGTTACTTTCTTGTTGCGAAACAAGAAAGTTAAAAAGGAAGTTTCAAAGAAACTTGTTTCTTTGGTTCGTGAATTAATTAAAAAATACCAGTAAACTATAACCGATATAAAATTTTGCTTACTTTTTTTTTCAAAAAAGTAAGGCGGTCTAAAGACCGCCTTTATATTAGATTTGTGCTGAATAATTCGGAGCTTCTTTTTGTGATATAAATATCATGCGGATGACTTTCCTTAAGTCCTGCCCCTGTAATTCTTACAAACTGTGATTTTTCGTGAAGTGTAGGAATATCAACGCAGCCGCAGTAACCCATACCTGATCTGATACCGCCTACCAGCTGGAAAATAGTATCTGAAACCGGACCCTTAAACGGTACACGTCCTTCAACGCCTTCAGGTACAAGCTTTTTAGCTCCCTCCTGGAAGTATCTGTCCTTAGAACCGCATGCCATAGCTCCCAGACTTCCCATACCTCTGTATACCTTAAATGAACGTCCCTGGAAAATTTCAGTTTCGCCTGGAGCTTCGTCACAGCCTGCGAGGAGTGAACCAAGCATTACAACGTTCGCACCAGCGGCAAGAGCCTTAACGATATCGCCTGAATACTTGATACCGCCGTCAGCAATAACCGGTATATTATGCTTCTGAGCAACTCTTGCAACATCATAAACCGCTGTGATCTGCGGTACACCGATACCTGCAACGACACGGGTCGTACAGATAGAACCAGGGCCGATACCAACCTTTAAGCAGTCTGCACCGGCTGCAATAAGGTCTTCAGCAGCTTCAGCTGGTGGCAATATTTCCGGCAATAACAGGAATATCCGGATAAGCTTCTTTTTACCATTTTCAGACATTTCATTATATTCTGTGAGTGACCGTGTGCAGAATCCAGTACCAATACGTCAGCCTGCGCGTCAATTAAAGCCCCTGCTCTTTCAAGTACGTCTGCTGTTACGCCAATTGCAGCGCCGCAGAGAAGTCTGCCGCCCTTGTCTCTTGCAGAATTAGGGTACTGAATTGCTTTTTCAATATCTTTAATAGTTATAAGTCCCTTTAAATAACCGTTTTCGTCAACTAAAGGAAGTTTCTCTATTTTGTGAGTTCTTAAAATTTCCTGTGCCTGTTCAAGAGTAGTACCAATCGGAGCAGTTATAAGATTGTCCTTTGTCATAACGTCGCCTATTTTAGTATCATAATCTGAAATAAAGCGCATATCTCTGTTCGTAATGATACCTACAAGCTTTCCCTGACTGTCAACGATCGGTACGCCTGAAATCTTATACTTGCCCATCAGTTCGTCTGCGTCATATACATATCTGTCCGCTGTAAGAGAAAATGGATTTACAATAACCCCGTTTTCAGAACGCTTAACCTTATCTACTTCATCAGCCTGCTGTTCTATAGTCATGTTTTTATGAATGATACCGATTCCGCCTTCTCTCGCAATAGCGATTGCCATTTTGCTTCTGTTACGGTATCCATGGCTGCTGTCATAATCGGAGTTTTCAAAGTAATATTACCTGCAAGTCTGGTCCCCAGATTAATCATGTTAGGCGTAACGTCCGACTGTCCCGGAATCAGAAGTACGTCGTCAAAAGTTAAACCCTCTTTTTTCAAATTTTCTCTCACTTAGCATAAAAAAATCCTCCTTAATATATGAATAAAGCAGCCAATTTTTTAATTAAAAATTAAAGCTGTCTTACATTTCTTATTTAAACTATTTCTTATAATGATACTATTTTTTTCTCATAATGTCAAGCTTTTTTTTTCGACTTTTTTCAAGCTTTTTGGAAAAAAAAGCTTGGCAAAAACTTTAATGCCGAATTTTATTAACTTGATATTGTTTTTAAACACTCGCAAATTTTTTTTTTTACAGAGTATTGAAGAAAAAATTTTGAAAAAAAGCTTGGCAAAAAACTTTAATGCCGAATTTTATTAACTTGATATCGTTTCTAAACACTCGCAAATTTTCTTTTTACAGAGAAATGAAGAAAAAATTTTGAAAAAAAGTAGGCAAAAAACTTTAATATCGTCTTTAGTATGATGATATATTTTATATAAGACCCGACCAGTTAATTAAACTAAAATCAAGCGCCGAAAATTATAAATCTTCGGCGCATTAAATTATTTAATAATATCAGTACCCATAAAGGGTACAAGAGCCTCGGGAATAGTAACGCTTCCGTCTGCATTTTGATAATTTTCAAGAATAGCCGCAACAGTTCTGCCCACTGCAACACCCGAACCGTTAAGAGTATGAACGAACTGAGCCTTGTCCTTTGGACTGTTCTTAAATCTGATTGCCGCACGTCTTGCCTGATAGTCCTCAAAATTAGAACAGCTTGATATCTCAACATATCTGTTATATGACGGCATCCATACTTCAATATCGTAAGTTTTAGCGCTTGAGAATCCTATATCACCTCTGGAAAGCGCAACAACCCTGTAAGGCAGACCAAGTCCCTGAAGTACTCTTTCTGCGTCGTTTGTAAGCTTTTCAAGTTCGTCGTAAGAGGTTGCCGGATCAACAAATTTTACCAATTCAACCTTGTTAAACTGGTGCTGACGGATAAGACCTCTCTGGTCTCTGCCTGCGCTTCCCGCTTCGGCTCTGAAACATGCGGAATAAGCACAGTACTTGATCGGCAGCTTGTCGCCCGATAAAATTTCATCTCTGTGCATGTTTGTTACCGGAACTTCAGCAGTCGGTCTCAGGAAATAATCGTTGTTGGCAACTCTGAAAGCGTCCTCTTCAAACTTCGGAAGCTGACCTGTGCCCGTCATTGGTGACGCTCTGTTTACCATGTACGGAGGGAGTACTTCCGTATAACCGTTTTCAGTGTGAGTATTGAGGAAATAACTGATTACAGCTCTTTCAAGTCTTGCGCCAAGTCCTTTATAAAAATGAAATCTTGCGCCTGTTACCTTAGTCGCCGTTTCCGGATCAAGTATACCTAAATTTTTACCGATATCCCAGTGTGCAAGCGGTTCAAAAGTCAAACTTTGAAGGCTCTCCCCACTTTCTCAATTCAACATTTTCACTGTCGTCCTTGCCTATAGGAGTAGTTTCTGACGGAATATTCGGAATTCTCAGTAAAGTATCTCTCTGCTTAGTTTCCAGTTCGCTTATAACTGCATTGTCATTCTTGATTTTTTCAGAAATTTCCTTCATTTCAGCCATTACAGCGTCAGTATTTTCACCGTTTTTCTTCATAATCGGAATCTGCTTTGATACCTTGTTCTGTTCAGCTTTTTAAAGCGTCTGTTTCGGTAGAAAAGCTTTCTTCTCTTTTCGTCAATTTCAGAATTTCATCAATATAGCTGTCATAGTCGGCATTTCTTGTTTTCAAAGCCGCCTTAACCCTATCCGGATTTTCTCTGATAATTTTAATGTCAAGCATTTTATTTTACTTCCTTTACTTTGATAATTTATCTGCAAGGGCTGACAGATCCTCTTTATCATAAAATTCAAGGATCAATGCCCCTTTATTTTTTTACCGTATTCAACCTTCACCTTTCTGCCCAAAGCATTGTGAAGACCGATTTCCATTTCTTTGAAATAGCTGTCAATACGCTCGTTTGTAACAGCCGTTTTTTTTCACCCTTATCACTTGCCATTTTTTCCAATGATCTTACGTTTATCAGTCCCTGAGTCGCTTTTTTGGCGACTTCAAGCATTTTTCTTCATCGTCAAATGCAAGCAAAGCCTTTCCGTGACCGACCGTAAGCTCGCCGTTTTCAAGCATTTCAAGTACTTCCTCAGGCAAAGCCAGCAATCTCATAGCGTTTTGCAACGGAAGAACGGGAGCGTCCTACAGTTTTTGCTACGTCCTCCTGAGTCATTCCAAAGGATTCCACAAGCTCGCTGTATCCCTTTAGCTTCTTCAACGGGATTAAGATTTTCACGCTGTAGATTTTCAATCAGCGCTATCTGCATTGCTTCTAAATCGGATAATTCCTTTATCTGTACCGGAACCTCTGAAAGACCCAGCATTCTTGCGCCTCTCCACCTGCGTTCACCTGCAACTATCTGATATCCGCTGCCATACGGTCTTACAAGCAACGGCTGTAAAATACCGTGCTTTGCTTTATTGATTCCGCAAGCGCCGAAATTGATTCATCATCAAAATTTTTTTCTGGGCTGTTCCCTGTTCAGCTCAATTTCTGTAATTCTCAGGGTCTGACCTGAATCAGTATTTGTTTTGTTGTCTTCAAAAAAGGGCGCTTAAACCTGTGCCCAATCCTCCTTTTGACGCCATTTACACACCTTCTCTTTTTCTTCCGAATAATTTTTTTTCTTTTCTTTTTTTTCGGAGGTTCTTCATTTAAAATTTCCAGTCCTAAAAGCTCGTAATATTCCGCTCCCTTTGAACTTTTATCATAGTACATTACCGGTTTTCCGTGACTGGGAGCTTCTGAAAGTCTTACATTTCTCGGAATTTTAGTCTTAAAAATCTTACCCGGAAAATACTTTTCAACTTCTTCCACAACCTGTCCGCTGACATTAAGTCTCGGATCAAACATTGTAAACAGAATTCCTTCAATATCAATAGACGGATTAAACTTTGTCTTTACAATTTTTATAGTTTCCATAAGCTGACTAAGTCCCTCAAGAGCAAAAAACTCAGCCTGCATGGGAACAATAATTCTGTCGCATGCCACCAGTCCGTTTATAGTTATAAGACTAAGAGACGGAGGACAATCAATAAATATAAAATCATAATCCAATCGGCAGGTAAGAAGTGCATTTTCAGTCTGTTCATTCGGTCATCAATATTTATCATTTCTACTTCACCGCCTGCAAGGGCGGAAGTAGCCGGAACTATACTGACATTTTTAAATTCGGTTCTAATAATAGTATCCTGAATTCTCGCCTGACCGATCAAAACGTCGTATGAAGAGTATTCAATGGATTTTTTTTCTGATTCCAAGACCTGTCGTAGTATTTCCCTGTGCGTCTATATCAATGCACAGCACTCTTTTTATCCCTAGAACCAAGATAAGCCGCAAGATTCACAACGGTGGTAGACTTACCCACTCCGCCTTTCTGATTTGCAACTGCATAGACTTTTCCCCATTGAATTTCCTCCTTTTTTTTACTACTATATTAAATTATACCACTTTCCGTCCCTCCTGTAAAGATATTTTTACGCATTTTTTGTTGTTTTTTGCATAAAAAATGTTCCACGTGGAACACTCCGCTTTTTGAAAAAAGCTGGGCAAAAAACTTTTATGCTGATTTTCATTAATCCAAGACATTTTTTTAAAGACTCACAAAGTTACTTTTGCAAAGAAGAATAAAAATTTTTATATCGAATTTCATAACTTAACTTTCATTTTAAAGACTCGTAAAAGCAACTTTTGAAAAAAGCTGACAAAAATTTTATTTGTCATTTTCTTTGCTTGTGCAAAGAAAATAACGAAAAGAAACACCCTTCTTTCTTTGTTCACACAAAAGAAAGAAGCAAAGAAATGTAACGACCGCGTAACCCTTTCAAACTATCACGCAAGGTACTCTCCCATAACTGTGCTGAGACATATCTTCTACTTGCGTTCTCTATTTAACTTCACCCATCTTACTTGGTTGTGAATTTTAAAAGTCAGGTCTCTTGTTGGTTTCCGTCATAAAAATTTGGTTAAGCTCTATATAAAAAGCTTAACCATTTTAAAATTATCTTAAAAATTTTTATTTCCATTCATTATTGAATTTTAACTCTATACTCTATATAGTCCTCATTTTGAATTTTTTAGAATCCGCAGGAATTCCTGCCGCCTTCATAGTTTCTACTGCTTTATTAATAGTATTAACAAAAATTTTCACATTCTGAAAAACCTTACTTCTTTTTCTATAGCTTTCCTTATCCTTTGCCTTTCCTATGTATTCGTCTATTGCCTGTTCAGTACGCTCAACATTCAGATTAAACTTTATCACCCTATTGATGATTTCCAGACGCTCTTCCTTACTTCCCAGTCTTAATAATGCTCTGGCATGTCTTTCAGTAAGATTAAATTTTGTTATAAGCTCCTTTTTCTTCATCACTCAGCTTTAAAATTCTAAGCTTATTTGCTATTGTAGACTGTGCTTTTCCAAGCTTTAGAGCAGCGTCCTCCTGCGTCATACCGTAATAGCTGATAAGTTTTTCAATTGCGTTTGCTTCGTCAAAAAAAGACAGATCCTGACGCTGAATATTTTCAACTAATGCCAAAACAGCGCTTGTCCGGGCGGAAATATCCAATATAATACACGGCACATATCTCAGCTGTACCAGCTTTGCCGCACGCAGTCGTCTTTCCCCGGCAATTAGTTCGTATCCCCTATCAACTTTTCTCACCGAAAGAGGCTGTAAAATACCGTTTTGACAAATACTTTCTGCCAGTGAACTTATATCGTTGTAATCAAATTCCGTTCTGGGCTGATGAGGATTCGGAACTATTTCAGATATAGGGATCTGTACTACACGATTTTCTTCTTTTTCTTTCTCCTTTGTAAAATTTAAAAATGCTGCCATATTTAACTTCCTTTCCTTTTTGATACTTTAATTTTACCTTATAAGGGAAATTATTTCCACACAAAAAAATTCCCCTTTTAATATAAATAAAAGGGGAAAATACGGCATTATTTTTTAATTTTATAGAGGCTTGTTCTTTATCTGACTGCTGTTTCTGGGATATTTTAATGAAGTCTGCGATATTTTTTCAACAATAAAAAGCTTTCGTTGTTCAAAACCGTTGAGCTTGTAATCAATTTCGTCTGAAACCTTTCCGCCCATTGTTTTTATTGCATTTCCTGCGTTTTTTATACTTTCCCCCGGACCTTTAAGAGCGGCAAAAATTCCGCCTTTTTTTACAAATCCCATACAATACTCGCAAAGCACCGGCATAGCCGCAACGGCTCTTGCCGTAGCAACATCGAACTTTTTCTCTGTACAGCACATTTTTAGCAGCCAGCCTTTCTCCGTTCCTATGAGGTTGTTGAAACTGCCTTCGTGACCGACTCCAGGCTCGGAGGAGATCACCGGATAGACAAGGATTGAGAAGTCCGGCCTGGTCTCTGCATCGATATACTGCGTGGATGCAGTGGCCGCGAGATGTCCACCGGCTGAGAATCCCATCACACCGATCTGCTTCACGCCCCACTCCGGAGCGTAGTGGCGGCAATAACGGAACACGTTCTGCACATCGTTCAGCGGCACGTTCCAGTGGCCGTATGGCAGACGGTACTTGAGCACGGCTGCACTGATGCCCTGACTGTTAAGCCATTCCGCGGCGTATTGTCCCTCGTGCACGTAAGCTGTGAACCAATAGGCTCCGCCTGGGCAGATGATGACCATCTTGCCGTTCGGATTCTTTGCCAGATAAAGTTCGAACCTCGCGCTGTCACCGGTGAATTTCAGATTCATATCCTTGGTCAGTTCCTCCGACTTAGTGCAGCCGTTGGACTCTCCAGGGCCGAGTGTTATGCCCTCGATTCCCTTATCAACATTCTGTCCTTCCGGGTACAGATAGACAACCTTGTCCGGCTTGCGTGTGAACTGCTCTCTGGCGACTTTAGGCAACTCCTTCTTGCCGTTCACGCTTTCAAGCTGCTGGCCGAGCCATCTTTCCAGAGCCGCTGAGAACTCAGGCCTGCACGATCCCAGATTGTCCTTGCAGACCTTTGGGTCAAGGCCGATGCTCAGATCAGTGAATCCCCAGCCGTGACCTCCTTTCGGATAAATATGAAGCTCAGCAGGAACCTTGTTCCTGACGAGAGCCTGATAGAATTTCACGGAACTTACAACCGGTACGGTCTTGTCGTAGGTGCTGACGCCGATGAAAGTCGGGGGAGTGGTAGGTGTGACATCACGATAGGTGGTGTACATTCTCTTCAGCCCGTCATATTCATTCAAGCCATTGTACCATTGGCCGAAAGATTTGTCCTCCCTGTCGGTCCACGACGCTTCGCCGCCGAGAAGATTGTCAACCGATCCTTTGTGTGTGGCATTCTCGTCCATCAGGATAACAGGGTAGAGGAGTACCGCGAAGTCCGGCCTTGTCGTGGAGTCAACGTACATAGTCTCGGCAGTGCTGGCGAGATGTCCTCCAGCCGAGAATCCCATCACACCGATCTGCTTTATTCCCCAGTCCTCTGAATGATGCCTGCAATAACGGAATGCGTTCTGCACATCCTGAAGCGGAACCTCACGATGCCCGCCAGGAAGGCGATATTTCAATACGGCGCAGGCGATACCTCTGTCATTCAGCCATTTCGCGGCGTATGATCCCTCGTTCCAAGTGGAAATGCCGGCGTACCCGCCACCTGGACAAGCGATGACCATCTGTCCGTTCGGTTTTTCAGGCAAGAATATGTCAATACGCGCGCTGTCCGTCACGTTGGAGACGAATCCCCAGCCGCCGGCCACCTCCGCTCCTTCCAGACCGTTTGAGACAAGCGGCCCTTGGGTCACAGCCACCGTTCTCGACTATCCCTTGGTCCACTCCCCCCTCCCTTCGGATAGAGGTAAACGGTTTTTTGGGGAGCATATTCAATGCCCGGCGTGTTCTTGGCCTTCAGTTTTTCCTCGACAGGGGAAGTCGCGCCAACGGATTGACATTCACCGCCGTCCCGTCAAGGACCAGCTGGCTTTTCTTCGCCTTTTTCTGCGCCGAAGCATCCGTCCCTGCGCAGACAACTGCCGCCACCATAGCGGCCAGAAGAAATGTTCTTTTCATATTATCTGTCTTTTGTGTCCTTTTTATGAATATGTCTGCAAATATAACGAAAAGGAGCGGCTTTTTATGGCCGCTCCTTGAAAGATAACTATTTGATTAGTGGTGTTCACTCGGCGTTTTCCCTGAACTCAAGCAAATCTCCAGGCTGACATTCCAATGCCTTGCAGAGCGCGTCGAGTGTGCTGAATCGGACACCCTTGGCCTTTCCGGTCTTCAGAATCGACAGTTGTTGACCGCCGAAAGCCCGATCTTGTCAGCCAGTTCGGCGAAGTCATCTTCCGCCGAGCCAGCATCACATCGACATTTCTACTACTATTGGTATGTAATGATTATTCTTTTTCTGCTTCTCTTCCTGAGGCTGCTCCTCGCCGGCCTCTGCCTTTGGGATATGCTCAGCAGATTCATTCCTGGCCATATTGAAACAAACTGGAGCGGAGGTACTGGAGCCCTATCAGACCGAAATGAAATTAAGTGGTCGATGTCTTGCTGTTCTTGTCGCCGCGTCACCTTGTCGAGATCTCTTTATGCCCCCTTCCTGACTCCAGCCCGATTTGTCTGTGCGAAGTTTCGGGAGTTTGTCCGCGATCAAGTGGCGCTGCCAGCCTTCTGAGTGATTGCCGGCAGCGGCCTTGACCATCTGCTGAAACCGTCGGCCTGCTTTGGAGAGGATCTCAAGGGCCCCAGGGCCTGTGAGCGTCCATCTTTGCGTGCGTCAGCCTCCCTTGGCCAGCCTGCGGACTTTCGGCCTCAGCCAGCCTTCTCCTTGTCGATCTGGGTGGAACGACGATGTTGCCTGTTTAGTAGCCCCTCCCTCTCGGTATCGGCAAAGCTCGGCGTTGCCGCCTCTTCGGTCTCCCGAGGGCCTCGCTGCCTCGAACCTTCGGCTGCGACTGCTGCACGCGCGGCCTCGGCCTCCTTCGCGGCGCGGCGTCAGAGTTTGCGATGTCGATCTTTGGAAGTGTTCTCTCCCGCACGGCGCGTGTTTGCCGCGGCGTGTCTTGGATACGCATCTCTCTCTTCTGTCTCAGCGGATTCTGATGTCCTAGCAATACGTAACTGAACGAAGCGTCACCGA
>VOFK01000079.1_pt1 | contig 21716 bp, 42 predicted proteins | sample 5384121 | NCBI WGS metagenome assembly VOFK01 (sample SAMN12384730, study PRJNA508395) | human gut metagenome | isolation source: healthy gut J | host: Homo sapiens | reverse complement strand
AAAATGCAGAATAATCAAACTGACTATCTTCCTTATTTTCGTTATCATCATCTGATGTTTCGGTATTGATACTTATTAAGTCTTTATTGTCTTCATATGCGGTTTCAAATCTTTCTTCGCCCACCTGCTCCAAAGTTGGTGTTAATGTTTCATCTTCAAAATCACGCAGATTCGACTCAAACGGTGCGTGTACATCTTCTACGCTCTCATTACCGCTCATGACTTCATCTGTTGTTTCTTCATCTATGTTATAGTCATCCCATAAAAATAATAATGCCAATGTTATCGGAGTTTCGTATTTATCCAACATATTACGAATACGTTGTAGCGCATTTTCACCCTTTTTACTTCTATCGGGCTTGCGTATTTTTTCAAATATTCTCTTTGCTTTTCTGAATGTAAACATATATTATTCCTCTTTGAACTCGCTCTTTTCTGGTGATGTTCCGCCATTACCTGAGTAATCTGCACGTTCAGGCAACTTTGCGGCATCACGAAGATAATCTTCAAGCTGTTCATCAGGTGAAATAAATCCTGCACTTGAAACTTTTTTGTATAAAGTCGCCAAGTTCACTGATATTCCTATTTTTTCAATTTCGCCATGTATTATCGTCGGATAATCCGTAATATCTTTAAATGCCTCACCATTCATATCTATTAAATCAGGGATAGCCTTATTATTAAACACTTCTGCTATCATATCTAGATACGCACCTATTGCCACAGAAAACATCTGTGACTTATCACTGCCGAGATTATATGTTCCTGTACTCTGATGTCCCAACATTATAAAATCAGCTAATACCGTCATTGCAATTCGTGTATCATATCTTTCAATAATAGCGTTTGTATCAAAATTACGCTTGCCGCCGCTTGTGAGTAGCTCTAACTTCCACCCTTCAGGTTTTTACAACTCCCTCCAACGAATCACGACGTATACTTTTAACATATCGTTCCGCTTCACGTCTTGCACTGACCATGTTTTTATCATCACTATCCCATATATCAACACCTTCAGGCGCAGTCATTACAGGTAAACCTGCTAAATCACGTTCAATTCCTATACCTTCAATTTCTTGTATTCGCTTTTTAAAGTACCAAGAACGGTACGAATTACGCAATATACTTCGCCCCTCTGGGTTTCCTTTGCTGCTTTTGGTGCGGAATAATAACAGTTTATTCGCAGGAATTGTGATTAAATCAAACTTCGGCGGTGGCATTTGCGTTAATCCCAACAGATTATCATTATCATCATATTCCCATCTGTACAAAGTTTCCTGTGAGCGTATCGGTAACTTCTGCCACCCTATTCGACCGTCATTATATTTACTGTTCAGACGAATATCTTTTTACGTCCCATTCGACGCTTATACACAATTTCATGTGCACTCCATCCGTATGTCAACATAGACAATATTTCCGATATTGTGTCAATCCACGTTTCAGTCATATCATTCATACATTGCCACACAAAATCAGCCGCTTCCTCGTCTGCCGGAGTATTGCCGCCCGGTTGAGTGTCCCATGAACAACCTCGTATTAGCATATCAACCGCAAATAAAATAGCTCCAACTACATCATCATTGTCAGCCATTTCACGATATGTTTCTATACCCTTTTTTTTCCTTGCAGTTCCGGTAAGAATTCTTCGTAAAAATTCCGCCTGTACGCTTTTTGACCTGCACGACCAAACTCTTTCATGTAACCCATATTTCAGTCACCTCATCCATTCACTTTCTTTTTTTTTAGACCGTCACTGATATTTGGCATACTGCCTGTATATTTCTTTATCTTACCAAGATATACTGATAATGCAGCAGCATCTCCTCTGTCAGGTGATTTCAAACCTCGTTTTTCATTTCGTCTTTGCCCTCAATTTCAAGCTTTCCGTTTGACGCTATTCTATATTTTCGTGTTGAAAGCTGTGCTACTGTATCAGCATCATCTTCAAATTCGATTTCTTTATGTTCTAGTAGCTCTTTCAAGCATGCCCACATATGCGTTGTAAAGGTTATTATAATACTCTGCCGCCTCTTTACCCGCCTTTGTATCAGTTTCAATTTTTTCAGCAGCATTAATAGGGACAACAGCTAATCTATATAGCTGCTGTTCCTTTTTTGACTTCTTTTTAGTCGGTCTGTCACACCGCCGCCTAAGCCCGTATCATCAATGTTGACATATATTTTTCCTCTGTATTCGGGAAACTCATTGATTGTTTTTTATATATTCTTATAACGTCACCAGCGGTCGCCATCAAGTCTTGACCTTTACGCTCGGCCATGATTTTTAATCTTCCTTGCGCGTTGCGGTATATAATAGTTTCGTCATTTCCGAAACGAGCTATATCTACACCTAATATAATATTGGGTGATTTATTGCTGTCGGGAAGTTCATACAACTTACTGCTGCACTGTTCAATTATAGAAAGCGGTATAAACACATCATCTTCTTGTGTTGGAAATTCACCATATACACGAACACGAACAACATTACTGTCCTCGCCGTATTTCTTTTTAGGTTTTCTATATTCTTTTTATTGACTCGTGCCACATTCTCGGAATTGACCGTATGACATTTATATAATGCTCGGTCTACCGTGTGACTGTCATAAAAACACGCCAGAAGTCTTTGTCGGATTTCCTAACATCAATAACTTGTTGTTTTCACCTGACAATGTACCAAGTATAGCTTCCATAATAGCGTCCGCAACACCTGAAGCCTCATCTACTATGAACAACATATTGTCTTCATGAAAACCTTGCATATTTTCAGGCTTTGTTGCCGTTTTTGCCACCGCAAACCACCGCTTATCGTGACCTTTCATATAAACATACGTCTTTGTCCATTTCAGTATCTTTTTCAGCACAGGTGATTTTTCTTGCCACTTCGCCACTTCGGACCACAATACATCATTCAGTTGTTGCTTGGTCGGAGCCGTTGCAACTATTCTCGGATATGAAAAACAGCTTAAAAACCACAATAGTATTATCGCTGTTATAGCTGTCTTTCCCACACCCTGCCCCGATTTTACAGTAATACGATTATCGGTAACTATATCGCAAAACACATCATCTTGCCATTTGTCCGGTATGAATTTGAACATTTCCCATGCAAATAGTTTTATATTTTTCCTGTAAAGAGGAATACGCTTTTGAAATATCTCAATCATTTTTTAGTCATCATCCTCACACCCCTCTACTGCTTTTTATCCAATCATCTATTAATTCACTGTCGCCATCCGTTGCCTTTTCTGCTCGAATTTTTTAGATAATGCTTCAAGTGTTTTTGATTTTCAGTTTTTGCACCCGAGTTAATTCGATTCTATTATTTGCATTTGTTCTACTGCGTCAACCTTTGTTTGTTGTGCCGTAACCGTTTGATGTTGTTTGCTACTGACACATTTTCCGAATGCGTTACTTTCTTTAGTCAACACCCGTATATCTTCTTTCAAAATCATTCCGTCAGGCGAATTTTTTCAACAATTCATTATATCGTGCCAATAATGCCATATAACGCCGCTCTCGCAAAGTAGCTAATTTCAATGTTTCAATTAACATAAATTCTTCGTCTGTCGGCATATCTGCCATCATTGCACGTTCCTCATCACTGATATTCTTCCAATATTCACTGGCATAGGTTGCATTCTTTAACGCATTGTTATTACCTATCTGACCGCCTCTATGACGTGTTTCTGTTTTTTTTTCCGAACGTTCGCTTTTTATTATCCGAACGCTCGTTTTGTTTTTTTAGGATTTCCGTCCCAATGGTATGTACTTTTCCATCTTTCGGACAGTACCCGGCGGCACGTCAAGTTTTCTTTGCTATATCCACGAGTTTCATACCGTCATGATACATAGCCTCTGCTTTCGCTGCTTTTTCATTAGGCACTCGTGCCACCTTAGACACCTCCCTATAATTCGTTCCTTAATTTTTTTGCATTTTTCTTCGTCTTGTGAAGAAATAAAAAAAACGGCGTATCTAATGCCGCCAAAATTAATTTAATTAAGTATTGAGCAAATATCATAAGTATTATATTATCAACTACACCGTAAAAAGCTATAGTTATAAAAATAACTGTATCTATAAGTTGACTGCTCATTGTACTTGCATTGTTTCTTAACCATTTATACTTTCCGTTCGTCTTATTCTTTAACCAATGAAATGAAATAACATCCATTGTCTGACTTATTGCAAATGCTCCAAGGCTTGCGAACGTCATTCTTGTTCCCTGATTTAATACTGCTGTCAAACACTCTTGCAAATGAGTTGTTTGCGATAATGTTGGTATTTTCAATGATAAATACCCTAATATCAAAAAAGCCGACTTGAACAATTATACCTACTTTAACGCAATCGTTCGCCTCTTTCTTTCCCCATATTTCACCGATAATATCAGTTGTCAAGAATGTGAGTGGATATGTTACTATCGCACCCGCAACGGTTAATCCTAAGATGCTTATAAGCTTTTACCGCCAAATAAGTTTGACGTTATAAGCCCCAAGCAAAATATTCCTGTTAATAGTGTTAAGTTAAATGTATTCTTTTTCATAATCAATTCACTCCATCCATATATTTTTTTGAAATTTTGTCCACTCTATCATATTATGAGCTACCAACTTCGGCAAATCTACTTTATGTCCTTTTTTCTCCAACTGCCGAGTTTTCATATAGCCGTTTTTTTGAAAAAGTGTATTTGTTGTCCTCTTGTGGCCGACACTACCCAGCTTGCACTGTCTACACTGTAAAACTTATAATTTTTTTCAGCTCGTGTTTTCGTGAAGCCCCTAAGCCATGTACCTTTACACCACGATAATACGCATATGCAACTAATTGCCGTATTAATTCATATTCCTGTTTTTTTTTTTCACATGGAATACTAATCCGCCTATCGCTATATACGGGTATTTTTTTGCACATCCGTTTCCAATAATCAACGCCCCCTGCCCTTATGCCATACAGGAATACATTGATAACCTATTGCGTTCTCCATCTTATGTCGCCAAAATTCTACTCGGTCAAGACCAAAAATATTATCAACATCTATTTCAAAATAATGTTTGATATTGTGACTGATTATGAATTTTATATATTTGTCAATATAACTATCCATTTGCTGCAATGTCACCTGTGCACCGTTCATATATGAAAATGCTCCGCTGTCAAGTAAAAAATTATCATTTCCCCGAAATGCTCATAGCCTCAAGACATGATTTTTCACCATTGAAAAATGTTTTCAAGTATATATCTCGGCCGACATATTTTAACCGTCTTATCCCTTAATTCCTTTGACATACCGGATCCTGTGGATGCAAGAAATACTCTCATGGTTCAAACACCTCACCACATTTAGGACACGTTGTTGTCTTTTTTATGATGTTCCCTCACTATTTCCGTATCCTTTAAAAAATCGTCATCGGAAACATTTAATTCTACATCATCTAATTCCGGGAAATTATACAGTCCAATGTCTATGTCAATAGCCTTTAGTTCTTCCTGCAGCTTTTTCAAAATCCCAGGTTGCAAATTCAGATGTTTTATTTTTTCAATCAATCGAAATGCCTTTATTTGCTCATCTGTGAGTTCGTCTGCTATAATACATGGTACTTTGTCAAGCTGCAACAGTTTAGACGCTTTTAAACGGGTTTCTCCTGCTATAATCACGTCATTCGTATCAATTACTATCGGCACTAAAAAACCGAATTCCTTAATCGATTCTGCTACTTTTTTCAACCGCATTTTCATTGTGTCTTGGATTATTTTCATAACATTTTAATGCACTGACACTGCGCATAACTATTGTACTTTCCATATACATCCTCCTAAGTTTATAAATGTGTTAGGAGGGAGCGTATATTTCTAATTCTCCTTTCCGACAATAAAAAGTCCATTTATTCGCAAATTGAATAAATGGACTTTTTTAATTATTTTAGAATTTTACTAATACTATTTTATCATATCCATATAGCCGAGTCAATGCCCTATTTGTGCCCCCACTAATTAATGCTGTCTATTCCGAATAGCAATACACTTAATTCTTTTTGCAGGCAGCGTCTATATCCTTATACACTGTCCGTTTATCAATGAAATACATCTCTGCAATTTGTTCTTTTGAATAAACTGTATCAGATATATACATATCATACAGCACCTTGCTACGACGTATTTTCATTTCACTGTTTGACTTTTGACACATATCTTGATACACGTTAATCATTCCGTCTATATGATTTATGATAATCTGTGTTCTGGCTGCACTTCGTTTGATTGACTCTACAATCATGTCAGACGTCACTCGTGGCTCCCACATTAATTCTTCAATGGCACCGAGTGCATCTTCGTTCGACTCTTCACATTCAAACACCGCATTATTAACATACTCTTTAAACGTTCTGTAATGACGTATCAAGAGTTTTGTATTATGTAATCTCCTATCCTTTCGGTTGCGTTTTTCTTTAAGTTTTTCTGCCTTAAAGTGTTCCATAGCTGCGTCAGCCCCTGCTTTGGCAGCTACTTTCACTATTTCGGTTAATTCTTCATCAGTTATAATTCTTTTTTCTTCTGCCTGCATTTTTTCATACCTCCGATTCCTATGTTGGTTGTGGGAGTTCGAAGGCTCTCCATAATAGCATTTAGTTAGATCCACTCTTCCGTCATCATAGAATTTAAGACCGCACTCTTCATACATGGTCCTTTTGATATTATCGATTTCATCACTTTCTAAAATATCAATTAAGGTTTTCTTCAAAGCTTGTCCTAAGCGGTTCATTCGTTTTTGTTTCCACCCTCTCTTGAATACAACGGATATATAACCATAGGTAATATGTACTTAATTTTTTCAAACATAGACTCTGCTTCTGACGATTTTTGAAGACTTACCTTTTTAGCATATACGGCTTATAACCCTCAAAAATTTTGGTACAGTCAATTCCTGCTTCTGTTCTCAATTCATCATTTAATGCCGGAATATCTCTGTCTTGCTTGCCGACAGAAGTAATATATCTGTTCATATCCACAGCATATCTGTATATCTTAATTTTTTCCCCCAACCGAATGTTTTTTCTTAAACAATATGCAACTGCCATAACGCTATATACAATGCTTAATTTAACCATTTCTTTATCGACTTTCATAAATGTTTGCCACAATGTTTGTTTGTTGTATTTTACATTATTCACACCGTGTTTTTTGGCAATCTCATTAAATTTTTTCAGTAAATTTTCTTGTTCTTTACGTCGTTCCGCCTCTTTTTAACGCACGTCTTTTTTTCTTCGCACGTTCGGCTACTTTATTCTTCATTGGTTGCTGCCCACCTCACATTCTGTTAATGTCTATCACAATTATTATAACTGTGACGAGCATTGCTAATAATTTTATCATTTTACACCTCGCATTTTATTATCCTCACTTTCCTGAACGTATCATAAAAAATAGAAGTTGTGACAATGGTCGCTCTCGATTTTTGATGTGTGCTTTTTTGCAACCTTGAGTCTCCAATCATCTAGATTGCCGTCTATTTGCATAGGATCTTCAATTTCATCTTTAACATCTCTTAAAGCCGGGCATGCTACAAGTACACCCACATCATAGTCTATATCCTTGATAATTCTTTTATATGTTTCTGCCGTAGTAACTATATAATTTTATCGCCATCAAATGTCAACCCATTTCCGCTATTGTAATCCTCTTTACAGCTTTTTACTTCATAAAAAAATAAATTCACCACGCTCTATACCACTTACAGTTTGATTTTTAGGAACAAACTGTACAAAGTCAACACGTTTCGTCTTTCCTTTACCCCTACCATAATCCATAGTAACCTCACTCGCATAATATATGCTCATTCCTGTTAATCGCTCTTTGACAAGTAAATCACTTAAAAATTTAGTGGTGTCTTTTCTGTTCATTTTCGTACCTCCATACCATTTTTAAACTATTTCCTTTGCTCGTCTGCACCGCTTTTGAAGTCTGTTCCAATCTTTCAATGCAAGATACGCTGATTTGTGTTGAATTAAACCACCACGTCCGCAATTTGGGCAATAGCATTCAAAGTACGTTTCCGGCTTTCCACCACATACTTTCAACTGTGGCATGCCGTAGTAAACACTGTCGCCACTGTTCGGCTCGTGGTCGCAACATACGCATGGTATTATTTTATTGACTTTCATTTTTTACTCCTCCTCAAACTCGTCCAAATATATCTCAAACTCGTCCTCTGTTTCATCTACGAATACATATACTGCTCCGTCTTTTCCACGTTGTGAGCCACTAACAAAAAATGTTCTCATAGCTACCTGCTTGCTTTGTGAATGTATCTTCGTCAATTTCTTCTACTTTAAAAAATCTCATTTCATTTCCTCCGTTATCCTATTAAATTCAATAACCCATACCCACGGATTAGCTTTCCACCCGTAACGGTCAATGTCAGGTTTCTTTATAGTGCTGTCCCATAGGTTCTTAAACTCACTAAGTAGCTTGCAATCATTTTGTGAAATAAAATCTTTGCAATCGCCGTTGACGTGTGTACAGTTGCAACACGGTTTATACATTCCTTTCTGCGTTTATGTTTAACGGCGTCTTATAGTCACCTGTTACAATATCATGTAACCGTTCTACCTTCACATCTTTCACACGAAGAAATATCCGTGCCGCCTCTTTCGGCATATGTATTGATTCACACACATATAGAATATCGCCGATTTTATATGGTGTTTTTCATTGCAAATTTCATTATTGCCATTATACAAATTCAATCCGTCTTTAACATATCCGGTCCAATTAGGATTTTTGTACCTTGAATTCCACAACTCGTCTTGCCTCCGTCTTTTTGTTATCCAACATTGCCTCCACCATCATTTCAGTGTTGAAAAAATATTGGTTTTGCTTTTATTTAATATTTCCTGTCGCTTCATTCCGCTACCTCCTTGCAATACGTCGCTATTTTGCTTTATCTTCCAATCGGCGTTTATATTCATGCTCAATTTCTTTATTTGAATAGTTTTCGTGCAAATATCTCATTTTTTGTTGCCACCTGCGACCTGCATTTGATATGTCAGCAGCCTTACGACGTGGAGTATATTTTTTGTACATTCACTAAAAAAATTTGAACTGTGGTAATTGCACTTTATTTCGTGTTTGTTAATAATTACGTCCCAGTTATCATTAATATCTTCGTAAATTTTACCCCCGACACAAGTGACCGCTACGGTCATAGAAGTATTTAATATCACCATTACAAAGTTTTTTCCCATCTGCACCTATATGACCATAGCTTTGGATATTCAAGTTGTTCTTTACCGTCAAAATCTGATAAGTTAAAATTCATATCTTTTATACGATGATGACCACTATTCACCCATCTTTTTCTTGATTTTATCCACCGCAAGCGTAGGTTCATCATAGTATTTAATCTTAACGGATTGATTAAAATACTGGGTAAAAAAATCTATCAAATGCTCTTTTATCCATTCAAATCTTAATTTAATTAAATACGGCATTTTTTCAAGTTTATCAAAATCGTAAAAAGCCACCATTTTGATTTACAATGTTGACATTTTGATAAAATTCGATTTTACAGCGATTTTCATGATATTCAGCTTTAAAACGTAATTCACCAAAACCACCTTCATATCTATATTTACTAAGTGACGGAAAAATTTTTAACTATTTCTTTATCCTTGCAAACATAAAACCCATGTTGCCCTAAAAAATCAAGCATTTTGCGAAACACTTTTACTGTGTTCATCTATTTCCCAACTACCTTTTTTTTAAAGTTAGTGTAGTGTCTCTGACATAAACATTACTCATTTTATCATCCCTTTCTATCAGTCAAAAAATAATCATCTTAAAATATACTTTTTACAACTTCACCTCTTTGTATCTCAAATATCTAATAGTTACCATGTAACAGCATCATTAAAAGCGTTTCCTCTGTTCACTTGATGACAACTGGGTATATATTTGCGTAGTATCAATACTGCCATGTCCCAATAAATCTTTTAGCAGTGACATATCTACACCGTTGTTTAACGATTGTATAGCAAAAAAATGTCTGAATGCATGTGCGTGCATCACATCTTCTCGTATATCATATTTTTTTTTTTAGCAAAATCCTTTAATCTCGAATTAACACCGCCGGTGGTCATATGCTGTCCTTTTTTTTTTTGTCCTGGAAACAACCAGCGGCCTTGTACGCCTGAAAAATATCCCTTGCTTTCCTCGATCAGTCTATCCGGTATTAATATCCGTCGGCTATGACACTTCGTATCTAAGTCTATGTAACCGACCTCTAAATTTTTTTTCAAACCTCACAAATTCACTGACTCTCGCACCCGTTTGTCCCAAAAAGCGGATCATCCAATATCCCTTCATATCGTTATCCGCTTTTTAGACACTTCAACAATTTGTGATATTCTTCCTCGGATATTACGTTGTCAGTAAAGCTCTTTTTTTTTGAACGGGTAGTTTGTTTGTATTCAGTTTTATCCCTTTGAATTTGGCAAATGCTATTAAGCCTGATATTCGTAGATTTACCGTTTTAGGTGATTTTTTCTCACTTCTCAATATCTGTATCCATTTTTCAACATTTCCGTCGTCCAAGCAATCATAGCGAGAGAAAAAATCACTCACCGAAAATATGTAGGAGTCCACTGTATTACGTGAACGCCTTTGCGTGATTAAGTGTTCCTCAAAATCAGGCATATTTTTGTTTTTTTAACGCTCGACTTCATCAGTCTGTATATTAGTGTTTAATATACTTGTTGACTGTGAAATATTGTTGTTCTGCTGATTTGAAGTATTAATAATATTTATCACTACATTGCCACCTTGAGAAAATGCCTGCATTATTTTATTTAATATTTCTACTTCATTCATTTATAAACACTCACCTTTTTATATACTTATCCTAAATATCGATTATGTTCGACCGCAAGTTTATCTGTATCGATACACAAATATACTTTTGTTGTTTCGATATTTTCATGGCCGAGCAGTGCTTGTATCTGCTCTATTGGCATACCTTTTTTCAGTGCATTACATGCCATTGTTCTACGAAATCTATGTGGATGACAGTTTGCTACGCCTGCTTTTTCACCGATATTTCTTATATTCGTTTCTACACCGCCCACATTTAATCTTTTGAACGGTTTCTTTATCGAGCAAAACAGATACTCACAATTATCTTTCCGATAATCTATGTACTCGGACAGTCTTAATATTGACCTATCATTAAAAAAGACTTTCCTTTCCTTGTTGCCCTTGCCATGTACAATACACTCGCCTTTACGAAAATCAACATCTTCAATTTTTATTGAGCTTATCTCTCCTACTCTGCAGCCTGTTGATAAAAAGCTTTCTATCATCGCTATGTTTCTGCGTCTTGCCAACTCATTTTTATCGTTTCGGCATACATCAAGTATTTTTTCAAGTTCAATCGGTGAGAATGGCTTTTTCACAACTTTTTCTTGTCTTACAACGTCTATATTTAACATAGGGTCTTTAACAATGTAATCATCATTCACCGAGAACTTGAAAAACGAGCATAAAACACGTCTAATATTATTCAATGTTGTATTACTTCTGCCATCTCTCTTTTTTTGCAAGCCAACAAATACCGAATATCATCAGCCGTAATTCTGTCTAATGGCTTATTTATTCTTATCATTGCATCATCTATAACACATTTATAGTATTTTTAGGCTCTTATCGGATAAGCCTTTTACTTTCTTCGTAACAAAGAACATTTGGTATCCCTTGCTCAAGTCATCATATACCGCAATAGCTTTTTTCTTTAGGTGATACTGTGTAATTGTTCAAAGCCATAACAAGTATGTCCTTAAACTGTCGTATATCCGTTATAATTCCGCAATCCATGCACTGAATTGCTACCTCATTTGCAATTCTATCTATCATTTATGTACCTCTTTCATCATACACAATGTGCGATATTTCAGTAATTCCACTAAATCCGTAAGACTTTTTCGGCATGCTCCTCTTGTGCGGGATAAATATAATGCTTGCTTAACTTTCGGTTCTGGAGCATTGTCACCCCATTGACCATCACCAATCATAGCTCTAACTTTATCAGCATTTTCAGTCAGATATTTGTTATATACTTTTACCTCTTACCGCTTTTTTCAGATTTTCCGATACGATTTGCTATTAGCGAATATGAATCGCCATTTTTTATACCTTTTGCAATAATGCGATACATATCATCAGTCCATAGATTTCCGCAAATATCAGCTTTTACCGGGCGTTCACGAATGCCCAAGTCTGCACATCGCCGTTGTATCGCTCCCTCACTTCTATGAAGTATCTCAGCCACTTCTGCATAACCATATTTCTGTTGTTTTAATAAATATTGCAATTTATCATCTTCATATGGTGTCCATTTGTCTTTTTCTCTGTAGTGCATTTGACGTATAGTCTTTTTCTTACGTTGTTCATTCACCCATTCAGGCTCTTTGCCTAAAGTCAACGTCTCCATCTTTGAAAAATCTAAAAACGAACGATTTTTTTCAGCCCATTTCCAAAACTCATCTAAATAGACAATTTTAAAAGTATTTTTTTATAACTTTCTTGTTATGAACCGGCATACCTCTGTTTTCTATCCATGATTTCTTGCAATATGAGGAAAAATTTTTCCAGTTAAAGCTATCGCCAATTGATTTAATGTTACATATGCTCCATTTTCTAACATAGGTCCAAGATTTAATCTCCCCTGCTTTTAATTTCACTGCATTGACACTTCGATTTAGTTTTTTGGCAAGGATTGGAATTGAAACATTTCCCCATTTTTCTTTTTAAATATTCAACCTCTTCTTTAGTCCATGTCCTATTCACGGAATCACTCCAATATAATAAATTTTTGTTATAGGAAGTACCTAAACATATAAGTAATAGTTAGATACTTCCTATTGTGATTTTTAATTTTTTTACTTCAATTTTCGCTACACCTTGTTCTATAAGTTCTTTAGCTACTATTTTATCTATCGTATCAAGTTGTTTTTTTCCAGTGTTTCCGAAAAGATTTTTAATGTTGCAAAAATTGATGGAATGGCAAAATGGGGCAATGGATTTATCATTTCTTCTAAGTCCTCCACATACATTGCCAGCAACATTTGATGCATGTTGAAGACTTTGTTTCCCAATATCGACATTGAATTTTCCGATATGCTTTTTTTATTATCTAACATTTCACGAATAAACAACATTTCCTTTTGACAGTTTTTAAATACTTCCTTTTTTCTGTTCTTGTGTATGCACTGAATTAATCCTCCTTTGTACTTTTATCATGAATACCTACAACTGTTTTTTGTTACACTATCCGCAAAATCAGCAATTTCATCTTCCGGCACATTTATTTGTGATACGATAACTGATTTTGTTTTCAATTCATTGTCAGTGTCACTTTGACGTGGTGCAGGTACATCTACTATTTGACCGACTTCAACAGGTATTTCTGTTTTATAGCTGTATTCTCTGCCTCTCGGTTCACTGTCTTTATCCAAAAAATCTGCATTTTATAATATTTGTCATCTTAATCTCTCCTTTATCAATTATTCATCTTCAGCGGTATATAATTCATGCGTACCGTCCATCATGGCACGTTCTTCATCAGACATTTCATAGCCTATTGTAATTAGTCCATCATAGAGTCGCTGAAGTGGTTCGTTCTCTCTGTGTGATTTCCTGTATAATCGTAACAATCGTTTGTTTTTTTCTATCATTGTATAGAACATAACCTGCAATAACCATTTTATTTTGCAGTGTTTTTTGTTTGACCGTTCATATACTTCTCGCACCCCTTGCATTTCGTCTAAATCGTCTTCATCATATTCGACATCCAACATTTCAATAAATTTTTCAATATCGAAATAATTATCTTCAAGCAATGCCGCTTCAAGCAATGCCGTGATAATAAAATTTTGCAAGTTCTTTGATGTTGCCTTTTCATTTAACGTGAAGTCTTTTACAAAATTTCTTCTCAAGGTATATGTACGTTCTGCCAGTTCTTTTTAGCTTTCGTATTTTGCTATCTCTTTCTTCTTTAATTTTATTTTCTTGTTCTGTTTTTTCTTGTTCTGCTTGTTTCTCATCAGCTGTCGCGCTACGATATAACGATACTCCTACACCACTTCCATAACTTCGATAGTATAGCTTTGTACATTCCGGGATTGAATAATCGGTTATATTTTTTATTATCAAACCAACCTATATATACTAATCCTGTGGTATCTTTCACTTCTTCGGCATATTCATTCAAATCTTCAAAAAAAAATTTTTTGCGTATTTCTGTTGTTTTCTCTGCTTGTACTGCACGCAATATTTCATTATTGAAATTATTTGTACCAATGGATTTTAGCACTTCATTCCTTTTCTTATCATCTTTGATTTCAAACAGCTTGTCATACTCCAACATGGTTATCTGTCTGCCCTCAGTTTCCTTGAACACATCACTGTCCAACTTCAACAAACGAGTTCTACGTCTTACAGTGCTTTCGGAAAAACCAGTTTTTTCTGCAACTGTTTCAACCGTTTCGCCCAAATCTAACATCATCTGTATTCCTTGAGCTTGTTCATATACAGTCAAATCCGAACGTTGCATATTTTCAAGCAACATTGTTGCTATCTGTTCCTTTTGGCCCATTTCACGAATAACGCACGGTACAGTTTTCAATCCCGCTTGTTTTTGCCGCCGCCAAACGTCTGTGACCGATTATTACGGTATATTCACCGTACCAATAACCTGTTGCCGGAACAAACCGTAAGATTTTGCAATATACCGTTTTTCTTTATGCTGTCCGCCAGTTCCGTTACATCACCTGTATTTTTTCGAGGATTTGCATCATGTGGATGTAATTTATCAACTTCAATATACACGATTTCAGATTTTGTCTGTTCGTCATTATTGATTTTCTCTGTATCTTGTGATATAATTTTGTCTAAGTTATTTTTGATTTGTAGTTTCCATATCCAAACTCCTTTCAAAATAATGATAGCTGACCGTTCTTTTCGGTATTAAACTCGTTTCTATCTATATCTTGCGAGTTTTCTACTGGCTGGGCGGTCTTTTCTTTTTCATCATTATTTGTTATCGTTATATTTTTTTGCATGGTTTTTATCAAACATATGAAACATTCTTCGCCAATTCCAAACATCATTGAAATACATTGGTGTATACCAATAACAACTATCTTCTTTTGTCATTTCATACAATGACTCGTTTGCCGTTATTGATTCGCCATTGTATCGCCAATCTTAACATACACCCGGCACACCCCAATAGAGATAATTGTGTATAACACATCTTGGCCGTAACTGCATCTATATCTTGAGCAACAAATAGGATGTGATTTTGCCAATTAAATTGTTTTATTTCTTCTGCCGCAGTATTTGCTACCGCAACAAGCAATGCGCCTGCTCCACATGCCGGGTCATTTACAGATACAAATCCATTTGCTTTTATTTCTTGTTCTATATCATTTTTTTTGTAATTGAGCAGTCATTTTACACAAACTATACGGTGTAAAAAACTGTCCTTTCCAATGGCTTCCCAAGTCCAGAGCCATATACAACTCTCTCAAGGAAATCGCAATCCCTGTTTTCCTCCATGCCATTGATGACGTGACCCATCATCTCAGGAAAGATTGCCTGTTCTTCCTTTGTGTATTTGCGAATAATTTGCATATACATTTCTTCTCTCGGTTTGAAATGCACCCTATCTATGCCATTTGATATGGCACAGGCAAACATTGATATGAAATCAGCGAATATTTCCCATGTTTGATATTTACCGCCGAATTTCTGAATACACTTCACAAACTCGGCTTGATATTGATTTCGAGTTCTTATTTTACCCATCAATTATCTACTCCTTTATTCCAACTCTACTTTAAGAGTCGGATACTTTTCTCGGAACGATTTCATTTTTAACTTGAATTCATTGGTTTTCACCCTTTCGTGTCAACAATGCGACTTGTTCCGTCATTGTTGAAGATTACGAAATCTGCAACATATTCAGTACCTCGTTCTATACTCCCTACACCCTCTGTCACAACAAATCTTGCTTTGACGACAGAAACCTTTTATCTCTCCTGCTCTTGTAAGCAACTTTAACTGACAATAATAATCGGCTTCCTTTTTACTGTCAAAACATATACCATCAATCCAAGTTTTTTTGAGAAGAGTATTTATTTTTTAGGCTTTGGACTGCTTGTGTTTTTGTTCCGTATTCTGAATATATCGTGCATACTCCGCTTCACTCCAACGCATTAATCAATAAACCCCTTTTCTCTTTGCCAGATAATATAATTTATTTTCTGTTGTTTTACCTATACCTTTCATTCCTGCCACACAAGTTAAAAACTTACTCACACTTTTATCCTGTATCATTCTTGCCTTTGTGTATCATCTATGTATTTACAACTGCTCATCTGTCATTTTGCGAATTTTAACTGCCCTATCGTGCATTTCTTTTTTCTGTATCAGTCATTCTGCAACTGCGTTTTTTTCATGCGATCACCTCCATATTTTCTATTGTGCCTAAACTAAATAACGTTTCGTTTACAGCCTCATCACATAACATTACTGCAAGTGCGTTAATCATATGAGGTTGTATTTGCTTTTTACGGCATACTTGTTGATTTTTTCTTCAAAGGTTATTCTTATATCATTTATTCCTCTCATTTACTTCCTCCAGTTTCGGCATTTTTGCGGATATTTCCTCAACAAATTTTTTTTTTTACGCTTTGTGGCAAACTTTCATATTCCCTGTTTGCTTTTCGTTTGTGAACGAAAATTCCGCATAAAATTACTTGCTACTACGGTATCGAGTTCATCTGCACTTACCTTAGCCCATTCGTGTATCATCAGAGGGTTTCCCTATTGCCGTTTTTACCTTGTCAGGCAATTTTTCTATATTCCTCTTTTATATCCGTAAATGCCATTACGGATAGCTTTTTCGCACCATGCTCCAAGCCTCGCCTTCCGTCAGTTCCGGTTCTTTGGTTAATAGCTGTATTTTTCTATTACCTCGGCTATTGTCGGTGGAAACTTGCTTGATACAATCAATGCCTTAGCTGCATTTGAAACAGTTTCATAGCTGTAATCGGCAAGCATAGACGCCCATAATGTTGTTACCGTCTTGCTTCTTCCACGTCTATGTTTGCATAGTAGCGTGAATATGCAGCCCTAAATACCGCCATAATTTTAGCAGTTTCTTGAAATGTCATAATATATCATCTCCGTTATCAAATTCACTGTTTTCAAGTAAATCAAGAAATAGATTTTTTGCTTTTTCTTGCACCGGCATTATAATCATTTCTTTGCATAGGTCTGTCGTCATAATTTCCGTCAAGTGTCTTTGCCATATTGGAATCTTTTATCAACCAATCAAATGTGGCAGACCAGTTACGATTATTTGCACCTTTTAAAAACTGCTATTTTCCGCTTTCAAACAGACATTTGAAATCGTCAATACTGTACTGTCTAAGTCTTGCTTTAATTGCTTTCTTTCGACTATCTGACATTGAGCGTAATTTAGGATATGATGTACATATGTTGTTATACATATCTTTGATTTGCTCATATGGTGCAGGTGGGCGGTGAGAGTCATCTATTATACTTTCTTCTACTCTACTCTCCTCTACTTTATTTTCTTCTATTTTACTTTGTGAATTATCTTTACTTTTATTGGGGTTATCTTTTTACTTTTTAACTTCGTTTTCTTTATCGGAAACCTTTTTAAATGCAAGTTTATTAAGAATACCTTGCGGAACATCTTTTTATCAGATGTATCAAGCAGAAAGTATTCTTCAATAAATGTGAAATTTTCGCGGCTGTTTAACATTCTTATAAAGCGCCGCTGGATACCCACAGATGTCAATGCTCCAAACATTTCAAACACCCTTTTATCAAAGAAAGAACATCTGATACACCCGGAAATAAACTCTGCAACAAACTCAGGAGAACAACCACATCCCGCACCATCTGACACAAGGTAGCACTTGTTTTTATCCCATTTGATGAAATATCCATTTTTGCCGTATAAGTCACATAATATGTAGTCTAAAAAGATACATTCCTTTCGAGCCAAACTCCGCTCTTAAAAGTCGCACTTTATCATCTGCATAAAAATCAGTATCTTTTGGAAAATAATCAACCCCATCTTTCAAGGGTCTTGCCATATTATTCTCTCACCTCCTCAAGCTGCAAAAAACTGTTTATCACGTTCAAACAGCTCGTTATATACAGCCTTTCGTCCTAAATTTAAGTATTTTGCATAAGTACGAATCAAGTATTATTCCATATACATGATACTGTTTTAAAAAATTCGTTTTTGCCCATATTATGAGCCTGTATATGGTGCTTGCGGCATAACGCAATAGCATTCATACCTACATGAACAATATTATTTCTATCCCTACCCATACCGACAGCGTCTAAGTGATGTACTTCTGCCTTATCATTGCAAATAGCACACTTCCTATGCTCCAAGCACATATATAAATATTTACCGATTTCTTCGGCACGATTAAGCATGGTATCGAGTGTCGGTACATTCCATTCAAAACAGAATTTTATCAAATAAGATATAAAACCTGTTGCAGTTTCCATATCCGCTAAATTAGGCTTTTTTGGGGATAAGCTGAAATACTCAAGGTCATTATCCATACAATAATTTGATGTAAAGTATTTACGCAAATCTTCACTGTCATGTCCGCTCCATCGGCTATCTCACCGATTATTGCAAATATTTTTTCGTCGTTGTTCAGATGTACATTCCCGACCGTCGCATAACCGTAATTCAACGTTTTTCACTTGTTTTCTAATCATCTCACAGCTTATCGGTTCTTGTGGAATTATCAGCATATTACAGCCGTCATACTCTACAATTTTTGCTGTTGTAATCTGTGACATTCTTATCCCCTACCTTGTTATTTATCAATGTGTTCGTGCAAGAAGATATATCTGCTTTTCGAAGTCATATTTGAATATATAAAATCTTCAGCTTCTTCCTGCGACAGATGTTCATTCATGGCTCGTACTTCATACGCATATTCGCCCTGTTCTTTTTTTTGTCTGCAATTTTACGCTTAATTTCTTCTTTTTGTAATTTGCTTCAATGAAGTAATAATCATATCCTTTGCGCTGATACCCTGCATTGTTCGGGTATCTGTTGCGTACAACACTTTCGTCCGAAATATAGCCTATATCCGCAGTTCGAACGTCATGATATAGTTTGATAGGCGACAAAGCAAACACCTTATAATCGTATCTTTTTTCCTATGTCATATACATCAATTTGTGTTGGTGAAACTCCACATTCTATCAACTTGGGAACCATCCAACGACAACAACCAAATCTTAAAGTTGGACGTTCCGCCGCCAACTTTCGTATAGTTGACGGTCGGAAGTGGTCCGAGTGTTCATGTGTCAGAAGTACAAGTTTTATATGCTTGTACACGTCTTTAAGTTTTTTAAACGATACACCACAATCTATTAATATATCATTGATTTTAACTGCATTACCTGTAGAGCCTGTGGCTATGATATTATATCGAATCAATATCTATCGCCTCCTGTTCGGTCATCTCACTGCCACTTTGTTCCTGTTCGGTCTGCTCTCTGTTATCCATTTCATCTATTGTTTTAAAATCGTTAGTATTGCCTACCATATCAAGTTCAGATTGTTGTAATATCTGATTATCACTATCAGCATATGTATAATCAAATTCTGATTCTTCACGGTCTGCCGGAATTGCCTTTTCCATCTCTATTGATACAGGACCCCATTTTGATATAATGTGTCTAAGCATTGTCTTTATAGCCATTTCATCAAAGTTTTTTATACCAGAATGAAGAATATCGCCACATATCTTTTTCAGGGACTTCTCCGTTTTGTATTTTTTTCGTACATTTCCGCACTAAATGCGGGAGAATATCTATCGGCATGAGCCATCATTTTGCGAATTGGCCAATATATTGCTTTTGCGAAAATTATCAGTTGTCTTTATCATTGCATAATAACCGATTGTTTGGGCTTGTTCTCTTTCATACTCATCTTCAATCAAGCATACGTTATATTCTTCTTCCAGTTCATTTCGGCTGATTAATTCGCCCTCTTTTATTGGTAAATGCTACAATCTTTTTCGTACTTACCTGTTCTTTGAGCAAGTTGGATATATCCTTTATAACCCATTTGGAACTGTGCCTTTTTCACGGTATGTTTTTTCCACTTGCCATTGTTATCCAATATATGATTGCCGTTTTCATCTAACATCCACATTGTTTTTCCGTATTTGTCCTTTAATGCCGTTTCATACGGAACTAAATAGCAATAGCCTAACTGTGGTGACATAGAAAGATTTAAACTATCTGCTAAAAATGCAGCAGAAAGAATTGTACTTGCTTCACATTCTTGCAGTTGTGGATTATTCGCAACTACTGTTGATACATTTGCTATAAAGTTATTGGCACGTTGAGGGTCTTTCAACGTGTTATTATTATCAATTTTTTGTATGCCGGTGTAGTTATCGCTACACTGAATTTCTGGTTTTTGCATATTACTTGCCATAATGAACACCCCTATCTTCCATAAATTCAATTAGCTCTGGTTTGAAATCTCTCAATATTTCGATTGCCTCTTCTTTTGATGTTGCCTCAATGTATGCGTAGAAATTAAACGGGTATTTCTTTAATTTAACTGTAGGCGGTGTAAGCTGTGTTTCTTGTATCGGTTCTTGTATTGGCTCTGAATTGTTATTTTCCTTTTTGCATATGTGCTTGCTGTATCTGCTCTTGTTGTCTTGCCGCATCTTCAACCGCCTTTGCAGCAGCTAATTCCCTTGCACGTTGTTCGGCTTGCTTTGCTTTCCTTTCTTTTTCCGCTTGAATAGCCTTATGACGTGCATCAACTATGCTTACCGCCTCCGGAAACATTCAAACTTTTCTTATATTCAACTAAAATTTCTTCCTTGTTCTCCTGTATCTCAATAGCCTTTAAGTCAGTTGCTACTCGCTCTACAATGTTGTTTACTTGTTCTTTCAGCTTTTTTCCGACACAGATAATGTTATCTTTAGCCCCAATCTTTCAAATGAAATGAAATCAATCTTTTTTGCAGTGACCAACTCTTCAAAATATTCTTTTACCGAATTTTCCTTTTCGAGTTTTAAGCCATCTTCAATAACATCAATTTTGGCTTTTAATTGTGAATTAGCTTTTGTATATAACCCGACACAATCTTTTGTACTTATCCTGTACCACTTGTAATCGGAGCAATAACTGTACTTCGAGTGCTTTTTTATATACATCATCAAGTCTTGATTTTTCAGCATTCATAGCCGCACGCATTTTTTTGATTTCCTGTCTGTTTTCCTCCGATACTGTTACGGTATCGGCAAAAAGCAGTACGTCGTTTAATTTCATCCTTTACCTTGTCCAACCGCTCCGATATAATTGGCAGTTGGTTTATAACTATTAAATTCGGATTATCTTTTACGATAATCATTTCTTCTTTATCGTTCATCTCGTTCCTCCTCATACTTTGCATCAGCCATTACATCCCAATAATCATCAGGTCTGCCATTATCAAAATAATCTTCGCCGTAATGACCTGTTCTTGCTTCTTCCATTGCCATAAGTGCGTCATAGCTATCACTATTAAAAATCATTGACAACTCACCTCATTTCTGATAGAATAAAAATATGGTAT
>VOFK01001811.1_pt1 | contig 21721 bp, 33 predicted proteins | sample 5384121 | NCBI WGS metagenome assembly VOFK01 (sample SAMN12384730, study PRJNA508395) | human gut metagenome | isolation source: healthy gut J | host: Homo sapiens | reverse complement strand
TCAAGTATTACTTCGTTCAGTTACGTAACCGCCCAGTTTCTTCATGGGGAAGCCAAATCACCAGGTTCCTTTGTCGCTAAATCAGGAACTGTTACCACAATAACTTTGAGCGATTCTCATCATGTCCATGATAAAAATATCACGCATTTTGATGACCTCGCAGATGAAAACGGAACCGGCCACGATAAAGCAGCTGGTGCGATTGGCAACAATGGTTTTGGAATTCACACTACAAACGGTATGACTCTTGAAAAAGGTGCTGTTCTAAACATTGTCTCTGATGATATCCAAGCAGGTCACACCTATTTAGTCGCTTACAATGAGGCTACCCCATGAAGTTCAAGTTAGTATGGTCCAAAATTGGCTTCGCCGTTGTTGCTCAAAAGAATCTGTTGTGGTCATAAATCCTGCCGGATTTGAGTATGATGGAAAACTCGGGAAGGGGCAGCTTAATCTCCAGCAATCCTCTTGTTAAGCTGGAACGTGTTGAAGGCAGACAACACCAATGGCTATATCCTTGTTACCAGTAAGAACTCCAACTCAATCAGCATTATTGAAGACCTTGCAGGCCTAGACCAGGTTTACTTCAGCTGGTTGTCTGACCTCGAAGATCTCCGTCAGCGTTTAGGTGAAGTTCGTCTCGGCGCTGATAACGGTATCTGGACTAAGGTTTCTTACGCACGCTACCGTGCAAGCGGACTCGGCGCCGGTAAAGTGAAATCCACTGACTACGCCATCCATGTCGGTGCAGACGGAACGCTATATAAGAATAACGGTCATAAGTTCTTTACTGGTTTCTCCTTCAAGGGCGGTCATACGATATGAAGGCAGCACGTGCTGCCGGAACTGGTGATCTTGAATCACTACACCTGGAAGCTTTACGGAACTTATGTTCACGAGAAAGGCAGTTATGCTGATATCGTAGCCTCTGTGGGTACTTTCAATAATCGCTTCCGCGGATATCACGACAGCTGGACTGGTCTCGTCCATGGCAGGGTCAACAACTGGGGCGCTGGTATTTCTGCAGAAGTTGGCCATCAGTTCAGATTCCTTGAAGGATCAGCCGACAGCTTCTGGTTCGCCGAACCTCAGATTCAGCTGTCTTACTTCCGTGTAAAAGGCAAGAAATTATGAAACCAGCAATGCTATCCATGTCGAACAGAAGTCGGTTAATTTCCTGACAGGACGTGTGGGTGTTTCTGCAGGAAAGCAGTTTGCCTACGGCGCTGATAAGAAGCGTTATCTCCAGCTTTCTGCTAAAGCAGGCTTAATCCATGAATTTGCCGGCGATCAGAAGCTCAGACTCAATGAAAAGAAACTGAGCGCTGACGGTAAGAAGAATCTCTTCTACTACGGTGCCGATATGGATTGGCAGTTTGCTGATAACCATAAGCTCTACCTGAAGGTTGATAGAGCAACCGGAAGTGGCTACAGAAAAGACATCCAGATCCAAGGCGGCTACAGATACAGTTTCTAGCCTTCGAAAGAATGGTTAACCAGTTTTGTTGTATTTGTAGCACTTAGACAAAGAAACGTTATAAAAGCACCTCGGGTTTTTAATAACTTGTCGGGGCCTGTCGTTGATGCAATATCAATGAACAGGCCCAATTTTTAGGAGTAAAAGAAAGAACTACGTGGCGCTATGTTTTAAGATTCCATATGATTGGTGGGTGATGTGCTGAAATCAACATGTCAGCATCTCAGTCTATAAATTCCTCTTCTGTCAGGGAAATGGGAGTCTTATGTCTTCACGCTTCAAACGATAGAGATAGACTATCGGCCTCTCATTAACTTGTAGGAACCATGGTGGGGAGAGTAAAGTGATTGATAAGCTCTTCCTTAAAGCTGATTGACAGTCCTCTGAAAGCGGTGCGGGCTTTGCTCACGAAGAATGATCCAATAAGGTTGAGTCAGGAGGCGTGCTTCGGAATGAAGATGAATTTAAAACGATTCGGTTGCTTAGCTAAGCAGTTCACTATCGCTTGGGAGCGCTGAACAGAAAGATTATCCAAAGTGATGGGGAGACCCTCCCTAAAAGTTAAATCCTGCCTCTTTAACGATCAGTGTCTAGTCGAACCGTTTCAGGTGCGTCCCGAAACGACGCCGGTCATTTTCATTCTGCGAATTATTCAATACGTCGTTGATCATGAAAGAGTGAAGCAGCCTCCTCCTGAAGAATTGGAAGGTTTTTATGAACCTCCATCAGGACAGCGTCAATGCCTTTTCCTTCAAAGAATTGAATCGGCCCCTCAAAAGCCTCTAGTGGTACATTTCAAGTTGAACTCAGCTTGTAGGTTTTGTTGATGCAGGGGCCGCCTCCTCCATTAATGAGCGGATCGGGTAGGGCTTCGTCTTGATTGCGTTTCATCTGCCAAGGCAAATTCATCTACCAGGCCGAGAATTGAATGAGTAAGCCGTCTGCTTCAAAAATCTTTTGCTCTTCCCCGTAAGCGTCTAAGTCTCGGTCCACAGTCTTCACAGTGACTTGACGACCGAGTGAGTTCAAAATGTCTTAGGCAGCCTTAACGATACTATCGCTTATAGTTCCGCCTGTTCCGTGCCACTTTGCGCTGTCGTTGATAATTGATACCTTGCTCATTGTCGTTCCTTCGGGTAGGTAAACGGGAAACTCTTACTTAGATGTTTTATGCGGTCGGGTAATGACAAATTCTTTCTTAGTAGGCTCGATAGAGCGCCAGGTAACGGAAAATCCAGGGTGAAGAATGAAGCTCAGACCGGCGCGAAATCGCTGTCTTCTGTAATTTCAATTTCCCCTACAGTAGATGGCAAGACTCTCAATGATCGTTTACCGTTGTGGAATGCTACTTGCCCTGCGAGCTTTCCCAAAAGCCGGCGTTGATACCGTTTGTCTTGTCGCCGGTGGTTACTTTGAACACCGGCTTACCTTCAAGAACATCCACCCTGGCAAACCGCTGACCGTATGGAAATGGTGTTAGTCCATCATCTGAGAATCGAATCACTTTTCCTGCATCTCCGTTGATGAGTGCGGTAGGCTGCTGACCTGAGTTGCCACAAGACAGTCGAGAATTCCGAAGCTGAAAAGTAGAGTTTTATATACGTAAAGGCCAGTGAGGCCTCTGTGCGCGACCTCTAAAACGTCACTGGCAGTTGAACTGATGGAAAACCTTGGCGATAGCCTGCTAGCGGCCGTCGAGCTTAATGAAGGTGAGGTAATCGTTATAGTTGGCGCTGATCGCACCCTTTTCATGTTGATTCTAACCGCAGCGGTTGTTGGCGTGATGGCATGGACGTCGCTGTGCGTCTTGATGTCAAGTGTGTTTGCCTGTGTTCCGACCCCTGCGCCCTTATTTGGAATCGATTAAAGCAAGCTAGAGAGGCTGTCATTCCGTCCCTCACACGATAGCACGCTCTCGAAGGCTGTAAGACATTGGAAGGGAAGGACTTGCCTGTTGCCAAGAGACATCTCGGATTTTTCCCGAACTGACCAGATCGGATTTTTGCGCAACGAGCTTCTGGCGATTCGTTCTAAACTTTCCGCAACCGAAGAATCTTTCAGATAGGCGCTATTTTGAAAATCATCCGATTCCCGAACTCCCCGTTCGAACTGCATCAGCCCTTTGAGGCAGCCGGAGATCAGCCTCAGGCAATCAAAGAGCTCGTCGAAGGCATCGAGGACGGCCTCACGGCCAGACGCTGCTCGGCGTGACGGGTAGCGGCAAGACCTACACCATGGCGAACGTTATCGCCAGAACGGGGCCCCGACGCTCATCATGGCGCCGAATAAAACTCTTGCCGCTCAGCTCTATGCGGAAATGAGGGACTTCTTCCCAAACAACGCGGTGGAGTATTTCGTCAGTTACTACGACTACTATCAGCCCGAAGCTTACGTCCCTCAGCGTGATCTGTTTATTGAAAAAGATTCTGCTATCAATGAGCACATCGAGCAGATGCGTCTGTCGGCTTCAAAGAGCGTGTTGGAACGCCGCGATGTGATTATTGTGGCCACGGTCTCCGCGATTTACGGTATCGGTAAGCCGGAGTCCTACACCGAGATGCGTCTTATCCTGAAAGTCGGTGATAAGATTGAGCAGCGCGACTTGATCTCGCACTTGGTCCGCATCCAGTACGAGCGCAACGACATGGAATTTACGCGCGGTAAGTTCCGCGTCCGCGGCGATACGATCGACGTGTTTCCGGCGGAACACTCGGAAATGGCGCTGCGTATCGAACTCTTCGATGACGAAATCGAAGCAATGTACTTCTTCGATCCGCTGACCGGTAAAACACGCCAGAAGGTAGACCGCTTCGCCATCTATCCGACGTCTAACTACGTCACGCCGAGAAACGATATTCTTCGCGCTATTGAAGCTATCAAAGATGAGCTCAGAGACCAGGAGACAAAATTCATAGAAAGCGGCAAGCTGCTTGAAGCTCAGCGAATCCGCGAAAGAACGCTCTTTGACCTGGAAATGCTCCATGAGGTGGGCTTCTGCAAAGGCATTGAGAACTACAGCCGACACCTTGCAGGCGGTCTGCCCGGAGAGCCGCCTCCGACCCTGATCGACTATCTGCCGAAGGACGCGCTGATGTTCTTCGATGAGTCTCACGTTCTTTAGGGTCAGATCGGCGGTATGTACCGCGGAGACAGTGCCAGAAAAGAAACGCTTGTGACGTATGGTTTCCGTCTTCCGAGCGCCAAGGACAATCGTCCGCTCCGCTTTGACGAATTCGAAAGCAAGATGCGCCGAGCAATCTTTGTCTCGGCCACTCCGGCCGACTATGAACTGAATCATTCTTCTCAGATCGTGGAGCAGGTGGTGCGCCCGACCGGCCTGGTGGATCCGGAAGTAGAAGTACGTCCGGCTACGACTCAGGTTGACGATGTGCTCGGCGAAATCAAAGAAAGAATTCCCGAAGGGCCAGCGCATTCTGATTACAACGCTGACCAAGCGCATGGCAGAAGACTTAACCGACTTCCTGCAGGACAACGACATCAAAGTGCGTTACCTGCACTCAGATATTGATACGGTGGAACGCGTGGAAATTATTCGAGACCTGCGTGCCGGTGTCTTCGATGTTCTGATCGGCATTAACTTGCTAGAGAGAAGGCTTGGATATTCCGGAAGTAGCTTTGGTCGCGATTTTGGATGCGGATAAAGAAGGCTTCCTGCGAAGCGAACGCTCACTGATTCAGACAATCGGTCGTGCGGCACGTAATGTTGAGGGAAAAGCCATCCTTTACGCTGATACGATTACAGACTCCATGCGCAGAGCGATGGACGAAACGGCTCGACGCAGAGAAAAACAGACTGCCTATAACGTGGCGCACAACATCACGCCGAAGAGCGTTAAGAAAGAGATTCGAGACATTATCGACGGCGTCTATAAGAGCGATAGCCTTGAGAACGAATTCGGGCTGGTTGACGGTCAGGATTACGAAAAAATGGGTCCGAAGGAACTGGCACGCGAAATCAAACGGCTCGAAAACGAAATGTTTGAGCATGCAAAGAATCTCGAATTTGAAAAAGCCTCTGAAGTCCGTGATAAATTGGCATCCATTCGTAAACAGGTTTTCGGAGCAACGCCTGGAGAAGACGAGGAAGTCGCAAAACCGAACGCCTGAGTGCTCATTTTGAGTTGAATTATTAGTAATTACCCTATACATTTTTGCAAAAAGCGTTAGGGGCTCGTAAGCTATTGCAACCTGCCTGCGGTGTACGCGAGAGAGGTGTGATTAATTCGTCAATTAAGAAGAATGCAAAAAACATGGTAAAAAGTTTTATTTGTGCATGGGGAACATTTGTCGTTCCCCCTACGGCTGAAGCAGTTTTTAAGAAAATGGTGAAGGAAGCCGGACTGACTGACAAAGTAATCGTGGATTCTGCCGGTACACATGGTTATCACGTCGGAGAGGCGCCGGACGTGCGCGCTCAGATTGCAGGCCGTAAGCGCGGATATGACTTATCCGAACTTAGGGCTCGTCAGATTACATCCGACGACTTTAGAGAGTGCGACTTCATTTTGGCGATGGACTGGGAAAATCTGACTGCGATGCAGCAGATCTGTCCTCCGATGTATAAACACAAGCTGGCGCTTCTGATGCGTTACGCAACGGAATACGAGCCGTAGTGCCCGATCCGTATTACGGCGGCAACGAGGGTTTCAACACGGTACTCGACTACTGTGAAGACGCCTGCGAAGGCCTGCTGGAAGTCGTTAAGAAACGCGCTTCTGTCTACATTCCCGGCTCAGCTCTGTAGCCGCTGAAAATTCATTTTCCTTCTTAGCCCTCTTCGGAGGGCTTTTTCAATTCCGACTATTGCGCTCGGAAATAAAACGGTCTATTATTTCCGACTAAATGGATCGGAATAAAGATGAAACTCACTACTAAAGGCCGTTTTGTACCGTTACTGCGATGCTAGATATTGCTCTTCATGACCCTGAAGAGTATGTGTCGATCGCCGCGATCGGTGACAGACGCCATCTTTCGAGTGCCTACCTTGAGCAGATCTTCGGAAAGCTGCGCAGAGCAGGCCTCCTTGAAGGGGTGCGCGGTCCTGCCGGCGGCTACCGTTTGGCTAAGCCTGCGGATCAGATCACGGTGATCGATATTTTAGAAGCCGTGGACGACCCTCTGGAGAAAGCCAGCTGCGATAAAAACAGAGCAGTCTGCGACGGAGAAGGTGAGTGCATCACATTCGATCTTTGGGAAAGCCTCAACGAGGAAATCCGCAGATTCCTAAAAGGGATCTCGCTGAAAACCTTGGCTGACAAGAAAAAACTCAAAGATCAGGGCTTAAGCCCCGTCTCAATTATCAAACCGAAGGTTTAAACAATCCCCAATTTATCTCTTCATTGGAGCTAATCATGAAGTTCCCTATTTACCTTGATTATTCTGCGACCACTCCTGTCGATCCCCGTGTCGTCGACAAGATGATTCCTTTCCTTTATGAGAATTTCGGCAACGCTGCCAGCACGAGCCACGAATACGGCTGGAAAGCTAAAGAAGCCGTTGAAAATGCCCGCGCTGAAGTCGCAAAGACTGATCAATGCCGATCCGAAAGAAATCGTCTGGACCAGCGGAGCCACCGAAAGCGACAACCTCGCCATCAAGGGTGCAGCCCGTTTCCATAAGGACAAAGGTAAGCATTTAATCACGGTAAAGACCGAACACAAAGCCGTGTTGGACTCCATGCGCGAACTTGAACGCGAAGGCTTTGAGGTCACCTACATGGATGTCGGCAAGGACGGTCTTTTGGACCTCGACGCTTTGGCCAAAGCCATGCGTCCGGATACGACTCTGGTTTCCGTGATGGCCGTCAACAACGAAATCGGCGTGATTCAGGACATCGAGAAAATCGGTGAGATGTGCCGCGAACGCGGAATTCTCTTCCATGTCGACGCCACTCAGGCAGCCGGCAAGATCCCCCCTGGATATGGAAAAACTCAAGGTGGATCTGATGAGCCTTTCCGCCCACAAGCTCTACGGACCGAAGGGAATGGGTGCGCTTTATGTTCGCCGCAAACCGCGCGCTCGTATTGAAGCCATCATTCACGGCGGCGGCCACGAAAGAGGCATGCGCTCCGGCACGCTCGCCACACACCAGATCGTCGGTATGGGCGAAGCCTACAGACTGTGCCGCCTGGAAATGGACGAGGAAATGAAGCGTATCGGCGCTCTTCGCGACAGACTTTGGAAAGGCTTGAGAAAAGCGAAATCGAAGCCGTTCACGTTAACGGAAGCATGGAACACAGAGCTCCGTTCAATCTCAATGTCAGCTTCGCGTTTGTTGAAGGCGAGGCCCTTATGGCCAGCTGCCCGGAAATCGCCGTTTCTTCCGGCTCCGCCTGCACTTCGGCCAGCTTGGAACCGTCCTATGTTCTTCGTGCCCTCGGTATCGATGACGAACTGGCTCACAGCTCCATCCGTTTCAGCTTAGGCCGCTTCACGACGGAAGAAGAGATTGACTACACCATCAAGCTCATCAAAGAAAAGGTTGCACAGCTTCGTGAAATGTCCCCGCTTTGGGAGATGTACAAGGAAGGCGTGGACATGAAAACAAGTTAAATGGACAGAACACTAACAAGGAAAGAAAAGAATGCAATACAGCGATAAAGTGATGGATCATTTCCAGCACCCCAGAAATGTCGGCAGACTGGATAAAAACGATCCGAACGTCGGAACCGGTACACGCGGCGCCCCCGCCTGCGGCGACGTTTTAAGCCTGCAGATCAAGGTCAACGACAACGGCGTGATCGAAGACGCTAAGTTCAAAACCTACGGCTGCACCAGTGCCATCGCTTCCAGCTCTTTGGTCACCGAACTGATCAAGGGCAAGACCTTGGAAGAAGCCGAACAGCTCAAAAACGCAGCAATTGCCGAAGAACTTGAGCTTCCTCCCGTCAAAATCCACTGTTCCATTCTTGCGGAAGACGCCATCAAGGCCGCAGTGGAAGACTATCGCCAGAAACAGGCTCAGATTAAGGATAAAATAATGTCGGTTACATTGACAGAAAAGCAGCTTCTCACGTTGAAGAATTCCTTCGCAAACGTGGCAAAGGCGTCGGCCTTAGAGTCGGTGTCAAAACCAGCGGCTGCTCCGGTATGGCTTACGCATTAGAGTTTGCAGACAAAATCGAACCCGAAGATCAGGTGTACGAAAGCTACGGGATCAAAGTAATTGTTGATCCCAAGAGCCTGCCCTATATCAACGGAACCGAACTGGACTTTGTCCGTGAAGGTCTCAATACTGGATTCAAATTCAAGAACCCGAACGAGAAAGAAAGCTGCGGCTGCGGCAAGTCTTTCCATGTCTAACTGAAACGGAGGCGCTATGGCGGCGATGAATCCTTTTGAAATTTTCGGTCTGAAACCACAGTTCAGAATCGATAAACAAAAGTTGGATGAAAAGTATTTTGAAATCCAAAAAAAGGTTCATCCCGACCGTTTTGCTTCGGCAAGCGATACTGAAAAGCGCGTTGCTCAGCAGTGGGCAACGCTGATTAATGACGCTTATCAAAAACTCAGCGATCCGATTCAGTGCGGCAAGGTCCTGTGCGCTCTGCGCGGACATCCGATTGATGAGGACAGCAGCGGTTCGATCTCCGAAGAGTTTCTTTTTGAACAGCTCGAGCGCCGAGAGGCCATTGCTGACGCCAAAGGCGCTGGCGATACGGCTGAGCTCGAAGTCATGAAGAAAGCCATAGAAAAGGAAAAGAACGAACTGCTTAACGAAGTTGCAGATGCGTTCGATGTGAAATCTGATGTCTCGCTGGCGGCAGAGGATTTAAAAAAGGTTATGTTTTTAAATCGCCAGCTACTGGATTTTGAATAATGTCACTTCTGCAAATTGCCGAACCCGGAATGTCGACAGCACCGCATCAAGAGCGGTTCGCTGTCGGTATTGATTTAGGCACCACGAATTCATTGGCGGCCACCGTTAGAAACGGTTCTCCTGAAGTTCTTGTCGATGAAAAAAATCAGAAACTGCTGCCCTCTGTTGTTCATTATGAGAAGAACGGAGACGTTGTCGTAGGTGAAGAAGCTCGGCTGCGTGCAGAAGCCGACCCGCTCAATACCATTTCCAGCGTCAAACGCCTGATGGGCCGAGGTGCTTCCGAACTTCAGAACAATCGCTACATGCCCTATGACTTCATTAAAGGCGAAGGCATGGTCAAACTCAACACTTTCAGGGTGCCAAGAGCCCCGTGGAAGTGTCTGCAGAAATTCTGAAAGTCCTTAAAAAACGCGCCGAAGACGCCTTAGGCGGTGAACTTGTAGGCGCTGTTGTGACCGTACCGGCTTACTTTGACGACGCTCAGCGTCAGGCTACAAAAGACGCTGCCAAACTCTCCGGTTTGAATGTTCTTCGTCTCTTGAGCGAACCGACGGCCGCTGCCTTGGCTTACGGGCTCGATACCGGCGCGGAAGGTCTTTACATTGTTTATGACTTAGGCGGCGGAACTTTTGACGTCTCTGTCCTTCGTTTGCGCAAAGGCGTTTTTGAGGTGCTCGCCACCGGTGGCAACAGTCAGTTGGGCGGCGACGATTTTGATCAGCGCCTTTACTGCTGGGTCATTGATCAGGCCGGTCGCCCGCTTCTGACGCATTCCGACAGCCGTATGCTGATGGCAAAAGCCAAGGCGGCTAAAGAAATGCTCACAACGGAAAAGAAGGCAACGATTCATGCCAAGATTTCCGGTGACCGTATTATCAATGTCACGATTACTCGCGAAGTTTTTGATTCCATTACGCATCACCTGGTGGCAAGAACTATTGAAGCTACAAAGCAGACATTAAAAGATGCCGGTCTCAAGCGTGATGAAGTAAAAGGTGTGGTGCTCGTCGGCGGTTCCACCCGCATGCCCTGCATCCGCAAAGCTGTCGCTGATTACTTTGATCGCGAACCGCTGACTGATATTGACCCGGATGAAGTGGTGGCAATCGGTGCCGCGCTCCAGCCAATTTGCTTGCCGGCAACCGCAGCGACGAAGACTGGCTGCTGCTTGACGTCACGCCGCTCCTTGGGTCTTGAAACCATGGGCGGTCTCGTTGAAAAAGTCATTCCCCGCAACACGCCGATTCCTGTGGCTATGGCTCAGGACTTTACAACCTTCAAGGACGGTCAGACCGCGATGTCGATCCATGTCCTTCAGGGTGAACGAGATTTAGTGGAAGAGTGCCGCTCTTTGGCCAAATTCTCTTTGCGCGGCATTCCACCGAAAGTTGCCGGTGCGGCTCGTATTCGTGTGACGTTTCAGGTCGACGCCGACGGACTTTTGTCGGTCACGGCCCGAGAACAAACCACGGGCGTGGAAGCATCCGTTACGGTCAAGCCTTCTTATGGTCTGTCGGAAGATGAAATCAGCCGCATCCTGAAAGACTCCTTCGGTCATGCCGAAGAAGATATGAAGCTGCGCGAATTGCGCGAGCAGAAAGTCGAGTCTGCGCGTCTTCTGGAAAGCATTTACCCGCACTGTCCTCCGACGCCGACCTTCTCAATGAGGCCGAGCGCGCTCAGATCGACGCCATGATTCAACATCTCGAGACGGTTCGCGCGCAAGATGACAAGGATGAAATTAAAAAAATTCGATTTCAGCGCTGTCCGAGGGAACCAAGGACTTTGCTGCACGTCGAATGAACCGTACGATCTTGGAAGCACTCCAAGGCAAATCTGTTGACGAGGTTTAAAAAATGCCGAAAGTAACCGTTTTACCGCATCCCGGAATCTGCCCGAACGGGGCTGAGTTTGAAGTCCCCGAAGGTGCAAACTTAGCTAAGGCTTTGGTCGCTAACGGCGTCAATATTGACCATGCCTGCGAGTTCTCCTGCGCCTGCACGACTTGTCACTGCTACATCGACAAAGGCTTTGACTCGTTGGAGCCGGCTGAAGACGATGAAGAAGATCTGCTTGATCAGGCTTGGGGTCTGAAATCGAACTCCCGCCTGACTTGCCAGACAAAAGTCGGCAAAGAAGACATTACCGTTGAAATTCCGAAATACTCCCGTAATCATGCGAGAGAAAACGAATGATGAAGCTGACTTGGAAGGATCCGCGTGCCATTGCGGAAGAGCTCTACGATGAAAACCCGGATTTAGATCCGCTGACGATCAGCTTTGAGAAGATGCACGCGATGATCGTCGCTCTCCCGGATTTTGATGACGATCCGGAAGCAAGCAACGAAAAAATACTGGAAGCCATCCTGGTAGCTTGGATGGACGAAAGAGATTAGCGTTTAGACGGCCGGCTGATCCAAGAGATCAAGCAGGCCTTCCTGCCAAGCTAAACCGGCTAAAACAGCAAGGGACGATTCGAAAGTGAATCGTCCTTTTTCTATGCGCTCAATAATCGCTTCGGGTTCTAAGAGTTCAAAGCGCTCGACCTCGCCGTCCATGTTGTGAGGATGGAAAGAGTCTTCAACATAAGCATTGCAGATGTAAGCGATTTCTCGCATCCAGCCTTCATGAACGGGACGAGAAATGATATTGCGCGCGCTAAAAGAGATTTCAAGGGAATCCCGGTGTCACACAGGCTTCTTCAAACGCTTCGCGTTCCATAGCAAGCCCGAAAGGCTCGCCTGCGCCGACTAAGCCGGCCGCACAGTTGTCCCAATAGCCCGGGCCGATTGCTTTCTTGAAAGAACGCTGAGCCACCCACATCCTGCCGTCACGCGTGAACGGATTCAAGTGAACGGCAAAGGTGTTAAAGGCGAAGGGACGGCACATTGCACGCTCAATAACAGTCAAAGGCGACTCGCAGGCAATGTCATCCGAAGCAGTAACGGAAAGCAGTTCATCCCGCCAGGCAAAGACTTTGTCCGCGCCTTTATAAAGGTGCGAAACGGCAGACAAGCGGCGCGAAGCCTGTCCGGGGCCTTCCGCGGTAAACACGAAAGCATCCGGACGAGCTTCACAGAAGCGAAAGGTTTTCGCTAAAAACTCGGCATCAGTTCGTTCAATATGCCCGGCTCGTACGTCGTTAAAGTAAAACGGAATACGGGAGGAGGGCTCGGGAACTTCGGCCATGCCGTAAAGCTCTTTTAACAGAGCGGCGATTTTCAGCTTCCTTTCGCTCATGATTCTTAGGCCTCAGGACGCATATGCGGGAAGAGCAGAACGTCACGGATGCTCGGAGAGTCGGTAAGCAGCATGACAAAGCGGTCTAAGCCCACGCCGCAGCCGCCTGTCGGAGGCAGACCGTATTCCAGTGCGCGGACGTAGTCGGCGTCGTAGTACATAGCTTCATCATCGCCGCTGGCTTTCAGTTTTGCCTGAGCCATGAAGCGAGCAGCCTGATCCTGCGGATCGTTCAGCTCAGAGAACCCGTTGGCAGTTTCGCGGCCGGCCATGAAGAGTTCAAAACGCTCGGTGATGCCCGGGACTTTGTCGGAGGCGCGAGCCAGCGGAGAAATCTCAACCGGGTAGTCAATGATGTAAGTCGGCTGAATGAGTTTGGATTCGGCAACGGCTTCAAACATAGCCATCTGCAGAGCGCCGACGCCTGCGTCAGCCTTAGCGGGTTCACCCAGGCGCTTGAGTTCTTCCTGCATAAAGTCCTTGTCTTCGAGCTGCTCGGCGGTGTACTGCGGAGCGTACTTCAGGACGGCTTCTTTAGCGGTCAGGCGATCAAACGGTTTTGTGAGGTCGATGGTATGACCCTGATACTGAATGACAGCGGTACCGATCGTCTTTTCTGCGACGGTACGCAGAAGTTTTTCGGTGTAGTCCATGAGCCAGTGATATTCCTTGTAGGCTGCATAGAACTCCATCATTGTGAATTCAGGGTTGTGGCGAACGTCAACACCTTCGTTGCGGAAAGAGCGGTTGAGTTCAAACACGCGTTCAAAGCCGCCGACGACCAAGCGCTTCAGATAAAGTTCCGGTGCGATGCGCAGGTACATATCCATGTCGAGCGCATTGTGATGGGTGATGAACGGTTTGGCATTGGCACCGCCGGGGATCGGATGGAGCATCGGAGTTTCCACTTCCATGAAGTGATGTTCCATCATGAATTTACGAGTTTCGGCGATCGCCTTGGAACGGATCATGAAGGTGCGGCGTGTGCTTTCGTTCATGATCAGATCGATATAGCGCTGACGATAGCGGGTTTCCGGATCGGAGAGGCCGTGGAACTTATCCGGCAGCGGACGAATGTTCTTGGTCAGCAGACGGAAGTTCTTGACGCGGACGGAAAGTTCGCCGGTCTTGGTGAAGAACAGCGTGCCGGTTGCGCCGACGATATCGCCGATGTCGACCATCTTCTTGAAGAAGTCGTAAGTTTCATCGCCCACTTCAGCCTTGGTGATAAAAAACTGGATGTGATCGGTGCCGTCTTTGACGGTCAGGAAGCTGGCTTTGCCCATGACGCGCTTGAGCATGACGCGGCCGGCAACAGTAACTTCGACCGGAGCAGCTTCAAGCTCTTCCGGAGTCTTGCTGCCGTTGGCAGCGCGCACTTCTTCAATGCGGTCTTTCTGAACGAAATCATTCGGATAAGCAACGCCTTCGGCTCTGAGTTTGTCGAGTTTGGCTAAACGTTCGGCAATGATATGGTTCTCAGTCTCAAGAACGTCTTCTTTTTTGACGGTTTCTTTCTGGTTTTCCACTTTAGTCTCCAACAGAAATATTGCGAATATCCGAGATGGGCTCTTTGCCGAACTCGTCGCTGTTGAGGTAATTTAAAAGTCGTTTGGCAGTGTCTTCGGGGCTCTGAAGTTTTCCGTCTTTTTCTAAGTCGATAAAACGGTCAACGTTCGGAAAATCTTCTTTAGACGAAGCGCGGATGCTGCCCTGCATGTCGGTATTTACAACGCCCGGAGCAACGGCGCTAAGGCGTGCGGGATTGGGTTTGCCCTGCTGATCTTCAGCTGTGACGGCGGTGAAGCGGTCAAGGGCTGCTTTGGTTGAGCAGTACATGGCCCAGCCGGGAACGGACTTGCGTCCGGCGCCGGAAGAAATATTCATAACGCGGCGCTCGCCTTTCCAGTCGCGTGTCTCATTCAGAAAAGCCTGAGTCAGCAGCACCGGGATTTCAAAGTTGACGCGGATGCAGTCAACAGCAGCCTGCGGGGAAGCATTTTCAATCGGGCCGACCGGACCGAGCACGCCGGCGTTGTTGATCAGAATCAGACGGTCGTGTTCGGCGTATTCCTTATCGGAAAGCAGCCACATCAAAAGCTCGACAGCGCCCTTGCGGTCAAGCAAGTCCGCTGTGAACTGGATGAAATTGCAGCCGATCTTATCGGCTTCTTCTACTAAGGCTTTCGAGGACGGCGTTCCATCGTCACGACGGTGTCGCCGGCCTTAAGCGACCGACTGACGGGCTAATTCAAAGACCGAGCCTTTAGAGGCGCCGGTAATAATGGTGAGAGTCTTCACGCTCAAACTCCTTGCTTGAGGCTGGCCTCGATAAAGGGTTCCAAAGCGCCGTCTAAAACGGCAGTCGTGTTGCCGGTTTCGACATTGGTACGCAGGTCTTTGACTCGGGACTGATCCAACACGTAAGAGCGGATCTGGTGACCCCAGGAGATATCGCTCTTGTTGTCTTCCAATGGCCTGCTGGGTAGCCTGGCGCTTACGGAGTTCGGCTTCATAAAGACGGCTCTTCAGAATCGTCATAGCCTCTTCCTTGTTCTGATGCTGACTTCGGCTGGTCTGGCTGACAGCGACAATGCCGGTCGGAATATGCGTGATACGGACGGCGGAATTCCAGTCTTCTGAATGTGCTGACCGCCGGCGCCGGAGGCGCGGAACGTGTCAATACGCAGATCGGCCGGATTGACTTCGACTTCAAAAGAATCGTCGACTTCGGGAACGACGAACACAGAAGCAAAAGAAGTATGACGGCGTGCGTTGGAGTCGAACGGGCTCTTGCGAACTAAGCGGTGAATACCGGTCTCGGTTCTGAGCCAGCCGTAGGCATAGTCGCCTGTGATTTTGATCGTGCAGCCTTTGATACCGGCCACATCGCCTTCGGTTTCTTCAACAATCTCAGGCTTAAAGCCTTGGCGTTCCGCAAACTTGATGTACATACGCTCAAGCATGCTGGCCCAGTCCTGCGCTTCGGTTCCGCCGGCGCCGGCCTGAATTTCCAGGAAGCAGTTAGCTTCGTCATGTTCCTGATTGAACATGCGCTGGAATTCGAGATGTTCTTTTGAGACTGCTGATATCAGTTTCTACCGCTTCCAAAGAAGGCGTCATCGTCCTCTTCTTTGGCCATTTCAAATAATTCCAAAGCATCGGAAAGGCCGGTAGTAGGTGTTTGATGGTAAGGACAACGTCTTCAAGACGTTTCTTTTCTTTGCTCAGCTGCTGAGCACGCTCTTGATCAGACCATATGCTCGGGTCTTGAAGGGCTTGATTGACTTCTTCTAAACGACGCTCTTTGTGGTCGTAGTCAAAGATACCTCCCGCAGCTCTTCCGTGCGAGCTTGAAGGTCCTCGGCGGTGGTGCCGATTAGGTTTAAACGTTCAACTTCCATTTCTTAACGTGTTGATATTAAAAAGAACCCTCAATTATATAAGAGCGGCCCCAATCCTTAACCCGATGAGCGGGCGGAAATGGGTCCGTATTCCCTCAATTGTGTAAGTTTGTTTGCACGACTGAAAAGCTCTTAAGCCGTCCAGTCCTCAAACTCGTCTTCCATGCCTTCAATGATGAGCTGAACCGATTGACGTCCGCGGAAGTCATTGATGTCGAGCTTGTAAGCCAAACGCACGGTCGGAGGCAGCTCGCGCTTATGCCTGGAACCAAATGGCTTGGATTTCTCTGCCGTCAACTTCAAGAGAGAGTTTCAGATGCTGATCTTTCAAGACTCTCTGAGAAAGTACCTTGAACTGATTGGCAAAGAGCGGTTCCGGGAAGGCCTGACCCCAGACGTGCTTGCGGATGGCTTCAACGAGTTCAGTGTTGAAGTCCGAAGCCCTGAGCTCGCCGTCTGTGACGATGTTGCGCTCGAACATTTCCGGATCGGAAAGTCTTTAACGGCGCGGGCAAAGAGTTCTTTGAATTCATCAAAAGCATCTTTGCGGATCGTAAGGCCTGCAGCCATAGCATGACCGCCGAATTTCAGGATCAGCCCCGGCTTGAGCTTGCTGACGCGGTCTAAGGCATCGCGCAGATGAATGCCGGGGATAGACCGTCCCGAACCTTTGAGGACGTGTTCACCGTTTTCTTCCGACGGAGCAAAAGCGATCACCGGGCGGTAAGTTTGTTCTTTGATGCGGGAGGCCACTAAACCGATGATTCCGGCGTGCCAGTCATCGCCCTTAAGGACGATGGAATTGCTGTCATCGACGGAAATCGTCTGCAGGGACAGAATTGCATCGGACTGCATGGATACTTCGCGATTGCGGCGCTCGGCATTGATTTGGTCAAGCTCTTTTGCGTAGAAGAGCGCCGTGTTGTAGTCGTAGCTTGTCAGACACTCAACACCTTTGTTGATGCTGTCCAAACGACCCGCAGCGTTGATGCGGGGTCCGAGAATGTAGCCCAAGTCATTGGCGCTGATGCGGTGAGCATTCTTACCTGCTACGGAGAGCAGCAGGGCGCTCACGCCCGGGTTGCATTTTGCCGGCGCGAATGCTGTCTAAGCCTTTGGGAAACAAGATCCGGTTGTTGCGGTCCAGCGGCACAACGTCGGCAACCGTACCCAAAGCCACCAAATCAATGAGATGCTGGAGATTCGGCTGTTTTCCGTTCGGATAGGCTCCTTTGGCGCGGAGTGCCGAGCGCACGGCGATCAACACGTAAAAGATGACGCCCACACCGGCTAAAGATTTGCTCGGGAAGGTGTCACCGCGCTGATTCGGGGTTGACGACGAGGGTGTCAGGAATTTCATCGCCCGGCAAATGGTGATCGGTAACAACTGTCTCGATGCCAAGGGCTTTGGCGTGTTCGACCGCAGCCACCGAAGAAATTCCGTTGTCCACGGTAATGATGAACTCGGCGCCGGCAGCCGCAGCTCGATCAACAAGCTGAGGAGACAGACCGTAACCGTCCTTGTCGCGGTCAGGGATTAAATAAGAGACGTTTGAAGGCGCCTAGCGCCTGAAGTCCCAGGATGCCGACGGAAACAGCAGTCGCACCGTCACAGTCATAGTCCCCAATGATTACGATCTTTTTCTGCTTCCAGATTGCATCGGCAATGGCTTCTCCGGCTTCTTTGCAGTTTTTAAGATCCCACGGAGAAAGCATCTCCTTGAATTCATAATCAAGGTCGGACGGGCTTGTGACGTGTCTGGCCGCTAAAGCGCGGGCCAGCGGTTCGGGGAAGCCGCGGTTTGTGAGCGCCTGAACGACATTTCGGTCAAATCGGCGAATCGTTATTTTGGTCATAACTTTTTTGTTTTTAGCGGCCGGAGTTCAGCCATGCTTCTGTGTAGTTTTTAGGACTCTTCCAAAAGGCGAAAGAAGACTTTTGTTCCTGAAGTTTTTCAATGACGCTGACGCGCAGACCGTCGGAAGCGACCAGGCGGGGATGATATTTCTCAAATCCTTTTGCCGTGGCCGTGAGATGCTCCATGCGCTTAACGGCGCGTGTCCAGGCGGCACTGCCAGCGCAGCAGGATCCGTTTTTGACGGATGGATCGTTAAACTCGTCGAGGATGCAGAAGCGGTCGCCTTCAGGGCAGTCAGGCCAAGCGGCCGTCGAAGATTTAATGTAGGCCCGCGCAATGCCCGCCGCCTCGGCGATGCCGCGAATCGTGGGATCGCTTGTCAGAGCACAGCGAATCTGAGTGTAAGGTAGGAGCTGCTCTTCAAAAGCACCGCCGTTGATCCAAAAACCTTCAACAGGTGGCCGTCCGGCTTTTGCCCGGAATTCATTGAAAGCGCTTTTTGCAAGGCTATCTTCAATGGCTCGAGTGATTTCAGTCCATTCAGCGGCTTGAGGGACCGGCAGTCTGCGCCGGTGCTTTGTTTTTCTGAGCAAGCCACGGAGCAATCAGAACTTGCCATGCTTTCTTGCGCGCAAGGAAAAAGCGTCCGTCCAAAACCTGCACTTCAAAATCAAACTGACGAGCGACCGGATTCAAAAGATCTCTCAGATCGCATTCTTCATCGATATCAAAGATGTCGCCGGCGCTTTTAAGCACGCCGTTTTCTATGCGGTAGCCGTTTAGGGCCCAAAATTCCTGATGAACTTTCGGACCTCCGAGACCCTTCCAGAGATAAGGAGCGGTCGGGGCTAGATTTTCGCGCTGAGTCAGCAGCATCCATACCCACTGCATCGAAGCAAAACCGCTGAGCGCCGGGTTTTCAAAAATCGTGGCGACCTTCGGTTCTCCGAAACCTTCAAGGAAATTCCGCAAAACGGGCGGATAGGCGTCCTTTCCTAACGCTTTAATTTCATTAGGAGAAGGCAGTGAATTGGGCAATAAAAATATACATGCGGGCATAGCCTTAAATTCTAATTGTTTGATCTCACAGCTAGAATAGCCTGAACGTTTAGTTGGATAAAATTTGTGAAAAATAAACCTTTATCAGGTCTGCCCTTCGAGTGGATGATCGGTCTGCGATACACACTGTCGCGCCGCAAAGGGCGCAGCGACGGATTCGTATCGTTCATATCAGCCATGTCCATGGCTTCCATCGCCTTGGGCGTCATGGCCCTCATCATAGTCTTATCCGTGATGAACGGTTTCCAGAAAGAAGTCCGAGACAAGATGCTCTCCGTGCTGTCGCATGCCGAAGTGCTGTCGATCGGAGCTCCGATTCCGGACTGGCAGAAGACTGCCGCAGAGCTGAAGAAGCAGCAGCCGGAGATCATCGGCGCAGCGCCCTTCTTAAGGGGACAGGGACTGCTGACGAGCGGCACCAACGTGCGCGGCGTCCAGCTAAACGGCATTGATCCTCAGACAGAATCTCAAGTTAGCGACGTCGCAAAAAACATGAAGATCGGACAGCTGTCCGACTTAAAGCCCGGGGAATTCAAGATCATACTCGGCACGGACTTAGCCAGGATCCTCGGCGTGATTCCGGGAGAAAAGGTCAACGTGATGGTGCCTCAGGGACAGTTCACGCCGGCCGGAACCATGCCCCGCATGCGCCAGTTCACGGTCGCAGGCGTCTTTAATTCCGGCCACTACGAGTTTGACAGCGCAATGAGCTTCATCAATCTCACGGACGCCGAAAAACTCATGCGTACTCAAACACCTGGAGGCATTCGACTGAAGCTCTCCAACATGCAGGATGCACCGAGAGTCGCCGCTGAACTCAATAATCAAATGCCGCCTGGTCTTTTGGCAACCGATTGGTCTCGTCAGAATCGGACTTGGTTTGCGGCCGTTCAAGTCGAAAAACGCATGATGGGCATTATTTTGTTCCTCATCGTTTTAGTCGGAGCGTTCGGTCTAGTCTCTTCCTTAGTGATGACCGTCAACTCTAAACGCAGCGACATCGCAATCCTTCGAACCCAAGGTGCAACGCGCGGCTCAATCATGCGCATCTTTATGGTTCAGGGCGCTTTCATCGGGACGGCCGGCGTGCTGATCGGTGTGGGCCTCGGTTTGCTCATTGCCTGCAATGTGGGCTCCATCGTAGGCGCGATCGAGCAGCTGTTCGGTGTCCAGTTCCTGCCCAAAGAAATCTATTTCATCTCCGCAATGCCAAGTGATCCTCGTGCATCCGATGTGATCCCGATCGCCGTCTTTTCTTTCCTGCTGGCTCTTGCGGCAACCGTCTATCCGAGCTGGAGAGCGGCAAACATTCAACCGGCTGAGGCACTGAGATATGAATAACAACGTCGTATTAAAGGCTGTCGGCCTGCAGAAAAGCTATAAAGAGGGCGGCCGACTTTTGCATGTTTTGAAAGACGTCAATCTGGAAGTTCACGAGGGTGAGTCGGTGGCAATCGTGGGCACGTCCGGCTCCGGAAAAACAACGCTCCTGCAGTGCATCGGCGGTCTGGACCGTTTTGATAAAGGTTTGATCGAAATCGGCGGAGAAAACATCGCCGAACTCTCCGAGCAGCGTTTAACCGAGCTGCGCAACCGCAGGCTCGGCTTTGTGTATCAGTTCCATCATCTGCTGCCGGAATTTACGGCCATGGAAAACGTGGCCATGCCGCTCAAAATCCGCCGCGAAAAAGCGTCTGTCGCTCAAAAGAGGGCTGAAAGCCTGCTCAACGCAATGGGACTTGCCGACCGCGTGATCATCTGCCGAGTCATTTCCGGCGGCGAACGCCGTGTCGCCATTGCCCGCGCCGTGAGCGGCTTCCGCTGTGTCTTTTTGGCCGACGAGCCCACCGGCAACCTGGACGGTGAGACGGCCGAAGTCGTTATCGACTACCTGCTCAAATTGTCGTCCTCTCAGGGCTTGGCCCTGGTCATTGTGACGCATGATCCTGATATTGCCGCGCGATGCGATCGCGTTGTGCGTTTAAAGAACGGATGCATCTTGCCAGAGGAAAATTAAATGCTTCGCTGGATTGACACCCATAACCACTTATTTGTTCTTCGAAGAACAGCAGAAAAAAGTTTCGGAGGCCCGCAAAGTCGGCGTCGTCTCTTCTTTGGTGCGTGTGCGGGCGGTGTCAATAATCTGGAAGATGCCCGGCGCTGTGCCTATGAATATGATCAAGCCTACGCGTGCGGCATTCATCCGCTTTACATCAGATCTTCCTGGAAAGAAGATCTGACAGCGATGGAAGCCTTCCTGGAAGAGCATCACAGAGATGATCTCTCGTTTAGCTGCGGTGGGCGAGTGCGGTCTGGATTTTTCTGCTGCCTGCAGCGTTCCGCATGACGTTCAGGAAGAAGTTTTTTCTGCTCAGTTAAAGTTTGCCCGTAAGTACGGTCTCCGCTGAGTCTTCACGGCCGTGAAGCGATGGATATCGTGCTTACATTCGCCGTCGTCTTACCGGCTCCGGCATCGATTCATCGTTTAACGGCGGTATGGCCGAGCTGGAGTTTTTCTGCAGAACGGTTTAAGCTGAGCTACGGCGGGCGGTGTCCCCTATGACAGCTCTGGCGCATCCGCAAAATCTTGTGCGACTTTCCCGGATGACGCCTGGTACCCGAGAACGGAGATTTGGCCCGGATATGCCGCCGGCTGGGTGAAACAAAAGGAGTTGTTCATTGCTTTACGTCTTCAGCTTGCTTAAGGAGCAGGGGCAAGCTTATGTACGGCACGTGTCTTGCCGCTGCCCAGGGGCCAAGCAGCATTTCTGATACGAGTGGGACTCGTGATTAAATTAAATGATTTCTTTCTGTCGCTTGGAGAAGCTTAATACGTAACT
>VOFK01001546.1_pt1 | contig 21724 bp, 39 predicted proteins | sample 5384121 | NCBI WGS metagenome assembly VOFK01 (sample SAMN12384730, study PRJNA508395) | human gut metagenome | isolation source: healthy gut J | host: Homo sapiens | reverse complement strand
TTCTGGCCCCGTTTCCGATTTGCACTGTGATTTTTATGGCATGATCTGGATGCCACCAGAGTGGCAGGGCAAGTTACCTATATTCGCCGCCTTGAACGGGCGAAGACCGGCGGCAAGCTGGTGAGCGATTGCCCAAGCAGCGAAATTGGCCGCCTGGACGTTTGCAGGCATCAGTGTTCACTTTATTGATCCTGCTTGCATTCCTGCTTTGAAAGGGAAACAGAGTATAGAAAAAGAAACTGTTTTTTTCTCTGCTTACGGCACTGGTGCTGTGCGCTCTGCGCCGTACCGGCGTTTGCCGAAATACCGCTGGTGATGGACACCTACGGCTGTTCAGGCAGTGACGAATTGGAGCAAAGGCGCGGACGCCGAGGTGCCGGACGCAGTGTCAACGTCTACCTGCTGACGGTGTCCACGGCATCAGCCAGCGGGCTTTAAAGAACGTGCGCGAGTTCTTAAAGTTGGTACGCGACTATGACCTTAGCTGCAGCGAGGGGCAAAAGCGTATCCTATTCCTGAAATTGCGCTGGATTCCCACCGGTATATTTACCCTCACCTACGGCGGCGGTATGCGGCCTTCTGAAACTCACCGCATCCCAGCGCAGATCGAAAGATAAGATCATGCATTTGATACTCTCGGACAGGAGCAATGACCACAAGGCCTCCAGAAACACCACTTAGAAATGTGCGCCCAGCACGCTTGATTTCTATGCCGAAATTGCACCCGCTGAACGGCAGCGAGCGCGCCAAGGAATTTAAGATCAAGTGGGTATTTGTCCCCATCATTCCGCTGGCGCTGCTGGCGTGTATTGTATGCGGCATCTTCTATGCAGATAGAAACTGCCAACGAAACAGACATACCCAACGCCAGCACTGCCCCGCCGAGGTCTGGCGCTGTATCCGTAGTGGAGGGCTACACACACGAGACCAGAAACAGCCACGGCCCATCAAGAACGACTGGGCCAAAACGCTCAACTGGCTCGAGTACCGACAACGACAACTTCAGCAGTTCCGGCAGAAAATTCTAAAACGCTTACCGCACAATTCCCGCCTTGCAGCCAACACCTTCGGCGGCTGCGGCACGGCATCTGCGTTGCCAAAATGCTCGATAAAGACATCCAGTATTGCTCTGCGCTTTTGGCTTATCAGCGCTACCGCACCTCGCTTCGCGTTATGCGGTGTTGCGCTAAATTACTCATTCCCCGTGACAACAGCGGCTTCGCAAAGAAGCCGCCGCTGTAGCGCTATCAAATTTTTCGTTATGGCTTTGAAATGTTCCTACTTATGTTTAAGGGGTGCTGTAAACATTCTCGATTTCTGTATCTACGATTTTTCCGCAAGCGAGATTGCCGTATCTATCCAACACGTTCGCGGTAGCAAAGCGTCGTTCTCGTTCGATGGCGATGATTGGCCGCAAGGCAATACGCTGTTGGTGAACAGCATCAACATCTACCGGCGCACGATCAGCCGCCAGCGCTTGACCTTTTTGCCGGAGGCAAGTATACTTTTTATGTGGTTAGCCATGCCGGGGAGGTACCTATCATGCAAGATACGTTCTGGGAATCTTGAGTTCGCCCTACAAAATCTTGGGCAGGCTGTGTATTGTTTCTTTTGAAAAGTCTTTGAGCGATGGCATCAGCGTGCCCTCACCAGCTTTACCTTGGAGTGATGGTGGCAGCATCAGTATGGAGCGATCTGCTGATCCAGCCATGGAGCAGGCTGCGAACCTGGGCGAAACTGGCGTTTTCCCACAGCGGTAGGCTTCTGGCTGGGCATCTATTTGCTACTGCTGGATGCATCTTATTCCGCATCTGCTGGAATAGTTGCAGGCCGAAGGGCAGAAAGCCAACTCAACACCACTGATGGTTCACAGTGACTTTACTGTATCCGGAGGCCGCTTGGCAGTGGGGGTGGTCTGTACTGGCTATCTTGCCGGGACTGCTCGGAATCATGCCTGCAGCCGGGCAGCACTTTCAGGATCGCCATCCAGAACTTCCCAGAGAGGGGGGCCATCATCTCCATGCCTGCGGAAGGAATGCAAGAAAAAACGCCGGGCGTTCTGGGGACGGAGTACTATCAGCAAAGGCCCATTGGGGCAGTGCTGACGATTCACAACGGCCAGAGCATCGTAATTGCCACTGCTTTGCCTATCTGCTTCCCAGCACTTTGCTGCCGGAGCCATGCTGTATGTGGTGGTGGAGGGAACTGATCCAGAAATGTCGCGAGACAGCACTCGACGTTGGCACGATATTTTGCGGTAGGCTTCAGCGTGATGATGAATTGCTGGATGTGGCGCTGGTGTTGTTGACATTGACGATTTTGGGGGGCCAGCAATCTCTTTCGGAATCTCGAAAATCCTAAACTTCTTGACGGAGGTAACAGCAGGGCGTATTGTTTTTAAGAAGGACTGGGTGGCGGTTTTTACGGGTTAGAGAAGTTAGCTTTATCCCCAACTTGTGGCTCTGCTCTGAACAGCTTGTCTCTTCCATTTGCAGGCAGAAAAAAACAGAAGGAACGCATCACGATGAGAATTTACATTTGAATTTGGAGGATGCCCCAGTGCTGTGCTGCTGCCGGGTACCTGCTGCCATTGGAAAGCAATTTCAATTGCGATTCCGCTTCTGGCAGACAACTTCCGGGTGCTGTGTGTCGGTTACGATGGCTTTGACGGGGAGAGCCGAACAGACCGAATTTTCCACCATGGAGAGCAAAAGGCCACGCTCAAAGAACCGCGGTGGTCACATCAGGCAGCCACGGCGGCTGCTCACAAACTTGGCCAACTCCTTCGTGGGGCTGCTGGCGGCCGGCAGGGAACATCCATATGGATTGTGGCATTTGGGCAGCTCCGATCTGGATCAGGCATCGCCGCTGGCGGCGGTAAGATTGCAGACAGATTTTCTGCTGCCGTTGAGTCTACCTCTGTGGTGGGACGGAGAAGTTTAAGGGGAAATTTCTCTCAAAAGCGTCTGATAAGCGTGCCAGAGAGTCGGGGTTATGTTCGCCTTTCTGAAAATGTTCGGCGATGCCTCTATGTTGTGACCATGCAGGCTGTAAAAATCAGTTCTACTCCGATCTTATCACTCTGCTGCCGGATAAGATCCATGTGGTACCGAGATCCATATTTTTACGCCTTGAAATGGGCTTTAAAATCGTGTGCTTGGTATCGGCAGCATTTGTCATCTCTGTTCTTCGCTTGGAGCAGAACTTTACGCTTTGAGAAATTTTTGGCCTGTCGGAACAGTGGGCGCATCTGGTAAAAGCATTGCGATTGAACAGCAGAGCAGAAGAGGTGGAGTTATATCCTTTTGCAACACCCGCAAGCCTGCAGACGCCCGGCGGGAGAAGATCGCTGGTTGCTGCCATATTGAACTTTGCCGGACACAGCGCAATGGCAGAATGGGGGGCTGCACTTTTTTACAGCCTGCCCGGATACCATGGTGCTGGACTACTTGGCTTTTCTACGAGGGGTGGGGCGATCAAAAGCTGCTGGAGGCTTCATGTCCCAAAGGGAAAGGTGCATGTGCATTGACTACTCGACTTGTCAGCGTAAGCGCTAGCGAAGGTCAATGCGGGTGCCATTACTTGGAAGGAAGGGCTACGGCAGGCAAAATAACAGAGCTGCCGTTCCGGGAAAGCGAACAGTTTGATGCTTACGCATTTGAAACGGTCTCATTTCTGGCCGGAGCTTTGCACAAAATTTTCAGAGGAGGTCTATCGCGACTACAGAGCCCGGCGGGACTTTTCATTTGCAATGAAGCAAACGGCGAAAACAGCAAAGACGACAGATGGACGCAGATCATCGATGCATGGTCATCTATACGGATACCGCTGAAAGAGGCCTGGAAAAAGCAGGATTTTATCAGATCAAAGCCACAAAAACAAAAGGATGGCCGTGGTGTTACAGCAACAGAAATGAAGTGCGGGATCATGTCGAAAAAGCAACGGAATTTCAAAGAAAAGTAGAGCCGGATGTGCAGGGGGGCAAGGAGATTTTCAAACCATTGGAGCACCAGCTGGATCGATAGAAAAATGTCGCCTGTGACGGAGTAATTGGGTATGTAAATTTACCGCAGGGCGATACCACCATTATGATCGATGCCGGATAAAATATGACCGGCTGGCAGAAGATGAATTGGCTCGGTATCGACCCGCATTCATCCGGCATCCTCATACTTCATCAGGGACTTTTGACCATATGGTGGTGGAGGCGGTGACAGTCCTCAATCTGTTTCTTTGGATGCTGCGCGCTGTATATTGGCGAGATCGAGAACTGAAAAGTCTCACCGGCGAGGTGCGGCGAAAAGTCATCTGTCATCTCTATAAATTACGCAGGTCACGATCAACAACGAAAAGGTAAGCCGTAACGATGGCAGGCTTTGGACATTGACGACGTCAGGATCGAAAGTTTTCTGGTTCCTGGTCATACATGGGGGATATGGTTCACCCTCATTGACGAGCAAGCGCCCTACCGGCGACACGCTGTGGTTCGGCGCAGATGGCGGATATAGCTTCATTTCCTCGTTGGCAGAGGACAATCAGCTGGCTGTGCAGTCACTGGTTGCGGAGCTGGAGCGTAAGCTGCGCGCACGCGGTTTGCATCCGTATTTCATCACCGGTCACACGGGATGGACGGACAATTTGGAATTTGCTTTTGCCCATAGGGACAAGCTCTGTTCGCCATTCAAGAAACGGGTACACGACCCGTCGGCACCCTATGATGCCTACGACGAATCGGACGACACCGAAGAAAATGCAAAGAGCGGTTTTTCTGAAAGGCGTGGGAAGATGAAGGACAGCGAATTACAATTTGACCGCACCTGCCACGTGCTGTATTCCAAAAGCCGTGCAAAAAGGAAATTCTCGCGAAAAATCGCCCTGCACTATCCGGAAGCGGAGCGCGAGGCGGTATGGGAGCAGGTGCAGTTAAAATACGCAGAGCTTCTTTCCAAGTGGCGCACCGACCTCGGCGGCAAGAAAAGGAATTTTCACAACGGCGCAGGCGGCACCTACGACTGCATCGCCATCATGTGCTTTTACGATGTGTGCCGGGATGCGGTCACATTCCGCGAAATGGAAGAAATCGAGGAAAATCTGATCCTGCCGACCTTCCGCAAACTGAAATTCGTGGACTGCAACAAGCCATTCTGGAAGAAACTGATGTACAAGTCATTCACCACGGGCAAAAGCGGGCTGTGACAAATGGCACGATTATGAGATGACGGTGGCTCCTTTACGAAAAAGAACAAGCCGATCTATTATGAATTTACCGCCTGCCCTTGCGGCAGAATTTGCCATCCGGCACGACCTTACGGAGATCATGCCCGCCCTGTGCAATGTGGACTATGCGTCCATGGAACTGCTCCATGCCAAGCTCGTGCGGACGACCACCTGCGTGGACGGCTGCCGATGCGACTATGCCATCTGCGGCGATAAGGATCCATATGTAAAGGAACATCCCGAATACCGGGATGAGGCGGGCTTCAGGAGGAATCGGTAATGCTTTTACAGGTGATTTTGGAAGGCATCGGGCTGGGCGTTCTGCTCATTTTGGTTTGCGCCATCGGTATCTGCAAGGGCGCGGTGGGCATGGTGCATCTTTACAGCCAGGAGGTGCATGAGCGGTGCGTAACGCTGGGACTTACAACACACGCGAAAATCAAGCGAAATGCTTTGATTTTCAAAGCTGTCTGCGTCCCCGGATACATCGCCTATGTGCTGGTCTGCGTCTAATGCGCTCAACGGCGCAAAGGGCTTTTCAGGGTTTCTGGCAGCTGCTGGTCATACTGTCCGTTATGAATTTCATAGACCGCCTGTTGGTTGACGGCTACTGGGTGGGGCACACGAACGCATGGACGATCCCCGAACGGAGATCTGAAGCCCCACATTACCGCAAAAAGGCAAGCAGAAAAAGTGGCTGTTCGGCACGGTCGGCATGGCCGTCATCGCGGTGGTGCTGGCGGTCCTTATGACGGCTTTTATTCACTGAAAAAGCTGAGGCGATGAAATGATTTAAGACATACGGCGAAAACGGAATGTTCCGTGTTGTTTTTGTTTTTCACGCAATGGGCGTGACCGGCGAGAGCAGCGAGCCGGTTGCGAAATATTTACAGGATCGGTATTTCTGCATTTTACCCACCTCCACCGTGTACTGCAAAGGGCAGAAATATGTCAGCAAAGGCGGACGAGGTTCGTCAGGTGGAAGAATATCTGAAATCGCAGGGAGTGGAATACCTTGAACTGGTTGTGGCTTCTTCGATCGGTGCTGATCTTGCTATGGCGTTTTTAATAGGCACAAAGCTGCCCATTGGACACATTTTTTCTTTGACGGCGGACAGTTTGCACAAATCGGAAAAGGTACGCGCCGCATTATGACACCGTTTCTGTATCTGGCCATCAAGAGTCTGTATTGGTCGAAGGGCGGCACACTGAAAAAAAGATACTGTGGTGATGATGATTCCATAAAACCGTATTTTATAGCCGCAGGGGAAAATCTGACCTACACAAATTTGCGTCGGCAGATTTCGGACAGCCTGGAGGATAAACCCTTTCCGTCCCTTCCCGAAGAACTGCAAAAAGCAGATCTATTTCGAGTTCGGCAGCATAGAAGATCATTTCAAATACCGTCAGGCGGTTATGAAAGCCTACCCCTGCGGCCATTATCCGTGTTTGGGGATACGATCATATGCAATATCAGATTCGTGATCCGAGGGGCTTTTTACGCTGAAATGCTGGCATCTATCGCTGAGCATGACGGTATGCCGAAGCTGCCCTTTATCAGGAAGGGAGAGATTACCGATATGAAATATAAAATCGAGAAAACACCGTGCAGGAAACGCTGGTCATTCCGCTTTACTCCCGGAAACTATGCACGGAACTGTACCCAAACCTTTTTCAAGATGAAACGGCGGTACGCTTGATCGATCAGATCGACTACGATTTTTCAGCGGCGAAGAAAAAGTCCCGCAGCCTGATGCAGCGCTTCGGCTGCGCTGGAGGTGGCCATGCGGCAGAACGACCTTGCCATTGAGGTGCGGGATTATTTAAAGCGACCCCAACGCGGCGGTGGTTAATCTGGGCTGCGGGCTAGATTGCACCGGCAGATCCTGCGATAACGGCAGCTGTAAAATCTACAATCTGGACTTTCCCGATGTCATAGCTGTGCGCAACGAGCTTTTACCCGCCGGGGAGCGGGAGAAAAATATCCCCTGCGACCTGAACGACACGGCGTGGTTTTCTCAAATCGATGCTTCAAACGGCGCGGCGTTCTTTGCCTCCGGCGTGTTCTACTACTTTCTGACAGAGCAGGTCAAGAGCACTTGTGCAGACCATGGCGAATGCCTTTCCCGGCGGGGTGCTGGTCTTTGACGCCGCCAAACCGGACGGCGGTGAAGATGATTGCAAAAACATGGCTCAAGACCGCAAAAAGATTCAAGATGTGGGCGCGTATTTCTGTTTCGGATGCGAAAAATGAGCTTTCCCCGTGGGACAGCCGTTTGCAGGTATCCAGCAGGGGTTATATGTTGGGTTACAGCGATCTGAAAAGACCGTTCCGTCAGCGGTTTTTTCCGGTTTCTGGCGAAAGTCGGTGATGGAATGATGAAGATACAGATTGTGAAGATCCAGTTTTCTGGTCGGGATCAGGAAAAAGAAGGCGCTGGTTGCGATGAAGAAGCACAAAGCCCAATAGGGCTGCCTGTGCGTTATGGTGAATAAAGCGGTGAAATATTGGAGGAAGGAGTGAACATGGAGCGAAAAGAAGCGATTCGCAGCGCCTATCGGCTGACAGGCGTCAACAATTTTTTTATGATGGCATGATCACCTGCTCTACCCTGAGCGGAAAAGCGGTGTGCCGCCTGGTATGGGATATGAATCAGGCGGAATGCGATGCCTATCTGGAAAATGCGTTGTCCGGTATCCCGGAACATTTCTCCGGCAAACTGCTGGAGGTGCCGGTGGGAACCGGAATTTTGACCATGCCGCTTTACAGGACGCTGCCGGAGGCGGATATTACCTGTCTGGATTACTCAGCCGATATGATGGGGCAGGCACAGGAAAAGGCGAATCGACTGCACCTGAAAAATGTAACCTTTCAGCAGGGGGGATGTAGGTACGCTTCCCTTTTACAGACGGTGAATTCGACATCGTTTTGTCGTTGAACGGCTTTCATGCATTCCCGGATAAGGAGGCTGCTTATCGGGAAGTTTTCCGGGTCTTGAGACCCGGCGGGACATCTGCGGCTGCTTCTATGTGGTGGACGAGCACAAGCGGACAAGCGGACGGATTGGTTCGTCCGTCACATTTATGAAAAAGCGGGGTTTTTTACGCCGCCATATGAAACAGTTTCCAGCTTAAGAAAACGGCTGGAGCACATGTACACAGCCGTAACCCTTGAAAAATGTGAAGGGCATTGCATGGTTTGTCTGCCGGAAAGAAGCCAAAACGGAAACAGAAAACGAGGAACGGATGGAGATAAAGGCATGAGAATTCTGGTATATGGAGCAGGCGTGCTCGGCTGCAACCTTGCGAGAAATCTGTTTCGCGCAGGGAAGAATGTCACCCTGCTCGCGCGGGGAACGTGGGCGGAGCAGCTTCGAGCGAACGGACTGCGGATCAAGGATAAGTTTTTCGCCGCGCGTGTCGGTCAGCCGAATTTCAGTTGTGACCGAACTGTCGCCGGACGATCTGTATGATGATTTTTCGTCGTCATGCGCTGCACACAGCTTGACGCGATTATGGATACACTGCGGGAGAACCGGACGAAAAACATCGTCTTTGTGGGCAATAACGTACAGGCGAGGGCACTGGCGGCGGCGCTGCCGGAGAAGAACGTGCTGTTTGCCTTTGCGCTTTCGGCGGGGCATCGGGAGGCAGACCGGGTCGTTTCCATCGATCTGAAAAAGATCACTATCGGGCAGCTGCCGGGTGCAGGCTCCAACAAACAGCTGATTGAGAAAATTTTTAACGGCACAAAATATAAGGTCGTCTACGAGCCGAACATGGGGGATTATCTGCTCTGTCATGCCGCGTTTGTGCTGCCGGCCGCCTTTGCCTGCTATAAGACAGACGGCAACCTGAAAAAACTGAAGGGCAATACGGCGTATCTAAACCGCATGATCGACGCGAACATTGAGGGCTACCGTGCCCTTCGAAACGCAGGACACACCGATCTTGCCGAAGGCCGACGAGAACTTCGAAAGCACAGCATACCGCAGGACCTGTCTGCGCTTTTTCAAGCTCATGTGTGCGACCTCACTGGGGAAAGCTCTGCGCGTCGGACCATGCGATGAATGCCGTCGATGAGATGAGCGTACTGAACCGCGATATGAAAGCGTTTCTCGACGCGAACGGCGCGGATTATCCCGTGTGGCGCGCGCTGGAAAGGGGAGGCCGGGAGGTATTTGCGATGAAATATGCAGGCATGCCCATGGGGATGTGGGGTGCTGTTCGCGGCGTCCTTCCGCAGGCAGCTGACCGCTGTATTCGGCTATGACAAGGCAGCGGCGGCGAAAGTATTACAAAGCCTCAAAGTCAAGATACAAAGAGATCATCGCTCGTCTGCCGGGAGTTCGAGAGAGAAGCCAGTTTCGGTTGAACATCGTGGGCTGTGCTATGCTCTGCGCGTTCATTCTTTCCATGCCGCAGCGGCGGAGGTGGATCGCCTGACGGATTATTATGCCAAAGCGATGATGACTGCTCCTATGCGGTGGTTTTGCCGCATGAGCGGAAAAAAAGCAAGTTTACCGCAAAGGACATTGCCGCCATGAAAAGCCACCGCTGCTTTGAAAGCCGCAGACCGCAAACCCGTATTCCTGGAACATGGATTTTATCGAATACCCCGACGGGAAGCGGCTATGAGGGGCGTTTATCGCGTGCGGCATCTGTACGCTGATGCGCGAGCTGGGATTGTACGACCTCACGCCTGCAATGTTGATTTGATTACACGATGGCAGAGGCAGGCGGTGCGGCAGATTTTATGCGGGAGTGATACACTCGCCTCCGGCGGCCCGTACTGCGACTGCGGATATAAAAAAAACGCAAGATTGATACCGCCATAAAAGCGCTATGCATGTATTCTGCTGAATAAGATTTACTTTTTGCCGATTGACAGACCATTACGGATAGGGGGTAACTCGTTTCGATAGGAAACGAGCGGGTTTTTATGTATAAAAATCTGTCTGCGTGGAAAACTGAAATGAGAGTTTCAGAAAAATATATTATACCAGAAAGCTCAGAGAGGAGAGTTTTCGTGCAGGGGTATAGAGCAGGCAAAAAAAACAAGGGCCGCAGAGGAAATCTGGCTCAGCGATGTCAACGAGCAGGCATGCGGCTGGATTGATCGACGAAAAACGCGGAACAGATTCGGGTGGCACTGGTGCTATTCCAGAGCAAAAAACAGGGCAAATAGTTGCCCTGTTTTTTTTTTTACATATAGATGTAATAGAAGATAGCCGACCAGCCTTCCCAGTGCAGAGTGCCGTCTGCAGAGCGGGACAGTTTGGAAAAAGAATTCTGTCCAGATACGGTACGACATTTCCGGATTGGAGCCGGGATAGTAATCAATGCCGGTGAACTTGAGCATAGGAATGCCATCCTTTTCGTAAGTCCAGTCATGCCAGCGTTCCATCACGGTTTTTGGAATCGGTGAAATCGGTCGGCGGATCACCGTGCATCTGGTTCAGTTCCCACCATGCGTACAGCGTTTTGCCGGTGCGGTTGCCCGGTGCGGGAATCCAGTCGAGCAGCCAGGCCTCCATTTCGCCGCCGAACATCCAGACCGGAATGTCAATGCGGTCACGGTGTTTCCACGTCGTCTAGGTTGAAAGCATAATTTGCCGCCAATCGCCAATGGATGATACCGAGGTTGGTGCGATCGCTGTCAGCCACTGCGGCTTTTGAGAAACCAGATACTGCACCATTAGGTTGCCCATTGAGGTGCCGGAAGCAAAAACACGGGTGCGGTCGATCGCATGATGTGCGCATACATCATGAGCATATGCTGGAAGAAGCGGAACTCATCCGGCTTGTCTGGATCGTCGTAGACATTCCACGCAGGAAGCGGACAGTTGGTCGGCAGCACGCCGACTTCCGGGCTGGAGCCTTGAATGGTGCCGAGGCAGCGCGGTCGGGAACACGGCGATGAATCCGTATTCATCGGCAACACGGTACCAATCGGCGTTGCGGACGCACAGCTCGCCGGTGCAGGTGTAGCCGTGCGGCACGAATGCCACCAGCGGAACCGGCGTATCTGGGTGCGTGGCAACAGACTTGGGCACATGCACACCATTCGCGCTTCCAGTCGTCCACGGTCTCGTAGTGATACTCCATGCCGAGGTCGCATACTGGGTCAAGCGCCTTGCGGTACGAGCCGCCCGGGTTTCCGGCCCAGCGGGTATACTGGTATAGGAATTTCTTCCAGATACTGCGGTTCCAGCGTCTGCCTAACTGCTCAGATGCCTTGTCGGTCTGCGTGACCCAAACGGAGTAGCCTTCGATTTCTCCGTCGAGCGGATGGGCCAGCGGCTTGGTACGGTAGTATTCCCTTGGTGTCCATCTCGATCGGACGGGCATCTGGCTCATCGCAGTTGGCATGCCGCCAGTGCAGTACTTCTGGACGGTCGGAAACATCCTTGCTGTCGATGAACCAGGCTCGCATGGGAATGTCGCTCTTTTTGATGCTGCGGCTGCAGGCTTCGTCCACATAGTTGTGCAGCCGAGGACAGAGGGACTGGGCTGCAGCATCAATATAGCTTTGCTGCACGGGCGGTGCGTCTACCGTTGCGATGCCGCCGATATCGGCAGGGTTCCACATGGCGAACTTCTGTGCGACCGTGCCGCCTTCGCGGTAGCCGACAATGTAACGCTTTGCCTTCGTAAACACAGCACAGCTCACGGCCCATGCCGGTTTGGAAAGCCTGCCAGACGTATTCATGTTCGCCGCCTGCGGCTTCGTAGGCTTCTTCCGGTGTCCCAACAACCACCGTCTGCGGCTTCAGTACGAACAGCACCAGCTTTTCGCGGTGTTCCTCGCCGTCAGCGATGTCGATCCAGTTGCTTTCGGTCAGGAACTGCTCGACCCGTCACACCATTCGGCGGAAAAAAGATAGATACCGGAGGTGGAGGACTTGGTGTCTTCTGGAATGTAGGTGAGTTATGCGACGCTGTTTGGTGCCGATGGTAAATACGTTTTCATACAGGCCGACATAGGCAGGCGATGTACGGATGACACGGGTCGGCGTTTAAGGTAATGCGGTTGGCGATCATAGTATCCACTCCTTGTATAACGTATAAATAAGTTTAAAAGTTAATCATTTCAGGTATCAGCAGGTTTAAAGATGCCCGTGATACAATAGCTGTAGGACAGCAGGGTCAAGTTCTCCACCTCCTGGTTGAGCCGCAAGGCTGCTTCAAAGAAAGTCCGTCCCCCTGAGCCGGAAGTTAGCTGCAAACTCATTGGCTGTTTGCCGGAGATAGGCCGCCCTTTCAGCAGTGAGGGATTTCGCATTGACCTTCTCCGGAATGATTCTGATACGCGAGGTTGCGGATGCTCCGGTTATCATGGGTATCTCAAAGCCTGCTGGCCTGAAATCTCCACGCAGGGAGGTGAAAATTGTGAATCCACTATTCGTTGGCATTGATGTGAGCAGCAGGAACAATGTGGCCTACCTGATGAAGCCGGACGGCAGCAAGCACTCCAGTTTTTCCGTGCAGAATAACCTGGGCGGTGCTAAACTTGTCAGAGAGGATCGTGTCGGCACTCGCTCCATGCATCTCAGTGATGTGGTAATCGGCCTGGAGGCCACCTCCATCTACGGAGACAGCTGGTTTACGCTCTCCGGGAAAATGATAGCCTGGGCCGTTCCAGCGGAAGATCCATGTCCTGAATCCGAAGCAGGTGAAAAAGTTCAAGGAAGCCTACTCCGACCTGCCCAAGAATGATTTCGTGGACGCCTTCGTAATTGCCGACCATCTCCGTTTCGGCAGGATTGCCAAGGAGGTCTACATGGACGACTATCGCTACCAGGCGCTCAGAACCCTTACCAGGGCCAGATTCGATGTGATTCAGAATCTGACCCGCGAAAAACAGCGGTTTGCCAACTACTTATTCCTGAAATGCTCCGGTATTGCTCAGGAGAAAGGATATTCAAAATACCAGCGCCACCACCATCGCTCTGATGGAGCAGTTTGAAACGGTGGATGACCTGGCAAACGCCGATCTGGATGAACTGACTTTCTTCATTGATGAAAAGGGCAGGAACTTCGCTGACCCAGTAGCAAAAGCTAAGGCTATTCGCAGTGCAGCCAGAGATTCTTACCGTCTGCCAGTTACCGTGAATAACTCTGTGAACCAGGCAATGTCTGTATTCTATCGCCTCCATGCGGGCACTGAAGGAAAAACAGGTCAAAGTGCTGGACAAGGCCATTGAGCAGCAGTTTGAAATTATCCCAAACACCCTGACCTTCCATTCACGGCATTGGCAAGGTTTACTCTGCCGGAATCATTGCTGAGATTGGCGATATCCACCGCTTTGATTCTCAAGCCTCTGTCGCCAAGTTTGCCGGCCTCGTCTGGCACAAGGATCAGTCCGGTGAATTCGAGGCAGAACACTCCCGGATGATCAAGTCTGGAAACCGACATCTCCGCTACTACCTGTTGGAAGCCGCCAACTCTGTGAGAAGATGCGACTCCGAGTTCCGGCGATACTATGATCTCAAGTACCATGAGGTTAACAAGTACCAGCACAAACGCGCACTCGCTTTCACTGCCAGAAAACTGGTTCGGTTGATCTTTCGACTGCTGAAGGACAACCGCCTGTATATCCCGCCGGAGGGTTGAGCGCACCGCTTGACCGCTCTGACGTCAGCAGCCCTGTTTCTTAAAAAATTTACAGGGAGGCAGGGCTTTGGTTGGTGTTGCCTTTTTGCGGCCGGTACGGTGTATTTGCACTGTTTTTCTTTCAAAATTTTCTTTGTATCACCCTCTTGACTTAATACCATTGGACTTTGTTATTGCAGCATGCCCTTGGATTCCATATCGGCCATCATGGTGTCATACTGCTTTTCCAACTTGTAGCTGAACATGAACAGGGCGATGATGACCCAAGTAATAAACGAGCCGTAGATGTACAGTCCCTTTACCATGCTGACCGCGGAAGGAATCTCCTGCACCAGACCGGTAAAGCCGGATTTCTCCATCAGCACACCAATCAGCCAGCCTGCAAATGCCGCCGCCGAACTTCATGCCGACCGTAGATGCACTGAAAGTCATCGCCTGTACACGCACTACCGGTGACCCAGTGACCGTAGTTGATGATATCAGCGGTCATGGTGAATACAACGCCCATGAACGGAGCCTTGCCGATGCCGCGCGCAGCAAAGAACACAGCCGAAGTTATCCGGCTGCACCATCAGCAGTACCTGAGCCGCAGCAGCGATGATCGCGCCGGCCAGCGCCAGATTTCGTTTGCCGAACCGCTTGATGAACGGTGCAAGGATCATAATAACGATGATCTGCGGGATGTTTTCTGCGAGGTTGAGCACGCTGTAAAAACTCGTTGTGACCGAGTACATACTGCGAATAATAAGTGGCAACCGTGCCGTTGAGCGTTTGGTAGATAGCCAGCGTGAGCGTGGCGCCCATCATGATCAGAAAAATACTTGTTCTTGCCGAGAGCCTTGATGCGCTGTGAGAGCGGCAGGCTTTCGGCCTTAGAAGCGGCCTGGAAATTGACGCGCTCTTTGGTGCCGAAAAAGCACCACAGCAGCAGGATCATGGCAACAACGGCGTATACCAGCGTAACCTTGATCCATGCAGCCTGATCGCCGCCCATGCGGTTGATCAGCGGCAGTGTGACAGCGGAAACGATCAGGTTGCCGATCGGAGACATGGACATGCGAAACAGATTAATCTTAGCCAGATCGTTTTCATCGCGCGTCATAAGCGGTGCCATCGTCGCATACGGTAGGTTGAAGCGCGGTGTAAACAACCGTGGTGCACAGGTTGTAGGTGACGAAAATGTACAGCGCCTGCGCAATACCGGTCGCTTGCGGCGGCAGACAGAACAAAGCGCAACGGCGGTTACACCGTAGGGAATCGTCATCCAGAGTACCCAGGCACGTCCGCGTCCGTGCTTGAGTGTACCTTGTCCATGATAACGCCGATGGCCAGATCTGAGAAGCCGTCAAAGAAACGCGAAAGCAGCATAATCATGCCGACAAGACCGGCAGATACGCTCATAACATTGGTGTAAAAAGTAGGTAACGAGACCGCTGGTGAGTGCAAATACGACGTTGCACGCGACATCGCCCATGCCGTAGGAAATCTTCTCAAACAGGCTGGTTTTCACATTGCCTCTATCGGAAATCGTTCGTGTAGCTTGTTTCATGCTTATCCCTCTTTCTGTTGTGAAGTCGTGCTGCAGCTTTCTGATTTGATATCAGTATAACGGCAGTTCAGTCGGGAAGATACCGCTTTATGATTTATGGAATACCGGTTTTATGCGATGTTTTTGCGTATCTCATGGAAAAATATCGGCTGTATAAGTGAAACAAAGGGAAGAATGTGAAAAACACAGCAGAAAAAACGGGATTTCTATCAAACAGACAAAAAACAGGTGGGTGATTTTTATGAAAAAATCCCATATAGTCAGAAAGGGAATATTTCGACTATATGGGATGGATTTCAGATAGGATCGATGCACCAAAGCTGTATTTCGTGCGGCTGCAGCAGTGCATGGAGCGTCAGTGTGCCGTTCTCCGGCATTTCCAGTGAGGTACGCAGAGCAGGTTGTCCGGCGTGATACAGGTATTCCATATCGGTCTGACTGGGGTAGGCAGGACAGCCGAGCGCGACCCAGCAGTCGAAGATCGAGCCTTGTGTGCGGCTGAGAGTGTGTACCGCGCTTGACACGGCAGGGACGGTCACCGAGACCTTCGATCACCGCGATGATTTCCTTGGGCGGACGGCGCAGGAACACCTGATATGCACTCTGCGGAGAATTCTGCGTCAGGGTTGCGGTGACGATGCAGGTTGTCGTAGTGGCAGTAGTGATAGAACAGCAGCTGAATCGAACTGCCGCTGTGGGCAGCAAACCAGCCGTCTCCGCTGCCGATTTTCTGTTCGCCGAGATGCTGCAGAAGTGTCAGCGCTGTCCAGCCGGTTTTGGGCAGACCGTTCATGGTCATCAGGCCAAAGCCGCCGTGGAACAGGGCAGGCTGCAGCAGCGGACGTTCCTCGATTAAATCGGAGAGTGTCCAGTAGCCAAAAGCCTTTGGCCAGCGGCATCGTTTTCGCAGATGTTTTTGACCAGCCATGCGGATTTGTACACGGTGTCCGAGGAGATATCGCGCTGCCATACAGTGGAGTTCCATTCCTCCAGCCAGATTTGCGGCTCGTCTACATGATACTGGGACAGCAGTTCGCGGATGCCCTGCAAAAAGTGCTGCACATAGTTGCTGTCGTTGCTGATGATGAGCGGTTCGGCACGCTGGTGCCGCGTAGCCGCGATGAAGGCATCGCTGTATTCCATCGTCTGGTAGGGGTAGCACTGGAAGGTGAAAAAAGTCCGGCAGACAGTCATGTTCCCTTGCAGAATTCGACGAAATTGCGGATCAGGTCACCGTCCCACAGCGAACTGGCGAAGCAGCCAGGACCGCCGAATGTAAGCTGCGGATCGACACTCTTGACGGTACTGCGGGTCGTCGTGTAAAAGTCGTAATAATTGGATTCGACAGTATGCTGAACCGCAGCGGCTTTTCCGGATTCAGCTGGATAGAGGTGAATTTCCACTGACGCACTTCTTCCATGCCGTAGCGTTCGACAAGGTGACGCAGTGTTGTCTGCACCAGTTGCGATCCACTTTTCGCGGTTGTTGTAGATCGAAGAAAAAGGAATCGTTTTTTCCACATGTATTCTTTGTTGCGCGCAAGTGCAGGCGGCATAAAAAGCTCAGTTCGAGGAAGGGATGCAGTCCAACGCTCAGCAGGAAGTCGAACAGCATATCGGCGTAGAGAAAATTGTAGACCGGCTGTTCGTTTGCGTTCTCCTCGTAGATGTTGCATATCGCTGTCGAAAATGCCGTGAAAACGGACGTAACGGAATCAATCTCACGCTGAGCGGTACGAATTTGTTCTTGTATCGGCGCAAGCAGTCCGCAGCGGGCATAGCCGATGTTGAGCAGATTGCGCCATGTGGGCCGGATGGGTTCGGTATGGCAGCCAGGCGGACAGGTCAAGCGTGATCTGCTGTTTTTCGCATTCCTCCTGCTTTTTGAGGAAGGACGGGCTGATGTACTGCATGAGCCGTGAGAAATCCGGCGCAGACGTTTCCGTGGAGAGCGGTACAGCTTCATCGGCATGCAGACGGCGGTACCGTCCGGGCGTAACGCCGAAATGCCGACGGAAATGCTCGATGAACATATTGGTGCTGGAGAATCCGACATCCAGACCGATATCGGTGATAGAGGACTCGGATTGCAGCAGCAGGCATGCAGGCTTTATGCAGCCGCAGAGATCAGGTACTCGGAAAAGGAGGTGCCGAGCACCGTGCGGAACAGGTGCGACAGATGGCTGGCGGACAATTCGGCAAATGCGGCAGCATCTTCAAGCGAAAACGGCTGCGCGAAATTGTGTAAAAGATAGCGCAGTACGGTCTGTATATGATTGCGGGAGCGGTCGGAAACCGCGGGAGCCTGCGGCGCCGCCGGACAGTTATCCGACAGCCACTGCAGCGTGGCGTTTACCTGTTCCTCGTGGACGGGCTGATCTTGAATGTAGTTGAAAACAGCTGAGAAAACAGGGCGCGAAGCGGCTCTGCAGACGAATCATCACCGTGTGTGGTCAGCGCGACCGGCTGCCATCCGGCGGTTTTCAGCTGTGCAGCAGGAATGCAGATTTCCAGTGCAACGCTGCTGCGGAGCGTTTCCAGAGTGAACAGTATGCCGGGATTGCAGACGATCATGCTACCAGTGGTGAGCGTATGAAACTGTTCGGATAGTCGGAAGGTCACCTCGCCGGACAGCACGAAAAACAGGGACAGGTCATGGCTCCAGATGGCCTCAGCGGTGTGGTTCCATGTGCGGAAAACCGAGTTCGGTGTGCTCCGGACGCGGTGAGGACGATGATGGGTTTTCATAGGGCAGATCTCCCTCCAAGAAAAGTATATCTGCATTATATCATGAGTAAAAAGAGAATATGCGGAAAAAAATTTTTTTTGGTGTTATCAGATGCCGATGTTCATGACTATGAGAAAACTATGATATAGGGTTGTTGATACGTTGAAAATATTGTATGCTGCGGAGCAGCCTGACCAGACGGTTGGGCTGCTCTTTTTATACCTGCAGCGAATTTTACAAAATCAGTAAGTGCGCTGAAAAGTTGCAAAAATGGCGTGTTCCGACGTTCCGGTGTTCCACGGTATTTTTGCCGCAAAACTTCTGTTTGCCATATACCCATGAGGGGCCTTGCGTATATGGGGGGTATAGTAACAAATTACACTCACGCAGACATTCGGATAACGAGAATGCTTTGACAAAAGCGCCGTTAATCTGTTAATAGGAGCGTGACGAAGATGGGCACGGAGATGGAGAAAAAGAAAAAATGGCGGAGACGATATGGCTCCAGTACTTTAATGAACGGCTGTTTGAGCAGGGGTGATTGATGAGAAGGCGCGGAATACTATGTGCAGAAAGATTGCTGAAGAAGAGCGCAAGGGCAGAAGAGCCTAATACATATTGATAAATTATGCAAATGAATATGCATACGGAATGCCTGATAATGCTCAACGGTTTAGTCAGGGCAGATGACAGTAATCTGTATGGCAGCACTGTAAATTGAGTGACGGAAAGATGGATGTACACCAAACGTGATTATCTTTTTACACTCGATGCAACACCAAAATAATCTGGATATTTTGGAGGAACGTATTATGGATATAAAACGCAAAATTAAGCAAGCAGCCAACATCATGGGCATCGAAAGCTGCGCAAGTCACAGGTAAAGCCAATCAACGACATTCTGGAGGGTCGGGATACGATGGTTGTCGCACGTCCGTCTGCGGGCAAGTCTGCGATCTATCAGATTCCGGCGTTAGTGCATGGAGAAGGAAAAGAACTATCGTAATCGAACCGCTGCTGTCGCTTATGCACGATCAGGTGCGCAAGCTGCGTGAACACGGCGTAGGAGCAGCCCGCCTGGATTCGACAATGAAGAAGTCTGAGCAGAGCAGAGAATGCTTGCAGAAGTTTATAAGCGGTGAGGTGCAGATGCTGTTTGTGACGCCGGAACAGTTCAGCAGGAGGAATTTCTTTGCACGATGAAGGCAGTGGCGGTCTACATGGTCGTCGTGGACGAATGTCACGCCGTGCTGGACTGGGGTTATTCCTTCAGAGATGCCTATCTGGATATCGGACGGGTTATCGATGAATTGAGCCGCGTCCCATCATAACGGCCTTAACGGCAACCGCGACGGAGAACGATATGGCGGAGATTGCCCAGTGCCTGCACATGCAGAATCCGGCGATGCATCGGAATGATTTATACAATCCAAAACTTGTATACATCAAACAGCATGCGAAAAACCGAGAGGAAAAGCGTAAGCTGATCCGTAAATATTTGAGCAAGTATCATGTCAATTCTTCAATCGTTTATTGTAATACCCGCAAGGCGGTGGAGGCTGTCTATAAGCTGCTTGATAAGAAGTACAGCGGGCAGGTAACCATGAGCCACGCAGGTCTCAAGCCGAAAGCGCGAATGGCTAATGAATCCGGAGTTTCTGTCCGGCAAGAAGACGATCATGGTGGCAACCTCCGCATTCGGCATGGGTATTGACCTTGACAGCGTGGACTTTGTTATCCACTTCAACATGCCGCTGTCGTTGACGGATTACATGCAGCAGAGCGGACGAGCGGGCCGCAATGGTCAGAAGGCACACGCGGTTCTGCTTTTATAGTGATGAGGACTATTACACCAATCTGGCAATCCTTCACGATGGACACCCGACCTTGCGGGGGAATGAAGCAGTTGGACATGATGAAGGAGTTTTTGTGACGATAATGAGCACTGCATGGCGCAGCTGTTGCTGGGGCGTTTCGGTCAGAAGATGAAGAAGGGCTGCAAGCACTGCACGGTCTGCCAGAAGAACAGGAGAAAGAAGAAATGAGCAAAGTAAAGCAAAACACAGGGATACATACCTGCGCGGTTGGCATGACGCTGACAGCCGCACAGTATTACGAGATAAAAAAGACGGTCTGGGAGATTTCCTGCGCAAGAGCGATGGAAACTACTGGGCAGGTCGGAGCATTACACGTGGACGCTTTTCGCGAACAGGGCGTGTGGCTGTATCTCTCGCGGATGGATACCATCTATCGCGTGAAGGTGCGGATGAACCGTGCCGGGTGCTTGCCAGTGGAGACCCAACGGCACTGTTTCAAGCAGACAAAAAGCAGTACCACACGCAATGGTAGAGAAGGGAGTAGATTCGCTGCTGCCCGTATGGCTTTGCCGCGTTCAATCGACCGAATGAAAATCAGTCGGATGGATTTGACATGCGATTTGACCTTTCAGGAGGCGGGGAGTGGTGCAGCAATACATCCGCACTTTGCAGAAAGCGTTTGTTTTACCCACCACAAGCGGGTTTGTTTTCGGGAAGGGACGGCAAAGCGAAAAATGTAAGGGAAGCGAGCCAAGCATTCGTGCAGACAGCAGTGCAGACAGGCGGCATTCTTTTTGCATACGACAAGACGGCGCAGCTTCAAATGATCGGTCGGCTGCCGGAGGGGCGGTTGGGCAAGCGGGTGCTTCGGCTCGAGGCAGGCTGGAACCCCGGTGCAATGAAGCATCTCGGGGAAAACAGAAGTCGAACTATCAGTTTTTGAAGCAGGGCGTGAAGCGAGCAGGCAAGGTGATCGACTGGTACCTAAAAACGCGTGTATAAGGATAACACAAAGTCCGCATTGCGGTATGAGGATGAGGTCGCCTGCATTGCGGGACAGCGGTGGAAGGATAAGACCAGAGAACAGGCAGCGTATCTGCTGCGCAAGGTCAGCGACAGTGAAAGCATGAATGCGGCGATTCGGAAAACCGCTGAGAAGTTCGGCATCAAGCGCCAGACAGCAATGGGACTGGTGAAGAAACTGGAGCAGGCGGGAGTCAATCCAGTGACGCTGACAAATGCGTGTGAGTATGAGCAGATGGAGAATCTGCGGAACATTTTGAAAAAGTGATATTTGTGTCAAAATAGAACGATTGTTCGATTTTTGATTGACGAAAACCAATCAAAGGTGTAAGATTAAGATAAAGAAAAGACGGTGATAATATGAGCAGTTTGGATTTTTGAGCGCAAAGCATTGCAGAGGACCTGCAGCGCTTGAGCGCACTGCGTCTGCTGGACGATGATCTTTAACAAGGTGTTCGAGGATGGATGCGCGGAATTCCTGCTGCAGATTATCCTGCAGAGAAGCGATTTGAAGGTAGCGTAAGGTGCATGTGCAGCACGAGATGAAAAATCTGCAGGGACGCTCGGCACGGCTGGACATTCTGGCGGTTGACGAAGAAACCGCGTACAACATCGAAATTCAGCGTGACGACAGAGGCATAGCGTGCGATATAACAGCAGCAAAGTCTGATCGATGCGAATATCCACAGAGCCGGGCGAGAATACAGAATCTGAATGAAACCTATGTGATCTTTATCACGGAGCATGATGTGCTGAAAGGCGGACGTCCGATTT
>VOFK01003245.1_pt1 | contig 21731 bp, 23 predicted proteins | sample 5384121 | NCBI WGS metagenome assembly VOFK01 (sample SAMN12384730, study PRJNA508395) | human gut metagenome | isolation source: healthy gut J | host: Homo sapiens | reverse complement strand
CGGCTCGACCCGTGCCGACACCGGCATCGCCATCGGCGCGGGAGCCGACGTGGCCATCGACGCGGCGGACGTGGTGCTGATGAACAGCAGTCTGCTGGACGTGCCCGCCGCCATCCGGCTCAGCCGGGCCACCCTGCGGAACATCCACGAGAACCTGTTCTGGGCGTTTTTCTACAACGCCATCGGCATTCCTCTGGCCGCCGGGGTGTTCATCCCTCTGGGGCTGACCCTGAACCCCATGTTCGGCGCCGCGGCCATGAGCCTTTCCAGCTTCTGCGTGGTGTCCAACGCCCTGCGGCTGAATCTGTTCAAGCTCCGGGATAACCGGCACGATCATAAACGAACCAATCACTTAAACGACATCAAGGAGGAACAAGCTATGGAAAAGACCCTGGAGATCAAGGGCATGATGTGCCCCCACTGCGAGGCCACCGTTCGCACCGCCCTGGAGGCCATGCCCCAGGTGCAGGCCGCTCAGGTCAGCCACGAAAGCGGCACCGCCGTGGTGACCCTCACCGCCCCGGTGGAGGACGACACCCTTCGCCGCACCGTGGAGGACAAGGGCTACACCGTCACCGCCATCCGCTGACCCTCACCGCCGTCCCTCCGCAGGGCGGGGCAAAATAGCCTCGCAGACTGCAAGCCTTTTGTCAAAAATGGGCTTCGCCCATTTTTGACAGTATCAAGAAAAGCACGGCTTGCGCCGTGCTTTTCTCGTATAAATCTTCGGCTGAAAGAGGGTCCCAACAGCCGTGACTTACCCTCAGGCTCTCTCCATGGCCTCCCGGAAGTCTCTCTGATCGGTGAAGATCTCCTGCTTGTAAGGATTCTTCTTCTGTGCCTTGGCCCGCTTGATGATGCTCGACAGAATAACCACGTTCACCACCAGTGCCACAATGGAGACCACGCCCTGGGCCGTGGGATTGGCCGCCGTGGGCCGGATGGCGGGATCCATGAAGCCGTTGGCATAGACGGAGGTGATGGTGCTGAACACGCTGTTGTCCTGGAACAGGGGGAACACCTGGGCAAACATGCACCACAGAGCCAGGGTGTTGGCCCGGTTCTGGATCCAGCCGCCCTTGTTCCAGAAGTGGTTGGCAAAGGTGGGGGCCAGCAGCAGGGCCAGACCGCAGTACCAGGAGTGGGTGGGCAGGCAGTTGTAGGTATACTCGAAGTTCCACAGGTCATAGGCCAGGATATAGCACCAGGTCATGTCGGGCCACAGCATGTCCTTCTGATCCTTGGAGGAGTAAATGCCCCACCAGGCGGTCATGCAGAAGATGTTGACGATACCGGCAATGCCGTTGACCCAGTTCCACCAGCCGCCGTACAGCCACACGTTCTCGGAGGACAGCCACCAGCGGTCGCCGAACTCCTTCAGGGCCATGGCGCCCCGGATGCCGGACTCGAAGTCGCTGACCACGGCGATGAGAATATTGATGGCCACAATGGCAAAGGGGAACACCTTGAACCACTCCGTCTTGCCGATGCTCCACTTATACTTGAGCATCATGAAGCCGATGCACCCGGCGGTGGCGGCGTACAGCTTGGCATAGTGGAACCAGCTGTTCATGTTGGTATAGGTCTGGTTGTTCAGGGCCCACTCCGCCCCGGCATGTGCACCGATGGCGATGGCGATGAAATACACCGTCAGCACGGCGGGCAGCACCAGAAAGCAGATGATACCGCCGGTCTTGGTGCGGCGGGCGAACTCGTTGGCCAGCACCAGCCCGGTAAACACCAGCACAAAGCCCAGCAGCTGGTACAGGGCGGTCTCGCCATAGATCTGGAATAACATGTCCATTCCTCCTTAAAAATTTTCTGTCTCCTAAGCTCAGCCGCCTGGTCCAGCCAGAGAAGCCCGGACCATCGGCCATGCCGCCAATATAGCACAGGTTTCCTTAAAAAGTCAACTGTCACACGGAAAAAAGTGTTGAAAAAGCCAGAAAAAGCGGGTATAATGGAACCGAAATCGGCTGTGGTATGTGGCCATACCACAGCCAGAGGAGGAAGCGCGTATGGAGTTTGAAAAGCTGGTGTCCCCATCGCTGAAGGACCTGTTCATCACCCACATCGAGGCCATGATCCTTTCCGGGGAGCTGCCGGTGGGGCAGCAGCGCCGCCGGAGCGCCAGCTGGCCCAGTCCATGGGCGTCAGCCGGGCGGTGGTCAACAGTGGCGTGGCGGAGCTGGAGCGCCGGGGATTTTTAGAGGTCCGGCCCCGGGTGGGCACCTTCGTCACGGACTATCGCCGGGCCGGGACCCTGGACACCCTGAAATCCATTATGACCTATAACCGGGGCCGCCTGCGCAACGAGGAGATCCGCTCCATTCTGGAGATCCGGGACGCCCTGGACAAGCTGGCGGCGGCGGGGATCATCGCCTGCGCCTCAGAGGAGGACATCGCTGCCCTGTTCCGGGCGGCGGAGGCCATCCGGGAGGCCGGGGACAACCGCCATGCGGCGGAGGCGGCCTTTGCCTTCCAGCATGAGCTGGCCATGCAGTCGGGCAACACCCTGCTGCCCCTGATCTTCCGGTCCTTCTATTCCTCGGTGCTGGTGCTGTGGGAGCGGTTCTGCGCCCTCAACGGCGTTTCCATGCTCTATGAGACCAGCGTCCGCCTGTGCCGCCACATCCGGGACCGGGACCTTTCCGCCGCCGTGGCCTGGATCGACTACTGCACCCGGGAGACCGTCTCCGGCAGCCGCCGGATATACTACTGATCCGGGAGCGGCAAAACCAATGTCACAAAAAGAAATCACCATCCCTCAAGGATGGTGATTTCTTTTTGGAGCAGGGTACGGGAATCGAACCCGCCTCCTCGGCTTGGGAAGCCGATGTACTACCGATGTACTAACCCTGCGAACCGCTACCTGCTGATTATAGCAGACTCCCGGCGGTTTTGCAACCGCTTTTTTTGTCGGAACCGGGAAAACTGCGCCGCCCGGCCGGGGATGGGCAGTCCCGGCCGGGCGGCGCAGGTTCAGATGACGTAGTTGTCCCCCCCTGGGGCAGGGACATCAGGTCTGCCAGGGTCACGCCGGAGAAGTATTCCCGGGTCACCCGGTAATACCCCTCCCACACCGGCAGCGTCCGGCAGTCGGCCGCCCGGGCACAGGCGCCGGCCCCGTCCTTCAGGCAGCTCACCGGGGCCAGATCGCCCTCGGACCGCAGCAGAATGTCCCACAGGGTGTACGTCTCCGGCTCCCGGGCCAGGCGATACCCACCCCCGATGCCGTGAACGCTCTCAATGAAACCGGCAGCCTTCAGGGCGGGCATCAGCTTCTCAATATATTTCAGCGAGATGTCCTGCCTTGCAGCGACCTCCTTCATGGGGATGTAACCGCCGTTGCGATGCTCCGCCAGGTCCAAAAAGGATCCGGATGGAATACCGCCCTTTTGTCGAGATCATGCTATCTGCCTCCTTCGTCTCCCTCCATTATACCCCCAAACCGGTGGGTAAGGCAAACCTTTTTTGGTAAATTTCCACATTTTCTGTCGGAACATTTGCATATTCATGATGAATATGCTATACTGCTGAAAAATCCACAGAAATGAGGCGCTCTTATGGACCAATACAAGATCATCCAGGTAAAGGAAAGCGTTTTCGCCGATAATGACCGGGAGGCGGACCGGGTCCGCCAACAGCTGAAGGGCCAGGGGACCTTTCTGCTGAATCTGATGTCCTCCCCCGGCAGCGGCAAGACCACCACCCTGCTGCGGACCGTGGAGGGGCTGAAGGATCAGCTGCGCATCGGCGTTATGGAGGCCGACATCGACTCCGACGTGGACGCTGCCGCCATGGCGGGCGCAGGGGTCCGCTCCATCCAGCTGCACACCGGCGGCATGTGCCACCTGGACGCCGGCATGACGGAGCAGGGCCTGCAGGAGCTGGGGACGGAGGACCTGGACCTGGTGGTGCTGGAGAACGTGGGCAATCTGGTGTGCCCGGCGGAGTTCGACACCGGTGCCGTGAAGAACGCCATGATCCTCTCCGTGCCGGAGGGCCACGACAAGCCCCTGAAATACCCCCTGATCTTCACGGTGTGCGACGCTCTGATCATCAACAAGATCGACGTGCTGCCCTATTTCGACTTCGACATGGACAAGGTGGTGGAGTACGCCCACCGCCGCAACCCCAATCTGAAGATTTTCCCCATCTCCGCCAAGTCCGGCCTGGGCGTGGATGCCTGGCGTCAGTGGCTGCTGGAGGAGACCCAGGCCTGGAAGGAGAGCTGACCCCATGGAGCAGATTTTCTCCCAGCTGTTTTACGAGGTGGAAAAGCACCGGGACACGGTGCTGGTGACCCTCATCGCCGACCGGGGCAGCGCCCCCCGGAAGGCCGGGGCACAGATGCTGGTGGGGGCGGAGGGCCGCCTGGTGGGCACCATCGGCGGCGGCGCGGTGGAGGGGCGCAGCATCCAACTGTGCCGGGAGCTGCTGGACCAGCGCCGCTCCTGCATCCGGGAGTTCCCCCTGTACCAGGCCCCGGAGCGGGACATCGGCATGGTCTGCGGCGGCGACGTCACCGCCCATTTCCAGTTCATCCCGGCGGAGGACCCCCTGTGGAACGACACCGCCAGCCGGGCCCTGGCTCTGCTGGAGCAGCACACCGCCGGGTGGCTGGTGCTGGCGGAGGACGGCTCTGCTCCGGCGCTGCTGGACCGGGAGAGCGTGGTTTCCGGCAGTCTGCCGGAGGATACCGCCCAGGCCCTGCGGACCCCGGGCTTCTCCATGGCGGCGGGGTATATCTCCCTGCCTCTGTCCATCGGCCAGCGGGCCCTGCTGTTCGGCGCGGGACATATCTCCCAGGCCCTGTGCCCCCTGCTGACCACCATCGGCTTCCGCCCGGTGGTGTTCGACGACCGGCCGGAGCTGGCCAACACCCGGCTGTTCCCCACGGCGGAGCAGGTGATCTGCGGGGACTTTACCCGCATCAGCGACTATCTGACCATCACCGACGAGGACTTTGTGGTCATCATGACCAGCGGCCATGTCCGGGATTTCCAGGTGGAGGAGCAGACCCTTCGGGGGGACTTTGCCTATGTGGGGGTCATCGGCTCCCGGCGGAAAACGGCGTCGGTGAACCAGCGGCTGCTGGAGGCGGGCATCCCTCAGTCCTCCATCGACCTGGTGCACACCCCCATCGGCACTCCCATCCTGGCGGTGACGCCGGAGGAGATCGCCGTCAGCATCGCCGGTGAGATGATCCAGGTCCGGGCCCAGCGCCGGGGCCCCACCTCCCACGGCTGCCCCATGCACAGCTGATTGCATAACAAAAGCACCGGACAGGGCCTGCCCCTGCCTGGTGCTTTTGTTGTTCAAAGCCGTCACGGCCTTTCATAGCGGTATTCCAGCCCGAAATCCCGGTCATCCGCCTCCCGGTGCAGATAATCGTAGCCCTTTTCCGACACGATCCGGAAGCCGCATTTTTCGTGGGCCCGCAGGGATGCGGTGTTCTTTTTCCCCACGCAGTCGCAGAGCCGGAACGGTCCCTCCGCTTTCATTGCGTCCAGGACCTCCGAAAGGAGCCGGACGCCGTATCCCTGCCGTCTCCGGTCCGGGCGCGTCTCCAGGGCCTCCAGGTAATACGGCCCCTCCGGAATCTTACAGGTCCTCAGGGCGCTGACCCACACGCCGTCCTCCTCAAGGACCCAGCAAATGGCCTCCGGCTCCTTGAAGAACTCGTTTTTCAGAAAGTCCAGAAATCCGGACTCCACCATGCGGACGGCTGCCTCCTTGTCCGGCTCCTCCGGGCAGAAAAAGTCCGTGTTTTCCAGGTTGCTTTCGGCGTAGACATCCATCAGCTTTCTCTCGTCCAGCGCCTGACCGTCTGTGATTTTCAGCAGCATCTTTTCTCATCCTGTTTCCGACTCTCCCGCCTGTACGTCATATCTCCCGCTCCATGACAATGTACCGGGCCTCGCCTATGGTCTGGAAACGATTTTTTCGTCCAGAAGGCGTGGCTCTGGGGATTGCCCTTGTCCACCCCCAGGCGTATTTTCCCATAGCCGCAGGAGGAAAGATACGCCGCAAGCCCGCTGATGATCTGTGAACCCACGCCCCGGTGCTGATACCGCACGTCGGTCATGAACAGGCCAATGAAGGCGGTATTTTTCTCGGGATAGCCCAGGATCAGGTCCATAATGGCCGCCAGGGACCCGCCGTCGAAAAAGCCGACGTAATATTTGTCCTCGCGGCTTTTTCCCGGCGGCAGGGCCTCCATGTCGTCCAATATGCTCTCTTTTGTCACAAGGGGCTCATGATACCGGTAAAAAATCCGGTTTTCGCGGCACAGCTCATAGATGGCGTCCACGTCATCCCTGCCCAGCCTCCGCACCTGATAGTTTTTTGAAATTTCGGTTATCTCCACGCCAAGCACCTCCGTCAAATCCCGTTTTCTGCTTTATTCAAACGCCCTGTTGAAGATAACCGGCAAACTTGAAGTTGTCAGTCCAAAATCAGGACGCCTGCGCAATCGGACATTTGTGTAAATGAAAGGTCTGGAAAATCTTTTCTCAGTTCCTCAACGACAAAGTAGATTTCATCATTATCCCATGTGTCTCCAGCCTTCAATTTACACTGTTCTAAATCCTTTCGTGTTTCAAAGGCAACATCGCCGATTATAATTTTACCGGATTCTTTTAAGTAGTTACGCAAGTCTAAAAGAAAGTCGTTCTTTTGCGCATCCGTCAAATGATGCAAAGAGTATGTCGCAACAATATAATCATATCGAAAGTTACGCAATGGTTCGACAAGCCCTTTTGAAAAGTCCCCTTGATATAAATGTGCATTTGGCATTTTCTCAGATGCCAACGCAATCATTCTTGATGAAAAGTCCTGCCCATAAATGGAACAGCCTCGCTCGTATAGTTTTGTCGTTAATGTGCCTGTTCCGAATCCAATATCCAGCACAACGGCATTTTCAGCTCTCATTATGGTCTGAAAAATGAACCCAAGTACCTTTTTATAACCGGCAAAAGGGTATGTGTTTTCCTCATCAGAAATGCCGACAGTTTTGTCATAGCCATCAGCCCAAAGGTCGAACTCTATGTTGTTTAGCATACTTACTTCCTCCATCAAATCCCATTTTCTGCTTTATTCAAACGCGCCGCTGACATAGCGGTACTTATCCAGGCTGGACGCAGCATTCCAGGTCATGTAGCCGCCGGTGTTGCCGGTGTCGTTCAGGGCCCGGATCTGGGCGGCCACCTCGTCGGGGCCATAGGTGTTATAGGGCTCCCGGATGGCGTTGTAGCACTGGATCCAGGTGCGCACGGCGGCAGGGGAGGGGGTCTCCTGCTGGCGGGCGGCGGCCTTCTCGCCGAAGGTTTTCATGGTCTCATAGGGATGCTCCCAGGGCAGCCAGCTGCCGGAGGCGGAATAATGATCGGGGTACGGCATGGCGCTGATGGCGTCCACCACGCCGCTGATGGCGGCCCAGTACTGGCCATAGGCGGTGACGTATTTCTCGGCGCACTCGCCGAACACGTCTGCCGAGACATACACCCCCGCCTCATGGAGTCGGTCGGCGGCATACTGCAAAAACCGCTGCACCGCCTGGGCCCTGCTCTCGTCATTGGTGTTGCGGTAGTCGATGGTGCCCGCCTCGTCATAGCCCCAGGTGCCGTCCGGGAAGCGGACGTAGTCGAACTGAATTTCGTTGAAGCCCATGGTCCGGGCGGCCTCCAGGGCCAGGTCCACCTTATACTGCCACACATCGCGGCTGTATACGCTGGGCCAGTACATGCCGCCGATCTTCAGCGGATTGCCGTCCAGGTCCGCCACCACGCACTCCGGGTGGTCCGTGGCCAGGTTGGGGTCGTTGAAGGCGGTGATCCGGCCGATGACGTAGTACCCGGCGTCCTTCAGCTTCCGCACCGCCGCCTGATAGTCCTCTAAGGTGTTGTAGGCGTCCTCATAGGCGCTGGGGGAATACTGCTGCATCACCGGCGAGGCGTAGCCGATAGCCCCGCCGTCCATCACGTCCACCACAAAAGCGTTGATGCCGCAGCCGTCGGCCACGGCGATGTAGGCCTCCGGATTCCGGATGGCCTCGCTGTTCAGATACAGGGCCTTCACGGTGCCGGGCATGACGTTGTTCTCGAACTTGGGCTTTTCATAGGCATCATAGTCCAGTCCCGCCGCGTCGCCGCCGCCGTAGCTGTCGCCCCGGTCGGCGTGGAGCTGGGCCATATCCGCGTCATAGGCCGCGGCGGCCTCCTCCTCCGTCAGGCGGACATACCGGGCGGGGATGCAGCCCCCCTCCGCCTGGTAATAGGCCACGCTGCCGTCCTCCGCCAGTCCCCGGTAGCCGGTAACGGTCAGGGCCTGGCCCCGGAGCACCAGGGGGCCGGTGGGGTTCCCGTCCTGGTCCGTCAGGTTCTGGGCCCGGCGGACATACACCGTCTCCAGCGTCACCACGGCGTTGACATCACTGGTGAGGTTGGCCCGGTCCAGCCAGCCGAAGCTGCCGTCCTCCCGGGGCACCCGAACCTGGTCCGGGTGGTCATCACTGGCCTCCTCCACCACATAGTTCACCTGACTGCCCCGGATCAGCTGCTCCAGAACGGCGCCCTCCTCATCGTACAGGGGGGCCGTTTCCGTCGCCGAGGCGATATAGCCCGCCGCCGTCTCCAGGGGCTTTGCCTGCTGCCGGGTGAAGTGCCACACCAGGGCGGCAATGGTGGCCAGGCACACCAGGGCCAGGACCACGCCGGGCCACTTGGGGCGGCGCTGCTTCCGGCTGCGCCGGGGCCGGGGGGTGTATTCCGGCTCTGCTTCCGGAGCCCAATCGGGGGCCCATTCGCCGGTCTGCTGCTGATTCACGGACATAGGGGAAATACCTCACTTTTTGGATTTTCCCCCATTATACCGTATTTTTCGCCGGATGGCTACACTTTTGTTTCTGTCCCGGCCTGTCCCGCCGAAAAATCGGGACAAAACCCGGCAAAAGCGGGACAAACCGCCGGTGATGCGGACGGAAATGTGAATTTTTTCCCCTCCCCTTGCAATTTTGAAAAAATAGGCTATGATATAGGAGAAAAGAATATGTCCCGCCCGGCGGGAGAAGAAAAGAAGGTACTGTTATGACAAAAATTGACATCGTGTCCGGTTTCCTGGGCGCAGGTAAGACCACCCTCATCAAGAAGATGGTGAAGGAGGCATATCAGGGCGAGAAGCTGGTGCTGATCGAAAACGAGTTCGGCGAGATCAGCATCGACGGCGGCTTTTTGAAGGACGCGGGGATCCAGATCTCCGAAATGTCCTCGGGCTGCATCTGCTGCTCCCTGGTGGGCGACTTCGGCAAGGCCCTGCGGGAGGTGAAGGAGCAGTTCCAGCCGGACCGCATCCTCATCGAGCCCTCCGGCGTGGGCAAGCTCAGCGACGTCATCGTGGCGGTGGAGAACACCGTGGCGGATATTCCGGATATGAGGCTGAACTCCTTTGTCACCGTGGCCGACGCCGGCAAGGTGAAGGTGTATATGAAGAACTTCGGCGAGTTCTATAACAACCAGATCGAGGCCGCCGGCACCATCATCCTGTCCCGGACCCAGAAGCTGACCCAGGAGAAGCTGGAGGCCGCCGCGGCTCTGCTGCGGGAGAAGAACCCCACCGCCGCCATTCTGACCACCCCCTGGGACCAGCTGGATGGCAAGACCGTTCTGGCCGCCGTGGAAAAGGTGTCTCTGGCCGACGAGCTGCTGGAGAAGATGCGGGCCGAGCACGAGGCCGAGGAGGCTGAGCATCATCACCATCATCATGACCACGACGAGCATGACGAGGATGCGCATGAGCATCACCATCATCACGATCATGATCATGACGAGGATGAGGACGAGCACGAGCACCATCATCACGACCATGATCATGAGCATGACCATGACCACGACGAGCACGAGCATCACCACCATCATCACGGCGAGGGCGAGTGCGACGATCCGGAGTGCGCCTGCCACCACCATCACCACCACGCCGACGAGGTGTTCACCAGCTGGGGCGCGGAGACCCCCAAGCAGTTCACCCAGGCGGATATCGACCGCATTCTGACGGCCCTGGATTCCGGCGAATACGGCGCCATCCTGCGGGCCAAGGGCATTGTGCCCGCCGCCGACGGCCAGTGGCTGCACTTTGACTATGTGCCCCAGGAGCACGAGGTGCGCTATGGTGCCGCCGACTACACCGGCCGCCTGTGCGTCATCGGCTCCCAGCTGAAGGAGGACGGCCTGAAGACCCTGTTCGGCCTGTAAGGAGACGCCTATGGACATTCCTGTATATCTCATCACCGGCTTTCTGGATGCCGGAAAAACCGACTTCATCAACGGCATCCTGAAGGACGGCTTCGCCAGCGAGGACCGGACCCTGCTGCTGTGCTGCGAGGAGGGGGAGACGGAGTACGACCCCAAATCCCTGTTCAACGTCTTCACCTACACCGTGGACGATCCCGCCCAGCTGACGCCGGAATTTTTCAAGAAGCTGGAAAAGCAGTACCGGCCCAAGCAGGTGATCATCGAGTTCAACGGCATGTGGAGCTTCGAGCCCCTGTACCGGGAGGGTTTGCCCGCCAACTGGATCCTGTATCAGATCATGTGCCTGGTGGACGCCACCACCTTTGAGCCGTATCTGCGGAACATGGGCCAGCTGATGATGGAAAAGATCCTTAACGCGGACATGATCATCTTCAACCGCTGCAATGAGGAGCTGCGCAAGGCCCTGCGGGGCCGGAACCTGCGGATGGTGAACCGCCGGGCGGACATCTATCTGGAGAACACCGACGGCACCAGCGAGGACTACGTCACCGAGGACATGGCCCCCTTTGACCTGTCCGGCGGCCACCTGGACGTGCCGGACAACGACTACGGCATCTGGTATGTGGACATGATGGACAACCCCCAGCGCTACGACGGCATCACCGTGCGGTATAAGGCGCTGATGTGCCACTCCAAGAAGTTCCCGGGGATCCACTGCCCCGGCCGCTTCGCCATGGTATGCTGCAACAACGACATGCAGTTCCTGGCCCTGGTGTGCAAGGGGGAGGGACTGGAGAAGTTCAAGAACCGCCAGTGGGTGGAGATTCAGGCCACCGTGAAGAAGGAGCAGTGCCAGGCCTACGACGGCGAGGGGCCGGTGCTGTACGTCACCGGCGTGAAGCCCTGCCAGAAGCCGGACCCGGAGAACGTCAGCTTCTGATACGAAGCGTAATATTCGCATATAATAATACAAATAGCAAAAGAGGAAACGGCGCAGCCGTTCCTCTTTTTGCTTGTCAAAAAGTATCCCTGCCGTGACACCACAAGGGAGAAATCGCCTCGCTTCATCCGCCACCGGCGGCGCTTCGGCGATTTCCCCGGCGGAAAACCGGCTTTGTTTACAAATAATTCAAAGGCTTCCACTTGACAAGGGCGGCAGGGGGTGGTAAACTGCGTTTAGCACTCAGGAAGTTGGAGTGCTAACGGAGAAAACGATATGGAATTGACCGATCGAAAAAGACAGATACTGAAGATCGTGGTGGAGGAATATGTGGCGGCGGCGGAGCCGGTGGGCTCCAAGGCCATCGCCCAGAGGATGCCCGGCAAGATCAGTTCCGCCACCATCCGCAACGAGCTGGCGGACCTGACGGAGATGGGCTATCTGGAACAGCCCCACACCTCCGCCGGGCGGGTCCCCTCCGCCAGGGGCTACCGGCTGTATGTCAACGAGCTGATGGAGCGGCGGTCCCTGAGCCGAGAGGAGGAGGAAAAGCTCAACACCTCCCTGGCCGAGAAGCTGGCGGGAACGGACCAGGTCATGGCCCGGGCGGGCCAGATGGTCTCGTCCTTTGTGGGCTATCCCGCCTACACCGTGGCGGACCACAAAACCGCCGCCACCGTGCGGCGCTTTGAGCTGATCCCCGTGGACCAGAGCAGCTTCATCGCCGTGGTGATGCTGTCGGACAGCCAGGTGAAAAGCCAGCTGCTGCCGCTGCAATTGCCGGTGGCCGACGGGGGCCTGCCGGACATGAGCCACCTGCTGAACACCCATTTCACCGGCATCGGGCCGGAGGACATGAACGGACGGCTGATGAGCCTGTCGGAGCAGGTGTCCGGCCAGTGGTTCCTGCCGCTGAACCAGGTGGTGGAATATGCCGGACGGCTATTGAAGGAAGCCAACAGCCAGGAGGTCTTTACCGGCGGGGCCAAGGAGTTCCTGCGGTTCCCGGAATACCGGGACGCGGACAAGGCCCACGACCTGATGACCTTTATGGTGGACAATAAAGAACAGCTGCCCGCGCCCACGGAGGGCGGCCCGGTGCAGATCCTCATCGGCCCCGAAAATCTCAACGAGGCCCTGCGGGACAGCAGCGTGGTGGTGGCCAGCTATGACATCGGAGACAATATGCGGGGACTGGTGGGCGTGGTCGGACCCACCCGGATGGACTACGCCACCGTGGCGGCGCGCCTGAGCTACTTTGCCGAGAGCCTGGGCCGCATGTTCGGGAAGAACCAGCTGCCCCCCAAGGAGGACCAGGAAACATGAGCGAGAATGTGAATCAGGAAAACAAGCAGGAACAGGAAAACACGGACACCCCGGAGACCCAGCCCCAGCAGGAGCCGTCTCCGGAAACGGCGGAGGAGACCTTCACCGTCACCCGGGACCAGATGGAGAAAATGGAACAGCTGGCCAAGATGGTGTCCGACGCCAGCGACAAATATCTGCGGCTGGCAGCGGAGTATGACAACTTCCGCAAGCGCACCGCCAAGGAGAAGGAAAGCCTCTACGGCGACGCCAAGGCCGACACCGTGAAGCCCTTTTTGGAGGTGCTGGACAACCTGGAGCGGGGCCTGGCCCAGTTCGAGGAGGGGGACCCCCACCGCCAGGGCATGGAGATGATCTGCAAGCAGTTCATGACCGTGCTGGAAAAGCTGGGCGTACAACAGATCGAGGCCCTGGGCCAGCCCTTTGACCCCGCCCGCCACAACGCCGTGATGCATGTGGAGGATGAGTCGGCCGGGGAGAACACCGTGGTGGAGGTATTCCAGCAGGGATACGCTTTGGGCGACAAGATCCTGCGGTTCGCCATGGTAAAGGTTGCTAATTGAGAGGAGCATGTGCTATGAACGGAAAAAAACTTTATAAAAGCCGGGATAACCGGATGATCTCCGGCGTGTGCGCCGGGATTGCCGAGTATTTCAATATGGACCCCACCATCATCCGTCTGGCCTGGGTGCTGTTCAGCCTGCTGGGCGGCAGCGGCGTGCTGGGCTATATCATCGCCGCCATCGTGATCCCCGAGTATCCGATGGACTGACCCTTGTAAACAAATTTTTATTTCATATATTCAGGAGGCAATTATTATGTCTAAAGTTATCGGTATCGACCTAGGTACGACCAACTCCTGCGTCTCCGTGATGGAAGGCGGCGAGGCCGTCGTCATCCCCAACGCGGAGGGCAACCGCACCACGCCGTCCGTCGTGGCCTTCAGCAAGACCGGCGAGCGCATGGTGGGCCAGGTGGCCAAGCGCCAGGCCATCACCAACCCCGACCGCACCATCTCCTCCATCAAGCGCGAGATGGGCTCCGACCACCGGGTCAGCATCGACGGCAAGTCCTACACTCCCCAGGAGATCAGCGCCATGATCCTGCAGAAGCTCAAGAGCGACGCAGAGGCCTATCTGGGCAGCACCGTCACCGAGGCCGTTATCACCGTCCCCGCCTACTTCACCGATGCCCAGCGTCAGGCCACCAAGGACGCCGGCAAGATCGCGGGTCTCGACGTGAAGCGTATCATCAACGAGCCCACCGCCGCGGCTGGCCTATGGTGTGGATAAGGAGCAGGCCCAGAAGATCATGGTGTATGATCTGGGCGGCGGCACCTTCGATGTCTCCATTCTGGAGATCGACGACGGCGTCATCGAGGTGCTGGCCACCGCCGGCAACAACCGTCTGGGCGGCGATGACTTCGACCAGTGCATCATGAAGTATCTGGTCAGCGAGTTCAAGCGCACCGAGGGCATCGACCTGTCCGGCGATAAGGTTGCCATGCAGCGCCTGAAGGAGGCCGCCGAGAAGGCTAAGATCGAGCTGTCCGGCGTCACCACCAGCAACATTAACCTCCCCTATATCACCGCCGACGCCACCGGCCCCAAGCATCTGGACGTGACCCTGACCCGTGCCAAGTTCAACGAGCTCACCGGCCATCTGGTGGATGCCACCATGGGCCCCGTGCGTCAGGCCATGTCCGACGCCGGCCTGAAGCCCTCCGACCTGTCCAAGGTGCTGATGGTGGGCGGCTCCAGCCGTATCCCCGCCGTGGTGGAGGCCGTGAAGAACTTCACCGGCAACGAGCCCTTCAAGGGCATCAACCCCGATGAGTGCGTGGCCATGGGCGCCGCCCTGCAGGGCGGCGTGCTGGGCGGCGATGTGAAGGGCCTGCTGCTGCTGGACGTGACCCCCCTTTCCCTGGGCATTGAGACCATGGGCGGCGTGTTCACCAAGCTGATCGAGCGCAACACCACCATCCCTGCCAAGAAGAGCCAGATCTTCACCACCGCCGCCGATAACCAGACCTCCGTGGAGGTCCACGTGCTCCAGGGCGAGCGTGAGATGGCCGCCGCCAACAAGTCCCTGGGACGCTTCCATCTGGACGGCATCGCTCCGGCCCGCCGTGGCGTGCCGCAGATCGAAGTGACCTTTGACATCGACGCCAACGGCATCGTGAATGTGTCCGCCAAGGACCTGGGCACCGGCAAGGAGCAGCACATCACCATCACCTCATCCACCAACATGAGCAAGGAGGACATTGAGAAGGCCGTGAAGGAAGCCGAGCAGTATGCCGCCGAGGACGCCAAGGTCAAGGAGAAGGTGGAGGTCCGCAACCAGGCCGACCAGATGGTCTATCAGTCCGAAAAGACCCTCAGCGAAGTGGGCGACAAGGTGCCCGAAAGCGAGAAGGCCCCCATCCAGGCCGGTATCGACAAGCTGAAGGAGACCCTGAAGGGCGAGGACACCGACGCCATCAAGGCCGCCACCGAGGAGCTGACCCAGCTGTTCTACAAGATGAGCGAGAAGCTGTATCAGCAGCAGGCGCCCCAGGGCGACCCCACCCAGGCCGGCCAGCAGGGCGGCGCCCAGGGTGACCAGGGCGGCCAGTACTACGACGCCGACTACAAGGTCGTGGATGACGACGACACCAAGAATAAATAAGTGAAATTTCACCACCGGAAAGGGGCAGGGCTTCCTGTCCCTTCCTGTGGTGTTCAGGGATAGAAGACCCAGAGAAGGGAGCGGGCCGTTATGGCAGAGAAACGCGATTATTACGAGGTCCTGGGCGTTGAAAAGGGCGCCAGCGAGGACGAGATCAAAAGAGCATACAAAAAGCTGGCCCGCAAATATCACCCGGACATGAACCCCGGCGACAAGGAGGCCGAGGAGAAGTTCAAGGAGATCAACGAGGCCAACGAGGTGCTGTCCAATCCCGAAAAGCGCCAGAAATATGACCAGTTCGGCTTCGCCGGGGTGGACCCCAACTATGGCGCGGGCCAGGGCGGCGGATACGGGGCAGGCGGCTTCGACTTCGGCGACCTGGGCGACATTTTCGGCAGCTTCTTCGGCGGCGGCTTCGGCGGCGGCCAGCAGCGGCGCAACGGACCCCGCCGGGGCGAGAGCATCCGGGCCAGCGTGTCCGTGGACTTCACGGAGGCCGCCTTCGGCTGCGAGAAATCCGTGACGGTGGACCGCAGCGAGCCCTGCCCCACCTGCAAAGGCAACGGCTGCGCCCATGGCACCACGCCGGAGGTGTGCCCCGACTGCCGCGGCACCGGCACCGTGACCCAGGCCCAGCGGACGCCCTTTGGCGTCATGCAGAGCCAGGGCCTGCCAGAAGTGCCGGGGCACCGGCAAGATCATCCACCAGCCCTGCCCCGACTGTCACGGCAGCGGCCGCATCCGCAAGCGCCGGACCATTCAGGTGAACATCCCCGCCGGTATCGACAACGGCCAGACCATCTCCCTGCGGGGCCAGGGCCACGCAGGCTCCAACGGCGGCCCCAGCGGCGACCTGCTGATTACCGTGATGGTGCAGCCCCACGACGTGTTCCGCCGGGACGGCACCGCCGTGTTCTGCGAGGCCCCCATCACCTTCACGCAGGCGGTGCTGGGCGCGGAGCTGGAGATCCCCACCATCGACGGCCGGGTGAAATACACCATCCCCGAGGGCACCCAGACCGGCACCGTGTTCCGGCTGCGGGGCAAGGGCATTCCCGTCCTCAACGGCCGGGGCCGGGGCGACCAGTACGTCACCGTCACCATCGAGACGCCCCGGGGACCTGAACCGGGAGCAGAAGGAGGCCCTGAAGAAATTCAGCGAGACCCTGGGCGAAGGCAACTACGAAAAGCACCGCAGCTTTTTCGGGAAGAAGAAGTAAGCCATGTATCTTGCAGACTATCACGTCCATTCCACCTGCTCCCCGGACGGGCACCAGACCATGGCCCAGGCGGCGGAGGCTGCCGTCCGGCAGGGCCTGCGGGAGCTGTGCATCACCGACCATGTGGACACCATCCACTGGGGCACCCTGGCTCCCCGGGACGACTTCGACTGGGAGGAGTCCCGGCGGCAGTTCCATGAGGCCCAGGCGCTGTGGGGGGACCGGATCACCCTGCGGCGGGGGGCGGAGCTGGGAGAGGCCCAGCTGAGCTTCGACCGGGCGGGACCGGTTTCTGGCCGGGGGAGGAGCTGGACTTTGTCATCGGCTCCGTGCACCTGAGCGGAAAAAAGTTTGCCAACATGGACCTGTACTATATTGAAAAAGGCAGCGAAGCGTATTATGATAGTGTCATCGACAGCTATCTGGACGATGTGCTGGCCCTGGCCCGGTGGGGGCCGGTTCCAGGTGCTGGGCCACCTGACCCTGCCCCTGCGGTATATCAACGAGCACCACGGGGAGCACATGACCTTCCGCCGCCACATGGACCGGGTGGAGGAGATCTTCCGCGCCATCGTTCCCCAGGGGGTGGGCATCGAGTGCAACACCAACCGGGGACGAGCTCCCTGCCGGGGGGGATATTCTCGGCTGTACCGCAGTCTGGGCGGCGAGATCATCACGCTGGGCAGCGACGCCCACACGCCGGAGTACATCTCCTGCGCGATGGAGGCAGCGGCAGGAGCTGCTCAACTGCGGCCTGCACTACTTTGACGACCTACGACCGGAAAAAGCCCATTTTCCACAAAATTTAACGATAGGAGAACGAATCATGAAAATTGCTCTCGGCTGCGATCACGGCGGCTATCTGCTGAAGCAGGACATTCTCATCTGGCTGGAGGAGCACGACATCGACTTTGAGGACGTGGGTTGCTTCTCCACCGAAAGCGTGGACTATCCCATTTATGGCGAGAAGCCGTGGCCCGGCTGGTGGCCTCCGGCGAATGCGAAAAGGGCATCGTCATCTGCACCACCGGCATCGGCATTTCCATCGCCGCCAACAAGGTCAAGGGCATCCGCTGCGCGCTGTGCAGCGAGCCGCTGAGCGCGGAGATGACCCGCCGCCACAACAACGCCAATATGCTCGCCATGGGCGCCGGCATGATCGGCAAAAATATGGCCGAGCGCATCGTTGAGGTCTTCCTCTCCACCGAATTTGAGGGCGGCCGCCACGAGCGCCGCGTCGGTCTGCTGGATGCCATCGAGGGCTGAAACCGGAAAATTCGACGAAAATCAACAGGAATTTACGAATTTCTGTTGATTTTCTTTTTCCATGCTTGTAAAATGTCCGTACAGCTTGAAAGGCAGGTGAGACGGATGCCATCGACAAAGGGATACCGCAGCTACCACGGCAAGGGCGGTGCCGGGACGGATCGTTCTGATCGTTCTGCTGTGCCTGATCCTGCTCGCGGCGGTCGGCTTTTCTGGTCCTGCAGCGCTACGCGGTGTACGGCTCCGACGGCAGCATCCGCTTTGACCTGCCGTGGAAGCAGACTGAGGAGCCGTCCGACCCCTCCGCGCCCGACGGCGCGAGCCGGACGCCGGATGCTCCCGATGATAGCCCCGACGTCATCATCGACGAGCCCGAGCCGCCGGCCAAGCCGGAGCTTACGGAGCTTCACGGCGCCGAGCTGAGCGTTTGAGAGCGTACTGCGCGGCAGCGCGGACGCAGCCCTCACCGCGGTCCCCGAGGGCGCAAACGCCGTCGCGCTGCGCGTGAAAAACGCGCGGGGCGAGCTGCTGTACGCCTCCGCCCTGCAGGAAGCCATCGACGTCAATGCCGTCAAGGGCGGCAGCGGCACGAATGCCGTCATTGAGGCGCTGACCGGGAGCGAGGTCTACACCATCGCCCGCATCAACGCCACGCACGACAGCCTCTATTCCTTTGCCCACATGGCCGACGCCGGTGTGCTGCAGCTCAACTACGCCGGCTACATCTGGTACGATCCCGACAGCACCTTTTATTTGGCACCGGAAAAAGCGCCGCGCGGCAGTACATCGTCTCCGTCGCGCGCGAATGCGGAGCTTGGCTTTGACGAGCTGCTTTTTGACGAGTTCGGCTATCCCACTCGCGGGCGGCTCAACAACATCGACGAATCCGCGCGCACACTCTCCAAGAGCGCCGCACTCGCGCAGCTCGCGGAGGAGCTTCGCAGCGGAACGCAGGCATACGGCGTCCGCCTTTCCGTGCAGCTCGACGCGGCGACCGTGCTCGCCGGTGGAAACGAGACGGCGGGGCAGGACCTCGCCGCGCTTGCCGCGGCCTTCGACCGCATCTATGTGGAAACGACGGTGGAGCAGCTCCCCGCGCTCACCGCGGCTCTGGAGCCGTATGACGCCGAGCTGGTGCCCATTCTCAGCGAAGCGCCCGCCTCGGGCAGCTATCTGCTGACAGCCTGAAGATAAAACGGAACGGTGGTGCGGTTACCGTTCCGTTTTTTTGTATCGCTCAGACCTCAAAGCTCTCTCCGTCCGCCGTGATGCGCACAACACGCGCGGCGAGTGCGGGATATGCCGCACGGAAGCGGTCGATGGCCTCGAACCTTTTCCACAGGTGCATGGGGAAGGCATGGAGGACCTCGACGTTCTTCAGCAGCCACTCCAGCCCGAGCCCCTCGGCCTCCTCGCCCAGACGCGGGTCGAGCGGCGCCATCGCCGCCGTGATCGCGGGCGCGATGCCGTTGTCCGCCGCCTCGTCGCGCACGGCGGAGGCGAGCTTTTCTATGGCGGCCTTTGTAGTGGACGGCCATATTGTGCACAATTAGGCCTTTGCCCCCCCGCTCTCCCCAATGCCACCAGTTCAGGTCGCCACCGTGGTAGACCATTTTGCCCTCGGCGCGGAGCAGATATGGCGTTGCCGATGTCGGTGGACTTGATGGCGCGGACGCTCAGCTCCTCACCGGCGGCCTCCGTGAGCAGAATGCTGTCGGGCCGCAGAACGGTCGTGCGGGCAAAGGCCTCGTCGGAGATGCCCAGCCACTTGCGGCGGCGCTCGGTCAGGCGCGTGTCGCGCGAGACAAAAAACTGCGTGAGCGGATATTGCTCCAGCAGGCCGAACACCTTCCCGTCAAAATGGTCCTCATGGCTGTGGCTGGAAAAGACCAGCAACGGCTTTTGGGGATCGAGCGGCGGCAGCGTACCGGTGTAGTCCGGCTCATAAACGTAGTCGAACAGCGTATAAAACTTGTCCCACTCAACGAGAAACGCGCTGTGGGCGATGAATGTGATCTTCATGGGAAAGACTCCTTTGCTCGGGTGCCGCCATTGTAACAGAAAAATACCGTATTGGCAAGGGCGCGGCGTTGTGCTATACTGAGAAAAAAAAGGGAGGACGGGCGCGGATGCTGAAAAAAGCGTACATTGAGATCACAAACCGCTGCAACCTGCGCTGCTCGTTCTGTCCCGGCACAAAGCGAGCGCCGCGCACGATGACGCCCGCCGAGTTCGACCTCGTGCTCGAGCGCCCTCACGGGAGGCAGGTAGAATATGTGTATCTGCATGTGATGGGCGAGCCTGAGCCACCCGCAGCTTGCGGAACTGCTCGCCCTGCGGCGCGGAGAGAGGAAGGTCTGCATCACGACGAACGGGACGCTCCTCACGCGGCAGACGGACGCTGCTCGCAGCCCCGCTCACAAGGTCAGCGTCTCACTCCACAGCTTTGAAGGGAACGACGGCGCACAGGAGCGCGAGCGGCAGTATCTGGGAGCTTTGCCGCCCGCGCCGCCGCGCGGCGTCATCGCCCGCACGGCTGTGGAATGAGGCGGCGCGGAGACGCGCAATGGCGCGATCGAAGCCTTTCTTCACGAAAAATGTCCGGGCGAGTGGCCCGAGCCGCGCGGCGGCAGCTTCCGCCTGCGGGGCAATTTGTACCTTGAGCGCGCGAAAAAATTCGACTGGCCCGACCTTAACGCACAGGAGCGCGGCACACAGTTCTGCTACGGCCTGCGCGACCAGCTCGGCGTGCTCGCCGACGGCACGGCGGGTGCCGTGCTGTCTCGATCACGAGGGCGACATCGCGCTGGGGAATCTGTTCACGCAGCCGCTTTCGGAAATTCTGCAAAGCGAACGCGCGTGCGCGCTGCGCGAGGGCTTTTCGCGCCGCCGTCCGAGCGAGGAGCTCTGCCGCCGCTGCGGCTTCGCCGCGCGCTTTTGACCGATAGGAGAAGCATGAACGAACAGGAACGACTCAACGCCCTCACCGCGCCGCTGCTGACGTGGTACGATATCCACAAGCGCGTCCTGCCGTGGCGCGGCATCCGCGATCCTTACCGCATCTGGGTGTCGGAGATCATGCTGCAGCAGACGCGCGTGCAGGCGGTGCTGGAATACTATGCCCGCTTTATGGCAGAGCGCTGCCCGACGTGTACGCGCGCTCGCGGCAGTGGGCGAGGAGCGGCTTTTCAAGCTCTGGGAGGGTCTGGGCTACTACTCCCGCGCACGGAACCTGCACCGTGCGGCGCAGGTTCTCGTAAACGACTGCGGCGGCGGGGATTTTCCCCCCCACACGCGCGAGGCTTCTGCGCCTCCCCGGCGTCGGCGACTACTACGGCGAGCGCCATCGCCTCCATCGCCTTCGGCGAGCCGGAGCCTGCGGTGGACGGCAATCTCCTGCGCGTCGCCGCCCGGGTCGGCGGCATCGCGGAGGACATCATGGACGCCAGGGTGCGCAAGCGTTTTCGCGCCATGCTCGCTGAGAGCATCGACCGTGAGCGCCCCGGCGAATGGAACCAGGCGATGATGGATCTCGGTGCGACGGTTTGCCTGCCGAACGGCGCGCCGCTGTGCGAAAAATGCCCCGCCCGCGCCTTCTGCGCGGCGTACCAAAACGGCATGACCGATGTGCTCCCCGTGCGCGCGGCGAAAAAACCGCGCAGGGTCGAGGAGCGGACTGTGTTCCTGCTCGTGCGGGACGGCAGGCTCGCCCTGCGCAAGCGTCCCGCCAAGGGGCTGCTCGCGGGACTGTGGGAGCTTCCGAATGTCCCCGGGAATCTTGACGAGGCCGGGGCAGCCATCACGCTCGCGCAATGGGGGCTTACTGGCGCGGACGCTCCGCCGGTCGGTGCAGCAAAAACGCATATTTTTCCCATGTGGAATGGGATATGCACGGCTATCTTGCCGCGGCAGAGAGCGAGAACAATGAATTTCTCTGGGCGGACGGCGCGGCGCTGCAAGCGGCGGCGATCCCCTCGGCATTCCGATACTACTTCGACACGGCGGTCCGATGGCTCGCCGCACAACAGGGAGGAACCGATCATGGCACAGCTTTACTTTAAG
>VOFK01003464.1_pt1 | contig 21738 bp, 29 predicted proteins | sample 5384121 | NCBI WGS metagenome assembly VOFK01 (sample SAMN12384730, study PRJNA508395) | human gut metagenome | isolation source: healthy gut J | host: Homo sapiens | reverse complement strand
ATCTGTTGTACTTCGTTCAGTTGCATACATTGCTGAATCGAAGCGTGTTCTGAAGTTCACCACTTGCGCCAGAAGCAGTTCTTTCCTTACGGGTTCCGCTCTTGGCAACGTTGATGGCCGGTAGACGCGTTTTCAGCAAGACGGCGATCCAGGTGGATTTCCATGTTGCCGGTGCCTTTTGAATTCTTCATAAATCACATCGTCCATACGGCTGCCGGTTTCAACCAGAGCGGTACCGATGATGGTGAGAGAGCCGCCTTCTTTTTCTCCAGGTTGCGGGCTGCGCCGAGAATACGTTTCGGGCGCTGCAGGGCGTTGGAGTCTACGCCGCCGGTAAGCACTTTTTACCGGATGTCGGAACCACGGTGCAGTTTTGTAGCGCGGGCCAGACGCGTAATGGAGTCAAGCAGAATAACGACGTCTTTCTTGCTTTCAGCCAGGCGCTTGGCTTTTTCGATGACCATTTCAGCAACCTGAACATGGCGAGTAGCCGGTTCGTCGAAGGTGGAAGCAATGACTTCGCCTTTAACGGAGCGTTCCATTTCTGTCACTTCTTCCGGACGTTCGTCGATCAGAAGGACCATCAGGATGACGTCCGGATAGTTAGCTGTAATCGCGTGAGCGATATGCTGCATTAAAACGGTCTTACCGGACTTCGGAGAAGCAACCAACAGAGCACGCTGTCCTTTACCGATCGGAGCCAGGATATCGATCAGACGACCGGTAAGGTTTTCGTCGCCGGAAATGTTGCGTTCAAGTTTGAGCGGCTGATTCGGGAAAAGCGGAGTCAGGTTCTCAAAAAGAATGCGGTGTTTAAGAGCTTCGAGGAAGACCGTTGACTTTGTCGACTTTGACCAAAAGCAAAATAGCGCTCGCCGTCCTTCGGAATGCGGACTTCACCTTCAACCGTGTCGCCGGTATGAAGATTGAAGCGGCGGATCTGAGACGGAGAGATATAAATATCTTCCGTGCTGGCTAAATAAGAAGAAACCGGAGAGCGAAGGAAACCGAATCCGTCAGGAAGGATTTCCAAAGTTCCGTCACCGAACATCTGTTCGCCGGCTTTCGCGCGCTTCTTCAAGATGGCGAACATGAGTTCCTGCTTGCGAAGGCGGCTGGCGTTATCAACGTCGAGTTCTAAAAGCAATGTCAAGAAGCTCGGAAACGTGCTTGGATTTTAGGTCGGATAAATGCATAGGAATGAAGCTCTTGCGAATAAGGATTACACAATAATCCCAAGCGAAGAGATTTTAAATAAAAAGAGGAAAGGAAGAATTAAGGGAGGAAGGAAGCAACGGTCCGATAAAGAGGAAATCGAACCGTTGTAGAGCAAAATTAGATGAAGTTCTTGAGGAATTCAGAGAACTGAGCGGAATTCATAGCGCCGGCCTGCTGAGCCTGGAGCTGACCGTCTTTGTAAACGGCAAGAGTAGGAATACCGCGAACGCCCAGCTGAGAAGCAACATCCTGGCACTCATCAACGTTGTATTTAACGATCTGAACGCCGTCGGGAAGGGTTTCGGCAGCTTTTTCAAGAACCGGTCCGAGCATACGGGCAGGGACCACACCAGGGGAGCCCAGAAGTCAACGACTACAACACCTTTTTGATTCAGGACGTCGTCAACAAAGCTGGCGTCTGTAACTTGTTTCAAGGCCATTTTTTAAATTACCTCCAATTATTGATTCCCCGGAACCAAGATGGCTCCAACGGATGATGGGATACTATCACCGAGAGGGCTTAGAGCTAATTCAAAAGCCCCAAAAAGGTGAAACAAATTTCTTGTAACTATACACACTTGAAAGAGACTTGAGCGCGTGCTCGTGCAATGTCAAATCCGGTCAGACAAATCGAAAATAGTGAGAGCGTCGGCGCTGTCTGCCATAACAAGGATTTGTAAGGTTCGGTATCAAGACATCTCAGGCACGAAATTAAAGATAAACGCTCCGAATTCGACGAAAAAGAAAAGCGCCGAGGAGAAGACAATTGGTCCCGGACGGCGCGGTGCTTCAAGAGAGGAGTTTAGTTTTCTGCCAGCTCAAACCCTCTTTTTGAAAAGCTTGCCCGTGTAGTCAACCTTGACGACAACACGTTTTTTTCTGTGCGTGAATTTTTTTCAACAACAGGTTCTTTCTGAAACAAAGGCTGTTTTTGAATTTCAAATTTACCCTGGGCGTAGGCGGCAGGATCCCAGCGGCCGACGAGCTTGGCATTGGCCACGCCGGAGAATGCGAGCATCAACGCGATTAAAGGAACGCAGAATCTGATCAATTTCTCCTCCTCAAAGGTGGTAAACAGATGTTACCACCGCAGATTGAGAAAGGCCATTTTTCGATGAAGCACGGTTCTTCCGGCTGGCGCAAAAACTCAAATTCATATATAATTCGTAGCCGGCGAGCCCCCTCGCATGTGAATGTCGTGAATCTGGTCAGGTCGGGAACGAAGCAGCCATAGCGAAACTAGCAGTGCCGAGGTGTGGTTCGCCTTTCCTTTTCAATAAGGTGCTCAAATGGATAACTTCAATATTCGCAATGCTCGTCCTCAGGATTGCCCGGTTATTGCCGAACTTATCCGCGGATTGGCCCATTACGAAAAACTCGATGACCAGTGCCAGGTCACTCCCGAACTCCTTGAAAAATGTCTTTTCGGCGATAAGCCCGAATGCTATGCCGTTGTCGGCTGGATAACCGAAAGAAGACGGAACAGAAAAGCCCGTAAGCTTTGCGCTTTATTTCTATAACTTCTCCACCTTCCTTGCGCGCAAGGGTCTCTATTTAGAAGATATCTTTGTGCTTCCCGAATATCGCCACCGCGGCATCGGCAAGAAGATGATGAATTACCTTGCGGCCAAAGCAGTCGAAGACGGCTGCGGCAGATTTGAATGGTCTGTTCTCGATTGGAACCAGCCGGCGATCGATTTCTATGAGAGCATCGGTGCCACGGTTATGCAGGAATGGCGTATTTGCCGCCTGACCGGTGAGAAACTCGAGCAGTTTGCCGAGACTAAACCGGCCAATAAAAAGCTTAAAACCTACTTTTGTATAGAGCGTCCTTTGAGGCGCTCTGTTTTTCTAGAGCATTTCTATCTGTCCGGATAGACGCGTCCGGATTAATTGGAAAGAGCTGTCGTCTATTTTCACGTAAAGAAGTATTTCCTAACTCGCTGACGGATAAGACAATCCGAGCCGAATTGATATAGGATTATTGTCATGCTTAAAAAGCTGATGACCGGGAGAGAAACGCTCTGTCGAATCGGCTGAACAATAAATTTCGGAATAGCCTAATGTCATACCAAGTTTTGGCACGCAAGTGGCGGCCTCATGATTTTTCTTCTCTGCTCGGACAAGATCACGTTGTTCGTGCCTTGACGCATGCTCTGACGGAAAATCGACTTCACCATGCTTACCTTTTTACGGGTACGCGCGGTGTCGGTAAAACGACGATTTCCCGAATTCTTGCCAAATGTCTGAACTGTGTCGGGCCGGACGGAAAGGGCGGCATTACCGCTGAGCCCCTGCGGCGTTTGCGAAGCCTGTCGAGCCATTGACGAAGACCGCTTCGTTGACTACATCGAAATGGACGCGGCATCCACCCGCGGTATTGATGACATGGTCTCGCTTTTGGAGCGCGCCAAATACGTTCCGACGAACGCTCGCTTTAAGGTCTACATGATCGACGAAGTCCATCAGCTGACCTCCGCGGCATTCAATGCGATGCTCAAAACCTTGGAAGAGCCGCCTGAATATGTCAAATTTATTTTGGCGACGACTGATCCGCAGAAAGTTCCGGTAACGGTGCTTTCCCGCTGCCTGCAGTTCAATCTGAAGAGCCTTTCTCCTCAGCTCATTTCTTCGCATATGGCTGAGCTGCTGGATAAGGAACAAATTTCGTTCGAGAAGCCGGCGCTTCGTATGCTGGCCTCCGGAGCCAGAGGTTCGATGCGTGACGGCTTGTCTCTGCTTGATCAGGCAATTGCGTACAGCGCGGGCAACGTTACCTTGGAATCCGTGCGCGAGATGCTCGGCACGATCGACTCGACAACCTTGATCCGCTTGCTTGGCGCCTTGGCCAATCATGAGCCGAAAGAGATCATGAAGGTGGCTGACGAGATCGGTGCCCGCAGCCTGTCTTACACGCAGGCGATGAAAGATTTGGCCGTTCTTCTGCACCGCATTGCGATGGCGCAGCAGCTGCCGGAAATTCTCACCGATGAAGAGCCTGATGCCTCCGAGCTTCGTCAGTTAGCAAGCGTGTTCTCTCCGGATGAAGTCCAGCTCTTCTATCAGATTGCGATTCACGGCCGTAACGACATGGCGCTGGCACCTGATGAGTATGCAGGTTTCACAATGGCGCTGCTGCGCATGCTGGCGTTTGCTCCTCTAGAAGGAAAGATGCCGAAAAGCCTGCCTGCTGCCGTAACGCATAAAGAAGAGGCACCAGCCCTCCCAAAACTGAGCCGGCCAAGACTGAGCTGCCGGCGCAGCAAAAAGTTCAGTCTGCGGAAATTCAGCCGAAAGCGCTCGAAGCTCCGGCGGCTTCTGCAAAATCGGCTTTATCCGCACAGGAGCTGGAAGACATTCCCTGGGATCACAGTATTGCGACGGGCAAACCTGTGTTTGTTCCGCAAGGTTCGGAATCTGCAGTTCCTAACTTAAAGAAGAAAGCGGCCGAAAAGACAAAACCGGCAGCATCGGCTCCCGCGGCAAAGGAAGTCAAACCTCAGCCGAAGGCGTCGGAAGCTGAGCCTTTTCCTCCGGAAATAGCGGCCGCTCCTGCTATCCCTTCGATCGACATGCCGGATGACGATGCGCCGTGGGTTCCGGAGACTGACAGCGTTCCCGCTGATGACCTCGACTGGATGGCGCCGCCGGCTTGGCCCGAAGAATATTCAGAAGAAGCCGGGGTCTCCGTGCTTCCGCCCGCTCCTCAGGAAAAGCAGAAGGAATATATTCCCGCAGAGCCCGTTCAAATGAACGCATGGCTTGAAGCGGCAGAAAAAATTCATTTGGATCCGGCGTCTCAGCCGTTAGTCACGAGTGCCGAGCTCGAGAGTTTCGACGGTCAGAATATGAAGCTCACCGTGGATTTGGAAAAACTGACAGCGCACGATATGGTTGCTAAACTTGCGGCCGAATTGAAGAAGGTTCTTGGGAGCGACGTCCACGTCACAGTGACGACGGCACCCACGGAAATACCAGAATCTTCGTACGCTTTACGCTCAGAGATTTTTAGCAGAAAAGCAGAAAAAGCTCTCCGAGCTGAAGAAAGACAAAAGAATTCTTTCTTTCATGAAGGTCTTTAACGTCGAGCCGAAGGCAGAAGACTTGGATCTTTTAGATAAAGAAGGCAAAGTTAGAATAATTTAAATTTGAAAGGAATCAAAATGAAAGGATTTGGCGGAATGGGTCAGATGGGCCAGATGATGAAACAGGCTCAGATGATGCAGATGAACATTCAGAAAGCTCAGAAAGAGCTCGAAACCATTGAAGTCACCGGTGAAGCCGGCAACGGTATGGTCAAAGTCACGATGACCTGCAAGAACGTCTGCCGCCGCGTCATGATCGACGACAGCCTGGTCGGTGCCGATGCTGACCGCGAAATGCTCGAAGACCTCCTTCTGACAGCAATCAACGACGCTTCCAAGAAGGTCGAAGCCGAAACCAACGCCAAGATCAGCAAGGCTACCGGCGGCATGAAACTCCCGTTCTAATTCAATGGAACAAATCGGAGCAATTGCCGAACTGATTGATGCGCTGAAGAAGCTTCCCGGAGTCGGTCCGAGAGCTGCTCAGCGCATTGCTTATCAGCTGTTAAATGGCGACAGAAGTGATGCGAATCGTCTCGGAGAAGCGCTCTTAAAGGCCACCAAGACGGTGCATCGCTGTGCCCGCTGCAACAATCTGACCGACGGCGAGCTGTGCAGCTTCTGCGCTTCTCATAACCGTGATGACTCCCTTGCTTTGCATCGTTGAAAGCGTGGCTGACTTGATGGTGATCGAGCAGAGCCTTTCTTATCACGGCCGCTACTTTATTTTGATGGGACGCCTGTCCCCGTTAAACGGCGTCGGGCCGCACGAAATCGGCTTGGATAAGCTCTTAGAGCGCGCCGGCGAACCCCGAAGTCAAAGAAGTTATCATTGCAACTTCTTTACCGCAGAAGGCGAGGCGACTGCCTTTGCCGTGTCGGAACTTCTTTCCAAACACTATCCCCAATTAAAACTCACGCGTATTGCCCGAGGTGTTCCTGCCGGAGCCGAAATTGAATACACGGATGTCGCAACACCGTGGCGCAGGCAATGCTCAATAGACGTGTTCGTGAAAGCGACTAAAACGCTTTCTTTTCGATTCGAGAAAAATTTTTCTTCTAAGCGTTATTACTTAGTTGGATTTCCGCACAAACGAGATTTAGGCGGTATTCTTTATCTGTAACTCAATTTTACAAACGGAAGAAAAAAGTGACGAATACAACAGGCAACCGAAACAACACTCCGGCAATCCCGGGGTTTGCGGCTGTTTGCGTCCTTTCTCTTAACGGTCTTAGCTTGGCTTTGGGCTTGTTGCTTCGATTGCGCCTGAATGTCGGCTAGGACTGTTTTTGTATATATCGTTTCTTATCAACTAAATTCGTAGTTCAAAGACGGTCCGCCAAGCGGGCCTTTTTTATTATTGGGGAATAAAAATGAATAAATTCACACGCCGTACCGTCATCGCAGCCGCCTGTGCCAGCTGGCAGCTATGACTTTCGCGCCGATGTCTTTTGCTCAGCAAGCACCGGAAAAGAAAGACGTGACGATTGCCGTGGGCGGTAAGAGTCTTTACTACTATCTGCCTCTTTCCATCGCAGAACAGCTCGGTTATTTCAAGGACGAAGGTCTGAACGTCAAGATCGTTGACTTCCAGGGCGGCTCTCGTTCGCTTCAGGCTGTTGTCGGCGGCAGTGCAGATGTTGTCTCCGGAGCCTTTGAACATACCATCTCCATGCAGGCTAAAAAGCAGCCCATGACCGCCTTTGTTCTGCAGGGCCGTGCGCCCCAGCTGGCTCTCGTTGTCTCCAACAAGACAATGAAAGACTACAAACAGCTGAGCGATCTGAAGGGCAAGAAAGTCGGTGTAACCGCTCCGGGCTCTTCTTCTCAGATGGTTGCCAACTTCATCCTCAAGAAAGGGCGGCCTCGGACCTAAGGACGTTGCTTTCATCGGTGTAGGTTCTTCTTCCGGCGCAGTTTCTGCCATCAGAAGCGGCCAGATCGACGCCTTAATTAACCTTGACCCGGTTATCACAATCCTTCTGAAGAACGGAGACGCCAAACTCGTCGCCGATACCCGTAAAGTTAAAGAATCCGAAAGCTTCTTCGGCGGCACAATGCCTGCCGGCTGCCTCTACGCTCCGGTTTCTTTCGTTGAGAAGAATCCCAAGACAGTTCAGGCTCTGACCAATGCTATTGTCCGTGCCGATGACTGGCTGGCTAAAGCTACTCCGGAAGAAGTTGCTAAGGTTGTTCCGGCTTCTTACTTAATGGGCAACCGTGGTATCTATCTTGCAGGTTTTGAAGGGAACCGTGATGCTCTGTCTCCGGACGGACGCTTCCCGGACGGCTGTGCCAAGATCTCCCTGGGCGCCCTTCAGACCGTGAACGATAAGATCGACCCTGCCAAGATTGATTTAACCAAGGTTTATACCAATAAATTTGTTGATGAAGCCTTAAAGAAATATCCGGCTAAATAAATAAAATAAGAGGCGGAGCCTAGGCGCTCCGCCCAAGAGAAAAAACCAAATAACAACTAACAGCAGCATTCAAGATGAATCAGCCAGCAGTGGAATTTGACGATGTGACGTGCAGTTTTGTCAGTGATGACAATAAACACTACACGGCCGTTAGGGATGTGAATTTAACAATCGGAGACGGTGAGTTCGTCAGCGTGGTCGGTCCGACCGGATGCGGTAAATCGACCGTACTTAATATGGCAGCGGGGGCTTTTAACGCCGTCAAAAGGAACCGTCAAAGTCTTTGGAGAAGAGCTTGTCGGTTTAAATAAGCGAGCGGGCTACATGTTCCAGGCAGAAGCTTTAATGCCCTGGAGAACGGCTATTGATAACGTTTCTGCAGGTCTGCAGTTTAAGGGCGTTCCTGAGAAAGAACGCTATGAACAAGCTCGTCATTGGCTCTCTCGCGTGGGCTTGAGCGGTAGCGGCTTTGAAGACCGTTATCCGCATGAACTCTCCGGCGGTATGAGAAAGCGTGTTGCTCTGGCTCAGACGCTGATCATGGATCCGGACATCATTCTGATGGACGAGCCGTTCTCCGCTTTGGATATTCAGACCCGCCAGCTGATGGAAAACGAAGTGCTGGCTCTGTGGTCACAGAAGAAAAAGGCCGTTCTTTTCATTACGCATGACTTAGACGAAGCCATTTCTATTTCCGACCGCGTGGTGGTTTTCTCCGCCGGCCCGGGTTCTCATCCGATCGGTGAGTTCTATATCGACATCGCTCGTCCGCGTGACGTGGCCGAAGTCCGTGTCACACCGCGCTTCATTGAACTGCACAACGCCATTTGGGCCGACCTTCGCGAAGAGGTGCTCAAGGGCTATGAAAATCAGAGAAACAGGGTGAAGTAAAAAATGAAAAAAGGAAGCACACCTATTCTTCAGTCAAAAACAGTTAGTCACCTGCCAGCTCCTTCTGCTCGTTGCAATTTTCTTATTCTGGTGGCTGATGACCAAGCCCGGCCTCATTCCTCCGTTCATGTTCCAGGACGAGAATCAGGCAGCGTTCTTCTTCGGTGAACCGATTCAGATCGGAAAGGTTATATGGGACTGGTTTGTCGTTAACTTAGAAATCTATCCCAACCTTGCCGTCACACTGACGGAAACCGTCTTAGCATTCGTTTTCGGTACAGCTGCCGGTCTTTTGGTCGGACTTTGGCTGGCATTAGCTCCGACCGCTGCTGCCATTGCAGATCCCTACATCAAGGGTCTGAACTCTATGCCTCGTGTGATCCTGGCGCCGATCTTCGGTGTTTGGTTCGGCTTAGGCATCGGCTCTAAAGTCGCTCTCGGTATCACGCTGGTGTTCTTCATTGTGTTCTTCAACGTTTACCAAGGCGTTCGTGAAGTCAGCCCGAACGTTCTGGCAAGCGCACGTGCTGGGCGCCAACAAGACACAGCTGCTCCGATTTGTTTATCTTCCGAGCGCGATGAGCTGGGTATTCTCCTCACTGCATTCTTCTGTCGGTATGGCCTTCGTCGGTGCGGTCGTCGGCGAATACTTAGGTTCTGCAAGCGGTGTCGGTTATCTGATTCTGCAGGCTGAAAGTACGTTTGATATCAACACGGTTATGGCTGGTATTTTGGTTCTGACTGCATTTGCGCTGGTGCTGGACTGGATGGTGTCTCTGGCTGAACATCATTTCATGAAGTGGCAGCCGAAGGGCGGCAGGAGCGAAAAACTCTAACCTCAGAATTTGTTAACAGTGGGCGCTTCGGCGCCCATTTTTGTAGCTGTCGTAGGGAGGAAAAGATTTGAAACATTTTTCTTGAGTCTGTCCTTCATGTGCAACAATCTCTTGCGAATTGAAATTTACGGCATAGAAAATTCATGTTACCCATCATCCGTATTCATTAGTGGAAACCACGACAATTAATAAATGAGTTTTCAATGCTTTGGTCAAGATAAAGTTTTAAAGAATTAGATAACTGATTGATTTATAGGGACAGTTAGAGAATTGGATGGAAATAAATTAAGTCCCTGAAAAGTCAATGACCACAAACAAGCGATTTTTAGATAGCAACGTGGGTAATAGAATCTTCGAATCATTCAAAGGTAAGCGTCAAGACCACATAGTGATACTTACTTTCTTAATTTGAGGAGGAGACGAATGATTCGTAAGGCTGTTTTAGGAACTGTTCTTGCCGCTGCATGCGGTGCTGCTTTTGCCGCATTACCGAACGTTGCAGTTTACGCGACCGGCGGCACGATTGCCGGGCAATCCGCGGCGTCTGACAAAACCAATTACTCTGCTGCCAAAGTCGGTGTCGACAAATTAGTGCAGGCAGTTCCTGAACTTGCAAATATTGCCAATGTCACCAGCGACCAGGTTGCACAGATCGGCTCTCAAGATATGAGCGATGCTGTTTGGCTGACACTTGCTAAGAAGATCAACGCTGAATGCGGCAAGAAAGACGGTTTTGTGATCACTCACGGAACCGACACGATGGAAGAAACCGCTTACTTCCTGAACCTCACGGCAAAGTGCAATAAGCCGATCGTTCTGGTCGGTGCGATGCGCCCGTCGAATGCACTTTCTGCCGACGGTCCCGCCAATCTTTACAACGCCGTCGCTGTTGCCGGTGATCCTTCTGCTGCCGGCAAAGGTGTTATGGTTGTGATGAATGACCGTGTCCTCGGTGCTCGTGATGTTACTAAGACAAACACAACCGGCGTTGAAACCTTCCAAAGCCCGAACGCCGGACAACTGGCAACGATCCACAACGGAAAAGTTCTGTGGGTTGCGGCACCGGTAACCAAACACACAACTCAGACACCGTTCAAGGTTGACGGTTTAGACAAGCTGCCGAAGGTCGGTGTGGTCTATCAGCACGCCGGAGTTGAAGGTATCCAAGCTCAGGCATTGGTTGATGCCAAATACGACGGTATCGTTACTGCCGGCGTCGGGAAACGGCAACCTGCATAAATCACTTTCCCGATCATTGAGAAAGCAGCAAAAGACGGTATTGCAATCGTCCGCTCCTCTCGTGTTCCGACCGGTTCTACAACCAAGGACGCAGAAGTTGATGACGCTAAGTACGGTTTCGTTTCTTCCGGTTCTCTCAATCCTCAGAAGGCCCGCGTTCTTCTGATGCTGGCCCTGACTCAGACCAAAGACCCTAAAGAAATCCAGAAGATTTTTGATCAGTACTAAGCCGACAAGTTAAAGAGGCGATAGCCTTTTCAGCAAAAACCCGGGCAATCGCTCGGGTTTTGCCGTTGAGAAGTACAAAAATTATTCGTCGACTTCTACGTCTACAGGTTTCATCGCCGGCGTGCTTTCTAAGTGACGGCTGACGAGTCGGACGGTATCAATAGTACGAATGGCGTTGATGATCTTCTGCAGATGTTTCGTGTCGCTCACCAGGATTGTGAGCTCAACCTTATCCACGCCGTTTTGCTGGCTCATGGCAAAGCCGGTGACGCTCGAGTGCTGCTGAGCGATCATGCTGGTCAGCCTTTCAAGTGTGGCATGAGTATTGGTTAGTTCGATATCGAGTTTGACCGGATAGCCGCCTTTGTACTTGGGATTCCACTGCAGGTCGCGCCAGGTCTCAGGATCAGCTCGCATTCCGCGCTGGACGTGGCTGCAGTCTTTACGGTGGACATGAAGCGTATTGGTGCCTGCGATGTAATGGCCGATGATGACATCGTCCATTGCCGGCGTGCAGCAGGGAGCAAGTTTGCAGAGTCTGACCTTTAAGGTCTAAAACGGGTTCCTGAACTTTCTCAGCGACGGTGATTTCTTCATTGCCCTTAAGTGTGTAGGGAGCCGTGAGCTGATGCAGGAGAAGGAGAGAGTCTTTTTGGCCCGCGCCGATCGCGTCCAATACGGCGTTTTTATCTGCAAAACCGTTGGATTTGCAGACGCGGCTCCAGTCTTCGTCTGTGACTTTGGAGTAGGGCAGATGGTGGGTCTTAGAGGAGCGTTCCAGCAGTTTGGCACCGAGTTCGATCTTACCTTCCTCAGAGAGGGAGCGCATGTACTGACGGATTTCTGCTCTGGCTTTACCGGTACGAACGCTGGCAAGCCAAGAAGGATTAGGTGTCGGTTTATCGCCTTTGATGATGTTGATCATCTCACCGTTCCTCAGTTCGCGCGTGAGCGGCGCCGGTTCACCGTTGATCTCGCAGCCGATAGTGCAGTTGCCGAGGTCGGTATGGATCTGATAAGCAAAGTCCACGGCAGTGGAGCCCTTGGGCAGCTGAATAATTCTGCCGCGCGGGGAGAAAACGTAAACGCGATCCGGGAAGATATCGACCTTGATATTTTCCATGAACTCCAGAGAAGTACCGCTCTGTTTCTGAATTTCCAACAGGCCGTTGAGCCAGTCCATCGTATTGCGCTGCAGCTGGTCGGATGTGTTGCGGTCGCGGTAAAGCCAGTGCGCTGTAATACCGTCCTCACAGATGTGGTGCATTTCTTCGGTACGAATCTGGAACTCGACCATGAGGCCGCCTGGGCCGATAACGGTCGTATGCAGACTCTGGTAACCGTTCGCTTTCGGAATCGCCACGAAGTCTTTGAAACGACCCGAACCGGTTTTGTAGAGCTCATGGATGATGCCCAAAGCTCGGTAGCAGTCGTCTCTCGTCGGCACTAAAACACGGAAGCTGTGAACGTCGAGCACTTCGCTGAAACGGATTTTGCGCTCTTTCATCTTTGAGTAGATGCGCCAGAGCGACTTGTTTTTGCCCTGGACGTCCCCGCGGATTTTGCGGGCGGCCAGACGATCTGAAGTCTCGTGATAAATCTGATCCAGAGCGTTCTTTTTGCGCATACGAGATTCAGCAACTTTCTTTTCAAGAACACGATAGCGAATCGGGTACATGTAAGAGAAGCTCATGTCGGAGAGCTCTCTATAAACAGAAAAGAGACCAAGGCGGCTCGCAATCGGAGCGTAGATATCCATGGTCTCTTTAGCAATACGGAATTTTTTATGCTGCTTAACCGCGCCCAATGTGCGCATGTTATGAAGACGGTCGGCAAGCTTGATTAGGATGACGCGAACATCGCGGGACATTGCAAGCAGCATCTTGTGGAAGCTTTCCGCCTGAGCTTCTTCATTGGAAGAAAATTTGAGCTTGTCCAGCTTTGATACGCCGTCGACAAGCTCAGCAACTTTCACTCCGAATTTTTCGCTCATTTCGATCTTGGTAATGCCCGTGTCTTCTAAGACATCGTGCATGAGACCGGCCTCAATGGTTTCTGCGTCCATGTGCCAAGAGGCGAGGATTTCAGCAACTGCTATCGGATGAGTAATGTAGGGAGCGCCGGAATTACGGAATTGACCTAAATGCGCCTGGTCTGCATACCGGAATGCTTCACGAATCTTTTGGACATCACTGTTTGAAAGATATTGGCGGCAGCGTTCTGCTAGGAGATTGGCAGATGCAACAGGATTAAGTTTTTCCTGAGCAAAGACGTCTTCTTTGGGTTCCGGCTTAGGCGCCGATTTCATGTCGACGGCTGACATGAATAAGTCTGCGGCTTTTTGTTGCGTAGCTTTTTCCTGCAGGTGCGGTATTCGGGGCCATGGTTGCTCTCCTAGCTGAGGTCTTATTCTTTGTTTTCTTCTGCGCTTCAACAAAAAACAAAAGGAGTCCGGCTGCGAGCCGAACCCCGACTGTGCAGATAACTTCTATTATCTTATACCGTTGAGCATTTCTAAGCCTGTGACGCCCTCAGCAATTTCACGGAGTGCGGCAACAGTCGCCTTATCCTTACACTCAATCTTATGGAGTATGACCCTGAGAAAGCTGACGAGCGCGGACAGATGCTACGAGAACCATCTGGAAACGGTTCGGGATCTTTTTAAACAATCTTCAACTGTAATACGTGCCATTGATCTAACCTATCAAATTCAGTTCGGGATTCCGAGCTGAATAAAAATGTCACGACAACGAGCCGCCTGTTTATCAAAACGGAGACGGCTTGCGGTCACGATTGCGCAGAATTCATTGAGCGCATTTTCAAAAACTGAATTAATTATAACGAAGTCAAATTCACTTGCATGAGCCATTTCGGCGCCGGCGCCCAAAAGACGTCTCGTAATGGTCTGTTCGGAATCCTGTCCGCGTTTATGAAGCCTGTCTTCTAAGGCTTGAATGGAAGGGGGCAGGATAAAAATGCTTACAGCTTCGGGGAAATGTTCTCTCACTTGACGGGCTCCCTGCCAGTCAATTTCAAGAAGAACATCACCGCCTTTGGCCATTGTGTCCTCAATCCACTTCTTGGAGGTTCCGTAGTAGTTTCCGTGAACTTCTGCGGATTCTAAGAACTCACCTCTTTCGCGGGCAGCGATGAACTCATCAACTGTTGTGAAGTGATACTCGCGTCCGTTGACTTCACCCCGGACGAGGGGCGCGGGTTGTCGTAAGAGATAGAAAGTGCGATGCCCGGAATTTTTGCAAGGAGTGCATTGACCAGCGAAGACTTTCCGGCGCCGCTCGGAGCGGATACCAAAAAGAGCGAGCCTGCATTTCTCGGTTTAAAAGATTGGTTTGTCATTTAGCGACTCTTTTAAAAATAAGTTCTGCAATTAATCCTGCGGCCAAATCTTACCTGTCTCGGTACGCATTTGGCGTAGTGTCTCCCTTGAGCGTGAGTGTATCTTTTAACGAATGCTCTAATACCTTCGTCTAACTTATAAGAAGCCATCTCGTCCTCGCACATTGCGAATCTCCATTGAGCTTCCGTCAGAGGTTCAGCGCGAATCGGAGTGACCTTAGCAACGTCGAGTTTCTGTTCGAATTTTTCTTCGGCGTTCGAGAGTTCTTCGATCAGTTTAGGAGAAATTGTCAGAAGGTCGCATCCGGCAAGTGCCACGATTTGGCCTTTATTGCGGAAACTTGCGCCCATGATCTGGGTCTTTGCGCCCAAACCTTTGAGGCGTTCGAAGATTTTTCTCACAGACTGAACGCCAGGGTCGTTTTTCTCCGGCGTTTGCTTCTTCATTCCAATCGGCGCCGGCTTTTTTCTTGAACCAGTCGTAGATTCTGCCGACGAAAGGAGATCAGAGTAACACCGGCATTTCTTTGCGATTTCTGCCTGAGCAACGGAGAAGATAAGCGTCAGGTTGCAGTGAATGTTTTCTTTTTCCAACACGCGAGCGGCTTGAACGCCTTCCCATGTTGCGGCGATTTTGATCAAAACCCGTTCTCTGTCGATGCCTTTTTCTTCATAAAGTTCGATTAAACGACGTGCTTTGGCGATCGTTTTTTCCACATCAAAGGAGAGGCGGGCATCAACTTCGGTAGAGACACGGCCCTTGACGTGTTTAAGAATCTCAGCACCGAAGTTCACCAGAACGCGGTCTGCAGCGTCTTCTAAGGAGACGGAATTTTCAACAGCTTCCGTTAAGAAAGCCCGATAAGCAGGATCTTTAGGAAGCTTTCAGGATAAGAGAAGGATTGGTTGTTGCGTCCTGTGGTTGGATTTTTTTGCGATGAGCGATATCCCCAGTATCAGCCACAATGGTCGTCAGGGGAAGCTAATTGGATCAAGCTGAGTCATGTCTTTTATAACTTGGGTCAAATTCTTCTATTGTAAAAAACCCGAATATCTGTAAAAAGCGAATAGATTGTTCACATTCGGGAGAAAAGAAGAATTTCAGCTCTGCCGTGGCATTTACATCGATACCGTTGCGCCCCTAAGACCACTCTACCAACAGAAGATCACAACTTCAATGTTGATGGAAGAGGTGTAAGCGGTAAGGTCAATAACTTCGGTCTCGGTTTATCTGCCGAAGGCAAGGAAGTTCGGTTTGACTAAGGATTTCTTCGTCGAGCCCCAGGCTCAGTTGGCTTAATACTACGGATCAGGTAAAGACTTCATGTCCAACGGTATAAAGTCGAACAAGGTGACTTCAACAGCTGTTGGCTGCTTGGCCTCGTCGCCGGTAAAGACTTCAAAGATGCTGAAGGCAACACCTGCTGCTCAGGTCTTTTGTAAAGGCGGCGTCAAACAACAGTTTGCAGGCAAGCAGAAGTTGTATGCCAATTCGGTTCAATTTAAGGATGAACTGAAGGGAACAAGCGGCTATTATGGTCTTGGCTTCGAAGCGAATCCGAACAAGAAGGTCAGCCTTATGGTCAGCTCGAACGGGAAAACGGCAAGCATTAACACGAAGGAAACTCGGGAAGTGATGCTTGGGCTGAGATGTTCTAGCTATTGCCTCTCGGCTCTAACACACCGGCATTCCGCCGAGTGTGCCAAAGCTTCAAGACAAAATTGAAAAAGCAAAATTTGTAGTACTAGAACCCGCTGCATTTCAAACTGCCTCAAAGCCCCCAACTGGAGGTCTTGACGGCAAATTTCCTCGGGTTTGGGTTCAAAGGCCGGAATGATGATTGTTCCGGCTTAATTTTTTGACTTTTCAAACTGTCTCAGAAATTATAGAAAACTCTCCTAAAAAAACAAACTTAAATAATCGCCGCCTAAGAACTTTCCTCTATATCTAAAAACAGTATTTCATCTTTCAAGTCCGTAAATACCCGTTGATATAATCAATTTCGCTCGGTCTCAAACTCAACTTTAGTCGAGCTTTTTTCTAACTGCGATCGGGACCGAAACGGCGTCTCGATGGCGATACGGAGTCATAGTGCATAATCATCTTATTAATGACGCCCGACCTGAAGCAGCATTAGTGCTTGCGGACGGAGCTGTTTTTAAAGGCCGATCTATCGGCGTTTCCGGCATGGCCGTGGGCGAAGTCGTTTTTAATACGGCAATGACGGGCTATCAAGAGATCCTCACGGATCCTTCCTATACAGGACAAATCGTTACTCTTACCTATCCTCACATCGGCAATGTCGGCGTAAACCAAGACGATGTGGAATCTTCAGATGTTCATGTGGCAGGCCTCGTCATCCGCAGCGAGTCTCCCGTGGTCTCCAATTGGCGAGGCCAGCGAAGCCTGACGGAATATCTCAAACAAAACGGCATCGTGGCTATCGCTGAAGTGGATACCCGACGTCTCACTCCCGAATCCTTCGTACGACCGGCGCACAAACCGGCTGCATCGTGGCTGCTGCTGAGGGCAAACTCACTGATCATGAAATCGCTGTTGCGGCTAAAACTGCTGCAGAAGCACCTCGAATGGTCGGCCAGGAACTGGCTTCTAAAGTCAGCACGACATATCGCTACGAATGGGGCGAAGGTACTTGGCGTATGGACAATGGCCTCGGCCGTCCCGGTTCGTTCCAGCCTGAAGACTATCCCTACAGCGTGGTCGCTTGGGACTTCGGCGTAAAAGAAAACATCCTTCGCTTAATGGCTGATCGAGGTATTCACGTTCATGTTGTGCCGGCGCGCACAACGTTTGAAGAAGCTATGGCGCTTCATCCGGACGGTATCTTCCTTTCCAACGGTCCCGGAGACCCTGAACCCTGCGACTTCGCGATTGAAGTAGCCAAGAAAGCCATCGATGCCAAGATTCCTCTCTTCGGCATCTGCTTGGGCCATCAGATCCTTGGTTTGGCTGTCGGCGGAAAGACCCTCAAGATGAAGTTCGGTCATCACGGCGCTAACCACCCGGTGGTGGATTTGGCATCGAAACGTGTTTACATCACGAGCCAGAATCACGGCTTTATGGTGGATGAAGCAAGCCTGCCGGAGAATGTTCAAGTCACGCACAAGTCGCTGTTTGACGGTTCTCTCCAGGGCTTCGAAATGAAAGATGCTCCGGTCTTCTGCTTCCAGGGACACCCGGAAGCCAGCCCCGGTCCGCACGACATTCAGCCGCTGTTTGATCGTTTCATTGCCAATATTCAGAAGTACAAAGAGTCTTTATGACAGATAAAGTTCAGACAGTCAGAGCAGCGCTCCAAGAGGCCCGCAGCGGTTTAGAGAACCTGCTTTCCAATGAAGAAATGCTTGGAAAGGTAGTCAAAGCGGCCGACCTCATGGTTGCCTCCATGAAGCAGGGCGGTAAGGTTATGTCCTGCGGCAACGGAGGCTCTTTGTGCGACGCAATGCATTTTGCCGAAGAACTCTCCGGTCGTTCAGACAAGATCGTCCTGCTTATGCGGCAATGTCGCTGGCAGATCCCTCTCATATGTCCTGCGTGGCAAACGATTACGGCTATGAATACGTTTTCTCCCGCTTTGTTGAAGGAGTGGGTAGAGAAGGGGACGTCTTGCTTGGTATTACGACAAGCGGCACCAGCAAGAACATCGTCAAAGCAGCTCAGGCGGCAAAAGCGAAAGGAATCAAAGTTGTTGCTCTCACCGGCAAACCGAATACTCCGATTTGCGAACTTGCAGATGTGGCCATCGTTACGCCTGCCGGTCGTTTTGCCGACCGTGTGCAGGAACTGCACATCAAAGTCATTCACATCCTCATCGAGTTAATCGAAGCCGGTATGGCTGAACCCAATCCATCCAAGGAATAAGAAATCATGCCTAAGCGCACTGACATTAAATCGGTTCTGATTATCGGAGCCGGTCCGATTGTCATCGGACAAGCCTGTGAGTTCGATTTTACCCGGTGCACAGGCCTGTAAAGCTCTCCGCGAGGAAGGCTATAAGGTTATTTTGGTCAACAGCAATCCGGCGACCATCATGACCGACCCGCAGACTGCGGACGTAACTTACATTGAACCGATCACCAAAGGAGTGGTCGAACGCATTATTGCAAAAAGAAAGACCGGATGCCATCCTCCCGACTATGGGCGGCCAGACGGCGCTTAACTGCGCCATGGAACTCGCAAAGAGCGGCGTGCTCGAAAAATAAAATATCGAGCTGATCGGCGCTTCTCCCGAAGCGATCGAAAAAGCCGAAGATCGTCTCAAATTCAAAGAAGCAATGGACAAGATCGGACTGGCAGCGCTCGCTCCGGTATTGCATACTCTTTAGACGACGCTTTAAAAGTCCAGGCTAAGATCGGCTTCCCGGCAATTATTCGGCCGAGTTTCACGCTCGGCGGCTCCGGCGGCGGTATTGCGTACAACATGGAAGAATTCATCCAGATTTGTACCCGCGGCCTTGAACTCTCCCCGACACACGAACTCTTGATTGAAGAGTCCTTGCTCGGCTGGAAGGAATACGAAATGGAAGTTGTCCGCGACAGCAAAGACAACTGCATCATCGTCTGCTCCATCGAAAACTTCGACCCGATGGGTGTCCACACCGGGGACTCCATCACCGTGGCGCCGGCTCAGACGCTGACTGATAAGGAATATCAGATCATGCGTGATGCCTCCATCGCAATTCTGCGTGAGATCGGTGTCGACACCGGCGGATCCAACGTTCAGTTCGCAGTGAACCCGAAAGACGGACGTCTGGTCGTTATTGAAATGAACCCGCGTGTTTCCCGCTCTTCCGCTCTTGCCTCTAAAGCTACCGGCTTCCCGATAGCCAAAGTAGCGGCCAAGCTGGCCGTGGGCTACACGCTCGACGAACTTAAGAACGAAATCACGGGCGGCCGTACTCCGGCCTCCTTCGAACCGACCATCGACTACGTTGTCGTGAAGACACCGCGCTTTGCTTTTGAGAAATTCCCGAAAGCCGATAAGCGTCTGACGACTCAGATGAAATCCGTCGGTGAAGTGATGGCCATCGGCCGCAAACCTTTCCAGGAAGCTCTTCAGAAAGCCCTTCGCGGTCTGGAAACCGGTAAAGACGGCTTAAATGAAATCTCTACCGATCGCGCTACGATTCACCACGAGATCAGCGAACCGGGCCCCGATCGTCTTTGGTACTTGGCGGACGCGTTCCGTTTGGGCTACAGCGTCAAAGAAGCTCATCGTGCCACCAGGATCGATCCTTGGTTCTTCGTTCAAGTCAAAGAGCTCGTTGATATTGAGAACCGTCTCAAGGAATACAGCCTGCCTGAGCTCTCTAAGGAAGAAATGCTTTTCCTCAAGAAGAAAGGCTTCTCCGATCGCCGTCTGGCTAAGCTTCTGAAGGTCAAGGAAGATCAGGTTCGTGCCCGTCGTCACGAATTCGGAATTCGCCCGGTCTACAAGCGCGTGGATACCTGTGCAGGGGAGTTCCCGACAGATACGGCTTACATGTATTCGACCTACGAGGAAGAATCCGAAGTCAATCCTTCTGATCGCCGCAAGATCATGATCTTGGGCGGCGGTCCGAACCGTATCGGTCAGGGTATCGAGTTTGATTACTGCTGCGTCCATGCTTCTATGGCGCTGCGCGAAGACGGTTACGAAACCATCATGGTTAACTGCAACCCGGAAACGGTTTCAACCGACTACGACACCAGCGACAGACTGTATTTCGAACCGGTGACACTCGAAGACGTGCTCGAAATCATCGATGTCGAAAAACCCGAAGGCGTTATCGTTCAGTACGGCGGTCAAACCCCGCTCAAACTCGCTCGTGCTTTGGAGGCCAACGGTGTCAACATCATCGGTACGTCTCCCGGATTCCATTGACGCTGCCGAAGACCGTGAACGCTTCCAGCATCTGCTGCAGAACCTGGGTCTTCATCAGCCGCCCAACAGAACTGCTCGTACCGAAGAAGAGGCCATTCGTTTGGCTGACGAAATCGGCTATCCGCTGGTGGTTCGTCCGAGCTATGTGCTCGGCGGCCGCGCCATGGATATCGTGCACGACAGAAGCGAACTCGAACGCTACATGCGCGAAGCCATCAAGGTTTCCTTCGATTCTCCGGTACTTTTGGACCGCTTCCTGGATGACGCCGTAGAAATGGACGTCGATGCCGTCTCCGACGGCAAAGAAGTCAGAATCGGCGGCGTGATGCAGCACATCGAACAGGCCGGTGTCCACTCCGGTGACTCTGCATGCTCGATTCCTCCGTACTCGCTGGATCCGGCCTGGTCGAAGAAGTTAAGCGCCAGACCCGCGAAATGGCTCGTGCTTTAAACGTCGTCGGTCTGATGAATGTTCAGTTCGCGATTCAGCACGCATTCTCCGATCATCCGGAAATCTTCGTGCTCGAAGTCAATCCGCGTGCTTCCAGAACCGTTCCGTTTGTTTCTAAGTCCACCGGACAGCAGCTCGCGAAGATTGCCGCCCGCTGCATGGTCGGCCAGAGCCTGGAAGATCAGAAGCAGCCGGTTGAAGTGGATCTCGATCACTACAGCGTTAAGGAAGCTGTTTTCCCGTTTGCTAAGTTCTTGGGCGTTGACCCGGTGCTCGGACCGGAAATGCGTTCCACCGGCGAGGTCATGGGTGTCGGCCGCAGCTTCGGCGAAGCTCTGTTTAAGAGCCAGTTAGGTGCGGACTCAGCGATTCCGAAGTCCGGCCGCGTCTTCATTTCCGTTAAGGAAGAAGACAAGCCTCGTCTGCCGCAGCTCGCTAAGAACTTCACGGAAGCAGGCTATCAGCTCGTGGCGACACGCGGTACCGCTAAAGTCATTCGCGAAGCGGGCTACAGATGCGATGTGGTGAACAAGGTTTCCGAAGGCCGTCCGAACATTGTGGACGAACTGAAAAACGGCAACATCCAATTGGTGATCGCAGTCGCTGCCGAAAGCCGCTCCGAAATTGCCGATGCTTCTGCGATCCGTATCGCTTCTTTGGCCAACCATGTGACCTTCTACACTGCGATGGCAAACGCTTTGGCGGTGATCGAAGGCATTCGCCACATGAAGGACACGGAAGTTTATGCACAGCAAGAACTGCATAAACATCTTCAGCATTGATTTCATTCGTATGAGCGCCCTCTTAATTCAAGAGGGCGCAGTTAACCGGGAGTAAATATGCCCTTTAATTTGAAAAATCGTTCCCTTACTGAGTCTTGTGAACCACACACCCGAAGAGATTGATTACTTGGTTTCATTGGCCGAAGATCTTAAGAAGGCCAAAAGAGCTGGTACGGAACGTCCTCAGCTTCGCGAAAAGCATTGCGCTGATTTTTGAAAAAACTTACACGTACTGTTCTGCCTTTGGAAGTGGCTGCCTATGATCAGGTGCACATAAAGGCCGACTTTTTGATCCCCATGTTTCACAGATTGGAGCAATGTATGTAACTGAACGAAGCATACTGA